>Ga0326726_10000491_pt1 | contig 36938 bp, 32 predicted proteins | sample MHFenrmetagenome_2_FD_207603 | JGI IMG/M metagenome (GOLD analysis project Ga0326726, IMG submission 207603) | Lab enriched peat soil microbial communities from Michigan Hollow, Ithaca, NY, United States - MHF15MN | ecosystem: Environmental > Terrestrial > Soil > Wetlands > Peat | place: USA...
AACTTCATGCTGCTGTTTTACCTGCACACACACCCGCAGGATGAGGTTCGTGTTACACTTCCCGAAGGGGTGGATCTCAGAAAGATCGCCCGGATCCTCTCAAGGAAACTTGATTTTGATTCGACTGGCTTCATGGCGGCAGCTTCCGACAGCCGCTTGCTCCTGCGGCATGGCATAAAGGCAAAAAATGCGGAAGGATACCTCTTTCCCGGAACCTATGACTTTGCCTGGGCAAGTTCACCCGAAGAAGCCGCCGGATTTCTTGTTCACCGGTTCAGAAAATTCTATTCCGACAGCCTGAAAACAGTTGCTGCCTCAAGAGGGCTGAACGAAACCGAACTGTTGACAATGGCCTCAATCGTTGAAGCCGAAACTCCTCTTGACCGGGAAAAACCAATTGTGGCCAGCGTCTATTTGAACCGACTCAAAAAAAACATGCGCCTGCAGGCTGACCCGACCGTTCAGTATGCCCTCGGAGGAACGGCGCGAAGACTCTATTACACTGATCTCGGCGCCGACTCGCCATACAACACCTATCGCCATAACGGACTTCCTCCCGGACCTATCTGCAATCCGGGGGCAGCATCCATCCTTGCGGTTCTTCAGCCCGCCAGCTCCCAATTCCTCTACTTTGTCGCCACAGGAACCGGAGGGCATAATTTCGCTGAGTCGCTGAAAGAGCATAATGAAAACATCATAAAATACCGACGCGCCCGCAGGGATACCATCCGCTGAGTTCAGAGAGAGGGGAGATAGAGACATATTCCTGTAAGGTGAATTGATTATATTGTAGATTAAAGTGGATTAAAACCAGAAACAGTTTTTTCAATCAATCATAAGAGCAATGCAGAAAAAGACCTTGTCAAGCGTCTCCATCCAAGGCAAACGGGTATTAATGCGCGTTGATTTCAATGTCCCCCTTGACGCAAATAAAAACATTACCGATGACAAAAGAATTGTTGAGTCACTGCCGTCCATCCGGAAAGTTCTGGACGATGGCGGACGATTGATTCTGATGTCGCATCTCGGAAGGCCAAAAGGCAAGGTTAATATGGAATTCTCGCTTGCTCCTGTGGCCAAAAGACTTGCTGAACTGATCGACACTCCTGTAACCATGGCAAAAGATTCCATCGGTACAGAGGTCATGCAAGAGGTGCTTGCCATGCAGGACGGCGAAGTCATCCTGCTTGAAAATCTGAGATTTCACCCTGAAGAAGAAGCTAATGACCCGGATTTTGCCAAGGAACTTGCTGCTCTCGGTGAAATATATGTCAATGACGCATTCGGCACAGCTCACAGAGCGCACGCATCAACTGAGGGAATCACCCACTACATGCAGAGTGCTGTTGCCGGCTACCTGATTGAACGGGAGCTGATGTATCTGGGAAAGGCGCTTCAGGAGCCAGAACGTCCGTTTGTTGCAATTCTTGGCGGGTCAAAAATATCAGGAAAAATCGATGTTCTTGAAAACCTTTTCAAGAAAGTAGATACCGTGCTGATCGGCGGCGCCATGGTATTCACCTTCTTCAAGGCTCAGGGCTATGAGGTTGGAAACTCTCTGGTTGAAGAGAGCAAAATTGAACTTGCCCTTGAAATTCTTGCCGAGGCAAAACGTAAAGGCATAAAACTGCTTCTGCCGGAAGATGTTATTGTTGCTCCGGCAATTTCAGCCGATGCCGAATTCCATACCGCATTAATCTCTGCAATGCCCGACGACCTGATCGGGGTTGATATAGGACCAATAACGGCAGAGAAATACAGCAACGAGATTCTCTCCGCCCGGACAGTGCTCTGGAACGGCCCGATGGGCGTATTTGAAATCGATAACTTTGCTTCCGGCACCATGGCGGTCGCAAAAGCTCTGGCCGCAGCAACAGTTAAAGGAGCTACAACAATTGTCGGCGGCGGAGATTCAGCCTCAGCAATCGCCAAAGCTGGTCTTGCAAAAGAGATTACCCATATCTCTACCGGTGGCGGAGCAAGCCTCGAATTCCTTGAGGGCAAGGAGCTTCCCGGCATTGCCGCACTGAACGACTAACCGTTTCCGTATATAAGGCCGACCTTTACGGGATTTACCTTCGAGAAGCCAGTTCTCTGCAGCGCAATGAGAACTGGCAGAACCAGACATCGTGATGAACTATTCCAGCCAGCCTTACAGGCCAGGGGGTTTTCAAGTTATACCCCCGGCCATCAAAACAATTATCCTCATCAATGTTGCAGTTTTTCTGCTGCAGACCACTCCGTTCGGTGAAACGATCACGGCTATGGGAGCGCTCTGGCCTGTCGGTTCCGGCAATTTCAGACTGTGGCAGCCGCTGACCTACATGTTTCTGCACGGTGGGGGCGCACATCTCTTCTTCAACATGTTTGCGCTCTGGATGTTCGGTGCCGAAATAGAAAATTACTGGGGCACCCGTCAGTTCAATATCTATTATTTTGTCTGCGGTATCGGAGCTGCGGCTCTCAACCTTCTGATGACCATTGGTGATCCCTATCCGACTGTAGGAGCCTCAGGCGCTATATATGGCGTATTGCTCGCGTTCGGCATGATGTTCCCCGACCGTTACATTTTTCTCTATTTCCTCTTCCCTCTGAAAGCGAAATACTTTATTGCCGGCTATGCGCTTATCGAGTTTTTCTCCGGCCTCGGAAGCCGTGCTATGGGAAGCGGCAGCAACATTGCGCATTTCGCACACCTCGGCGGGATGCTGATCGGCTTCATTTACATTACCATTAAAAGAAACGAATGGTCGATCTCGGGAATGATCAGTAAAATAAGCTCTATAGGAAAAAAGAAAAGCGGACCGCACCTCCACAAAATGAACAGAGTGGATCAGCCGGTTTCCGAAGCGGAAATCAACGCGATTCTCGACAAGATTTCGGAGTATGGTTATAGCTCGTTAACCGACGAAGAACGCCGCAAACTCCTGAAGGCTGGAGGAAAATAGGCCGCAGCAAAGAAGAGCAACTTTAACCCTGCCGCGAAAACCATGAACAAAACTTTTTTCAGGAGTCGCCGCAAGGCGGAAGAAGTGGCGCAGAGCCCCCGAAAGGCAAAAAAACTGGCTGATGCAGTGATGAAAATCGCTGCGTCAGGCAAGTACTCTTCGCAGATTTCGGAATTCACAGTAAAAATCCAATCACTGGCCAGGATGCTCCGATGCTACGCTGCCAGGGAATACATCGATGTCCCCTGGCAGACCATTCTGCTCATTACTGCCGCGCTTGTCTATTTCGTATCTCCGTTTGACGCCATAGCGGATTTCATTCCGCTCATCGGGTTTACCGACGATATCGCCATAATTTCCGCCGTGATTTCTTCCATCATTAAGGATATCGACAAATTCGCCGCCTGGGAAGCCGCCAAAACCTCCGGAGCTGAAAACACCAGCTACACCCTGATCGAAAATCAATAAAAAAGCGATCACGATAATATTGTGATCGCTTTGAATGTCAAGTTTCGGCCAACAACTCAATAGCTTGAATTCCGCTCGAAACAAGCAACGCTCTCGATATGGGCGGTGTGCGGAAACATGTCAACCGGCTGTACCGATTTCAGGCTGTAGCCCTGAAGACAGATCTCCTTTCCGTCGCGAGCAAGGCTTGCCGGGTTACAACTGACATAAACGATGCGCCTTGGCCTGAAACGAAGCATGGTTGAGAGCGCCTTGGGATGCATGCCCGCTCTCGGAGGATCGGTGATAATCACGCCCGGAGAGCCATGGCTTTCGAGCGTATCGAGTATGGCGTGGAAATCCTTGAGATCAACCTGATAAAAAGCGGCATTATCGATGCCGTTCAACGCTGCATTGCTGCGAGCATCGTTGATGGAACTTTCAACCACTTCAAGACCGACCGCAGTCCGGCAGTGCTTTGCGAGATAGAGGGTTATGGTGCCTGTACCGCAGTAGAGATCATAGACCGTATCAGTCGCCTCGAGTCCGGCGACATCGAGAATACTGTTGTAGAGCACCTCGGCCTGCGAGGTGTTTGTCTGAAAAAAAGAGTTGGCCGATATCCGGAAATCAAGCTCCCCGAGCCGTTCGGTAATGACGCCAGAACCGCTGAGCGTGAACTCCTCTTCACCGGTTGCCACACCGTTTTTTCTTGAGGTCACATTGTTGACTACCGTCATCTTCTGACCGCCCAGACCCGTTTCAAGATATGCATTGTACTGCTGCATCAGCGGCTCATCGTACCATGAGGTGACCAGGTTTATCATCAGCTCCTTGCGATCTTCACTGAAGCGCACAACAAGGTTGCGCAAAAAACCGGTATGAGCCCGGACCCCGTAGGGCTCAAGATTATTGGCAAGCGCAAACTCATGGGTCAGCCTGAGTACCTGGTTCATCGACTCTGTGGCAAGATAGCAGTAATCGATATCGATCACCTTCTCGAAGTTGCCCGGCGTATGAAAACCGAGCGCAAAATCCTTTGGCCTTTCCAGTTCTTCCTGCGAGAGCTCTTCGGGCAGGAGATAGCGCATATTTGAACACGAAAACTCGATTTTGTTGCGATAGTGAACAGGAGAAGCTGCGCCCAAAACAGCAGAAACCGGAGGAGCAACAAAATTGCCGAGATGCTCAAGAGCGTCCCTGACCTTTTTCTCTTTGTACTGCAGCTGCGCTTCATACTTGATATGCATCAGCTTGCACCCTCCGCAAACGCCGAAATAGGGGCACACCGGCTCTGTCCTGTCGGGTGAGGGTTCAAGAACCTCAACAGCAATCGCCTCAATGTAGCGTTGCTTCACTTTTTTTATCCTGGCCGACACCCGGTCACCAATCGCAAGCATCCCATTAACCATAACCGCCATTCCACTGTCCAACCGACCGAAACACTGCTCTTTTTCAGCCAGATCGGTAACGGTCAACTCAATGATATCCCCCCTCCTGAACACAATCTCTTCTGCCATTTCAACCTTTTTAATAATGTCTGAAGGCCCCGCTGGACAATTAACAGAGGCGCCTTTAAATCAATAAGTTACAGCTATTCCGCCACAACAGGCTTTTGAGAGTGGAGGAACAGCAACCCGTTAACATACAAAACCCCCCGCATTCGGGGCACAAAAAAAACCGGAGATTTTCCGGAGTCTCGGCAGGCTTTTTCATGAAAAAGCCCCGGGCGGGTACCCGGGGCCTGGGAATGGAACCCTCCATCTCTGATCACGCTCGCTGCCGGGTCAGGGCATAGCAACACCTCTTTTTATTGATTCCATCGATAACATAAACCTTAAATGAGTCTGGAAGGGGAATCGTTATTTCCTTTTGGTCATGCACGACATATACCGAATCACCCCATGGAGTTTCTTCAGGAGCAGTCGCAACTGCCTTTTGTGTAGTAAATACACCGAATCTTGTACCATAAGTTTCATAGGCCGGTGGAGGCTTTGCGTGGTCGTTACCTCTTGACCTGAATAATTCTTTTCCGTTATCATCAACGATTAAATATGTCCAGTTCGGACCGTTAGCCATTCGCCATTCGGCACCTAGCAACTGCACAACAATCACTCCGCCCGCAGGGACATAAGAAAGAACTTCCGCCTCCTGATCTGCAGGAAGCATTTCATTTCGAGCCCGCTCCTGCTCATCGCGGTAAACCTGTTCATATGACAGATAAACGAAATCTCTTACTCTGGCATTATTTTCAATAGTCGTCACTTTATATCGGACAACCTCATCCGATGCTTTTACCATATCATGCGTCATCGTCAAAAGCAGTACAATAAACAACACCATTATTTTCATAATTTTCCTTGTCATATTTTTGTAGTCTTCAGCTCGTGGCCGGTAAACATCCAGATGAATTCGGCAACCCCAACAAGAGCCAACCTGAAGCTCCTCATGGTTTCACACCAAAAAGCTGAACTGCTAGAGTAAAAATCCGTACTGCGCAGGCTGGGGCGATATTGCTTGCGCGATGAGAGGAATTTAGGTACCAATTCCGTTCAGTTCAACAATTACAAAAAAGGGCATTAATTCAGCTCTGTCAACATCGGCAGAAGCTTCACTTACTCACTTTTTCACATCCGTAGCAACTCGCATACGCACTATCCGGGTAGGATTGGAAACAACACCGTTGTTGTACTCTGCGCCGGGCTTGATTTTATCGACAAATTCCATTCCGGATACTACGCCTCCCCAAACCGTGTATTGCCCATTGAGGAATGATGCCGGTGCGAAGCAGATGAAAAACTGGCTGTCGGCGCTGTTGGGATCAGAAGCGCGTGCCATAGAGACGGTTCCCCGGAAGCTGCTCACGCGAAAATTCGGCTTTAAGCTCCTGGCCGGAACCGCCGGATCCATTGCCGAGCGGATCGCCGGTCTGGGCCATAAATCCTGGGATAACACGGTGGAATGCGAGGCCGTCATAAAAACCTTTGCGGGTCAACTGCTAGATGCGTGCTACATGGCGGGGTGCAATATCAGGACGTAACTGGATAACAACTCGTCCTGATGGAAGATCGAGATAAATTGTGTTTTCGGGATCGAGTGATGGTGATGCATAAACGGACAAGGCCAGTAATCCTGCAAAAAGCCAAAAAAAGACTACAAGAGCAAGAAGTGATTTTTTTAACATGACACACTGGCATTGGTTGGTTGAGTAACGACTTCCGGTTACTGAATCAGTATTTCCAGTTTTTTACCCAGAGCTTCAGCATAATGCGAGAGCGTAGAGAGCCTGATATCCTCTGCATGGTTCTCAATTCGTGAAATAGCTGATTTATGCGTCCTGAGTTTTTCTGCAAGCTCATCCTGTGTCAAACCGGCATTTATTCTGGCCTGTTTCAGCATCACCCCGATTCTGAAGTTCTTGTATCCTTCATCATAACCCTCAGCAAACTCAGGGTCTTCAGCTTTACGTTTTGCTATGTATTTCTGCAAGTCACTCATGGTGCGCTCTCTCCTGATATTCATGTTTTCGTTGCTCTGCAAGGGCTATTTCTTGTAGGGGCGTTTTCTGGCTTTTCTTGGCAAATCCATTAGTCAGAATCACAAGCTTCCCCTTATCCAGAAATCCCGGCAACCTGAATGCATTATTACCCTGCTTAACTCTAATCTCCCAGATTCCATCACTGTTCTGGAGCTTTTTAAAATACTCTTGAGGCACCATTGGTTGTGATTCCAACAGATTTAGTACCCATGTGACTTTTTGACTTTCTTTGGCAGAAAGTGAGTCCAAAAAATCCTGAACAGGTGATTTGCCTGAGGGGGTCGTATAAAAGATTATTTCCCGAATCGCAAATGTTAACAATAATGTCAACAAATAGCAAGAACAAGATCCTGGAGATAAAACAGGCGCTGCCTATCCCCACTTTTATGACTTGAACGATAACAACGCAGCGCCAAATACCCCGGCACTGTCGCCGAGAAGCGGCTTGATTATGGGAGTGCGAAGTTCGCTGTTGAAGAGAAACCTCTCGATTGCGGAACGAGTCGCTTGTGAGTACAATTGTTCAACCTGACCTACGCCACCGCCGATTATGCAGAGATCCGGATCGAGTATGTTTATCACCTGGGCGAGCGCTTTGCCGAAATAAAAAAGAAGACGCTCGATTGTGTCAGCCGCAGCTTTATCCCAGTCACTATCCGATGCAATCTGCGATAGCGGCTTGAAGCTGCTGCTCAGCTTTTGATAGTAGCGCTCAAGCGCAGGGCCGGATATAACTGTTTCAATGCAGCCTGACCTGCCGCAGTAGCAGGGTTCACCGTCCGTTATGAGTTCATTGTGCCCCCACTCACCGGCGATGCCGTGAGCACCACGATGCGCCTGACGGTTGCACACGATTCCGCCCCCGACACCGGTTCCGAGAATAATGCCGAACGCCACTTTGGACGCATCGGTCATCAGTGCAGCACCTGAACCCAGCATGGATTCGGCGAGGGCAAAACAGTTGGCATCGTTTTCGATGAGCAGCTCTCTTTTGAGAAGATGCTCCAGATCACGCTTGAGATCGCGGCCGTTCAGCGAGACCGTGTTGGAGTTTTTCATGACACCAGGTTCTCTGTCATACCTGCCTGGAGTGCCGATACCGAACTGCTCCGGCAGAGCAAGCCCGGACTCACGAGAGACCATGTCGACAAGCTGCCTGATGCGTTCAAGTATATGCGTGTAACCTCCGGCAGCCTCTGTGGTAATACGGCGGCGGATAAGCGGCTTCATGGAGCTGTCGATCACAACCGCCTCGATTTTGGTTCCACCGAGATCGATTCCCCAGTATGCTTCAGTCACAGGCTGATGAGGATTTACGCATGATGCGAGGCTGAACGACATTCTTCACTATCCATGAGAAAAGAAGATAAACAAGAAACGCACTGCCGACCCCTATGAGAGCACCGGCGAAAACGTCACCGGGGTAGTGAACGCCTACGTACACCCGCGACCAGGCGATTACCAGAGCGTAGAGTATCATGAGCGAGGTAAACAATTTTTCAACCACTGCACCCCGGTGAAAGACAATCCAGGTTACTGCGGCTATGGCAGCCGAATTTGCCGCATGGGAAGATGCAAAAGAATAGCTATGCACCTGACTGACCAGAAGGCGGACGTGTTCGAGAGCGAAGCAGGGACGGATACGATGAACGAGGGGTTTGAAGATACCTGATGCGACAAAATCAGCCAGGCCGACTGCAAGGAGCACAAGCACAATAACCTGAAAGCCTTTTTTCCCCTTGCGGATAACCATAAAGAAAGCGGCGAGAACAATGATATGCCATGACAACTTTCCTCTGGTAAGAAACACTAAGAGATCGTCGGCTGCCGGATTAACCAGATGAAGGTTCAGCAGCTGAAACAGCCACACATCAACCTGCTCAATCGGTGCCATGGTCATCAAGGGCCCCTCTATTACTTTGTTATCCCGAGCTGTCGGGAGTATCGATAATTAACAGAGAAGCCCATATGGTTTACTTTTTCGATCCACCTTTGCTCTTCCTGCGGGCTCCGCCTGAAGAGGCTGGTGCAAGATTCACTTTCGGCATGTCGTCAGCAGTTGTCGTTTTATTGATATAAAACTGCTGCGCAACACTGAAAATGTTGAACATGAGATAGTAGAGACCGAGACCCGCCGGCATATTATTGAAAAACAGCAGCATCATGGCAGGAAACATGTACATCATGACTTTCATCTGCTCATTGCTCTGTGTAGAAGGCGTGATTTTCTGCTGTATGAAAACCGTCACTGCCATGAGAATCGGGAAAACCGCAATGTGGTTACCGTACATCGGTATGCTGAACGCGAAGTCAAGAATTGAATCCGGAACCGACAGATCTTTTGCCCAGAGGAAGCTGTGCTGGCGAAGCTCGATAGATGAACGGAAAACGTAGAACATGGCAAACAGCAGCGGCATCTGGAGCACCACCGGCAAGCAGCCTCCGATAGGATTGACTCCTGCCTCTTTGTATATCCTGCCCAGCTCGCTCTGCAGTTTAGCCGGATTATCCTTGTACTTCTCCTGAAGCTCCTTGAGCACCGGCTGAAGGGCTGACATTTTTTTCATTGACTTCGTTGAAGCCATTGAAAGCGGGTAAGTCACAAGCTTGATCAGGAACGCGAAAATGATAATGATAAGACCGTAGTTTCCGACAAAGCCGTTCATCCAGCCGAAAACAGGCAGAATGACATATTCCGCAAAAGGTCTTGTCAGCCAGTCCCATCCGAAGTCCATGATTTTTTCAAGGTCGACTTTCTGTGACTTGACGATATTGTAATCGAGCGGTCCGAGATAGAGACTGAACTTGTCATCCACAACATTGCCGGATGCCGGAACTCCCATTTTCAGAGCCGCGGTATAGTTCTCAAACTCATTGCCGGCGGTTCTTTTACCGTCAAGGTAGATTCCCTCGGTGCGCCCTGCAGGAATAAGTGCCGCCACGAAATACTTGTTGCGGACAGCTACCCACCTGGCTTCACCGGACTGTTCTTCACGGTAGGACTGATTCTCTTTGGCCGCATCCAGTTTTACAAGGCTTCCACCAAGATAGGCTCCGGCCAGTACGCTCTGCGACTCATCCTTTCTGTTTTTTTCAGAATAAGCCAATCCGCCGTCCCACTGAAGCTGATACTCATTACCGGCAAGTTCACTGGCAAATCCCGTGAGCTTTACATCGTAACCGACTTTATAGCTGTTTCCGGAAAACAGATAGGTAATGTCTATCGACTGCAATGGCGCAACATCAAGGTGGTAGCGAACCGCATAAGTATCTTTTCCTGTAACAGTATGCAGTGTATCGAGCGTGACGCTGCTGAAATAGAGGTCACGGGTATCGATTTTTTTCCCTTCACGGGTCAGGAAGAGCAGCGAAAGAGATCCGTTCTTGTTGTTGCTGACCAGATCGAATGGCTTGCGGTCACCATCCAGATGCTTCTTAAGAACCAGCGACTTCAAGGTTGCGCCTTTTGAGGAGAGCGTTGCCCTGAAAAGATCGTTATCAACCTTCAGCAAATGCTCCTGACCTCCGGATGCAGAGGCAAAAACACCGAAATTATCTGCCGCAGGAGCCAAAGGCGCCTGGCTTGCCAGTGCAGGTAGAGTCGCCTGCTCTGTTTTCACCGATTCCGGTGACTTCAATATTTTTTTCTCCGGCGACATGAACTGAAGCCAGACGAACATAATCAAGCCAATAAGCGCAAGGCCGGTTACTGATTTTCTATCCATTACCACTCTCTTTAGTTTTATCAGAAAGATCTGTTTTATTCAAGGGTACAGGGTCAAAGCCACCCTTTGAAAAGGGATTGCATCGAAGAATGCGCCATACCATAAGCCAGGATGCATAAAAAAAATTATGGCGCTGAAAAGCTTCGAGCGCATAACTGGAACAGGTAGGATAATATTTGCAGGAGGAGCCAAGCAATGGCGAAAGAAATGCCTGGTAAAATTTTATCAGCAAAATCGGTATCTCATTGACATACTTCCAGATAGTCATTCTTTCATCATTTATCCGGTAAAAAATGCCGCCCGTCATTTTTGCTGCAATATAAAAATCCATCGTTGTCACCCGCGTTCAGGACAGCTTTATACTCTGCATCAATCTTCTGATTTCTTCCCTGAATGCCTCAAGGTCCGGGAACGTTTTTCTGCTCCCCGAATAAAGAAAGGCAATACAGAGAACCTCATCCTGACCGTCATCATGCGGATTTTTTCCAATCCACGGGATCAATGACTTCTCGATCCGGTAAGCCTCCTTCATCATCCGCTTGATTCTGTTGCGCCCGACAGCCGAAGGGACTGTTTTTTTACTCACAGCAAACAGAATGGCCGGAATTCCCGGAAAACAATTGTGCTCCGGCTTGAGATCGGCATAGACCATTTTAAGAAAATCACCTTTTACCCTGATTCCGCTTCTGAAAAGAAGAGAAATCAGTTGCTTTCTTCTCAGTATCTCATGCTTGCGCAGAGAATGAACGTGTACCTTATTCAAAACATGAAAAAAGCAAGTTAATTCATTCCGTCAGCCTGACGGCTGACAGAAAAGCTGCTTACTGGCCCGCTGTGCCCATAGCACTGCTGATCGAGAGCGAGTGACGTCCTTTGGCTCTTCTTGCAGAAAGAACCTTACGGCCATTCTTGGTTGACATTCTCTGCCTGAATCCGTGCTTGTTCCTTCTTTTTCTATTCCGCGGCTGATAGGTTCTTTTCATCGCTTATAAGCTCCACACTTGTTTTTAAAATAATTCAAAATTACAGGGCGCGTAATTTAGCATAATGAACGCTCAATAACAAATGCAACTATCCGCAACCAGCATTTCAGGTAAGCAAAAAGTCTTCTTAAAACCAAGTAAAAAGTGCACTGTGAGGTAAAAATTCAACAGTATCGCCACAAGTTATCAACAATGTGGACAACTTGTGGATAAAAAACCCCAACACCCCAAAAGCCCCGACAGAGCGCCCCTCTGAAAGAATCCACATATGTTGACTACCTTTACGACAATTTTCCTTAAAACCAATAAAAATAATAAAATACGCTGTTGAAAACTCCGAATGCCCAACCCGCCATGTATAAGGTAATTTTCATAAAGGAAATTGTTTTTTATCCACTTAAAACACTAACTTGTGAACAGTAAATGTTGATGGCTCTCTCTATTTCGGTCCTTACCTCTCAAATTCCCGAATTTTATGCTCGAAGTTACGTCAAAGGCGTTCCCTGAATATCCGCAGACCAAAAACCAGAAAAGCGCATCTATGGAACAGCAGGTCTGGGATGCCTGCCTTGAAGCCATCAAGGAAAAAATTAATGCGCTGGCTTTTAAAACCTGGTTTTTTCCGATCAAGCCCTTAAGCTTTTCCGGCAGCGAACTCACCATTGAGGTTCCAAGCCAGTTTTTTTACGAATGGATTGAAGAAAACTACTCCTCCTTTTTAAAACAGGCACTCAAGGATGTGATTGGCCCGGAAGCACGATTGATGTATTCCATCGTCATGGATAAATCACAGGGGCAGCCGGTTACCATAGAACTGCCGCACCAGAATGCAATGAATGCGGATTTTATTGCAGCAAATCAGCCTGTTGAATCGCAATCGAAAAATACCGGAGCGTTTGAACGAAACCTTGCCCGCTTTGAAACTCACCTGAACGTCAAGTATACATTTGACACCCTCATCAGGGGCGATTGTAACTCACTTGCATTTGCAGCATCAAAATCAGTCTCGCAGAGTCCGGGCCAGAATGCCTTTAATCCTCTGGTCATATACGGCGGCGTAGGTTTGGGAAAAACGCACATGATGCAGGCAATCGGTAATAGTGTCAGGGAAAACCGACTTTCGGAGAGGGTGCTGTATGTTTCGAGCGAAAAATTTGCCATAGACTTCGTTAACGCTATCCAGAATGGTAAAATACAGGAGTTTTCATCGTTTTACCGCTCTATCGATGTGCTCATCATCGATGACATTCAGTTTTTTTCAGGCAAGGAAAAAACACAGGAAGAGATTTTTCATATTTTTAACACCCTGCACCAGTCCAACAAACAGATCATTCTCTCAGCCGACAGGCCGATCAAGGATATCAAGGGAATTGAAGACCGTCTGATCTCTCGTTTCAACTGGGGGCTATCAGCAGATATTCAACCGCCGGATTATGAAACCCGCAAGGCAATCATTCTCAGCAAACTTCATCAAAGCGGCGTTAATCTGGATGAAACGGTTATTGAATTTATTGCAACCAATGTCACTGAAAACGTCAGAGAGCTTGAAGGATGTATCGTTAAACTGCTCGCTGCACAGTCTCTTGACAACAGGGAAATCGATCTTCAGTTCACCAAATCAACACTGAAAGACATTATCCGGCATACCACAAAACGACTGACGCTCGACACGATTGAAAAAGCGGTCTGCGCATACTTTTCCATTACCCCAAATGACCTGAAGGGAAAATCCAAAAAAAAGGAGATCGCTGTCGGAAGGCAGATCGCCATGTATCTGTCCAAAAGCCTGACGGACTCATCATTGAAGACTATCGGCCTTCATTTCGGAGGAAGAGATCACTCTACTGTCATACATGCCGTCAACACGATCACGAAAAGAGTTGATTCGCTTACTGAAGAGAGGAAAAAAATTGAAGAGATCAGAAAACGCATTGAGATTCTCTCAATGTAAATATCGTGATGTGCATAAGATGTTGGGAAGATGTGTGTGCGATCTTGATAACTCGGCAGTTATCAACAAACCTGCGGATTCAAAAAACTCATCAACAAACCCTGCACACTCCAGGGTGCTGGAAGGGTAGCAGTTATCAACACAAGGCGCACAATGAAAAGATCCGGTAAACCCCAGTATTAAAACAGAATACATAGAAATAAAAACCGGTTGTCCAGATATCAACACAATCAACAACAACAACAATGTTCTATAAATATTAAATAGTAAAAGTTGGAGCAGATGAAATTAACTTCCTCAATCCGTCAACTGCAGGATGCAGTAAGCAAGGTTGCGCAGGCAATACCTGCCAAAACCATTGATCCGCGATTTGAAAATGTTCATTTATCCATTGAGTCGGGTTGTTTGACGCTGTTTGCAACAGACGGCGAACTCTCCATAACGGCCAGGAGCGATGTGGATACTTCTGATACCGGAAACATCGGAATCAAGGCAAGAACACTTCAGGATTTTCTCCGGAGCATGTACGATACATCGGTGACATTCGTTATCGAACGTCAGGAAATCAGTGATCATGGAACCGTTCTTATCACAACAGATAAAGGCCGATATAAAATACCCTGCCAGTTTGAGAGCAAACCGGAGAAGTATGAGAAGATTTATGATATTTCGCTTGAGCTTGCAACTGCGGAACTTCAGGACCTGATCCAGAAAACAATTTTTGCGTGCAGTGTCGACGGCATGAGACCTGCCATGATGGGCGTACTTTTTGAACTTGAAGGCAGTGTGATCACTGCGGTATCAACCGATGGACACAGGTTGGTAAGATGCAGAAAAGCATCATCATCAGATATTGCAGAAAAGCAGAAAATTGTCGTTCCTGCACGAGTACTTTCCATTCTGCAGAAACTCGCCCAGCATGAAACCATTACGATGAGTATTGATGCCGACAGACGGTTTGTCCGATTCATAAGCGGAAATATTGTTCTTGATGCAGCCCTTATCGTTGAACCGTACCCGAATTATGATGCAGTAATTCCTGTGGAGCACGACAAACATCTCATTGTCGATCGTTCGATGATCTATGATTCCGTCAGACGAGTCGGCAGGTTTTCAAGTATCGGTGACGTAAAAATAGTCGTAGAGGGAGAGCTGCTTAAAATACTGGCTGAAAATACCAATGAAGGAGAGGCCGCACAGGAAGAATTACCGTGCACCTATACAGGAGAAGCGATTACTATCGGATTTAATTCCCGGTTTATCGAGGCGGCACTTGCTCATCTTGATGACAATGAGATTCGAATAGAGCTCAAAAGCCCTACAACCGCGGTAATTTTCAAGCCCCATAAAGAGGAAGAGGATGATAAACTGATCATTCTGGTTATGCCGGTACGAATCAATAATTGATTGTCACAACTATTTATTTGTTCTCCCGACAGTATCGTCGGCACACGAGAATCAATAGTGCTGATAAGAAAGATGAGGGGTAATTATTGCGACTGGAGCGTATAAAGTACGAGAATTTCAGGAATCACCGGTTATCAGCGTTTGTTCCTGAAGAGGGAATCAATCTCATATACGGCCGGAACGGATCAGGTAAAACCTCGATTCTTGAAGGTATACACTACTGTGCGCTGACAAAGGGATTTGTCAGCGCAACAGATGGTGAGTGCCTTTTGTTTTCAAGTGATTATTTTTTACTTGACAGCTCTTTTCAGGGGGGATCGGGTTATGGATTGTGTGTGAAAATTACGTATAAAAAGGAAAAAGAAAAGCAGATATCTGTCAATAACAGTGACATTAAACCTTTTTCACGTCATATCGGCACCATACCATGTATCACCTTTTCTCCACCTGAAATCGTCATTGTCAATGGAGCACCTGCAGAAAGAAGGCGTTTTATCGACAATACGATCAGTCAGACAAACAGAAGATACCTTGATGACCTGCTCTCATACAGAAGGGTTCTTCAGCAGCGAAATGCTCTGCTTGCACAGTTAAATGAAAGGAATATCCGTAATGACGGAATGCTTTCGATTTGGACAGAAAATCTTTCAAGGCTCGCCGCTTCAATCGTACACGCAAGAGTGTTGTTTCTTAGAGCATTTTATGATCAATTCAGAGAGCTGTATGCTCAATTGTCACTCAATGAGGATCCCTCGCTGATCTACCAGTGTTCACTCGGAAAAATAAGCGAGGAACTTTCGATCGAGGAGCTGTATGACCGTATCTTTAAAAAATATGAAGAAACTGAAAAACATGAGATCCTGCGTGCACAGACATTAAGTGGCCCCCATCGTGATGATCTGCTTTTTTTGATCAACGGAAAAGAGATAAAAAAGTATGCATCACAGGGACAATTGCGAACATTTCTCATCGCACTCAAGCTTTCACAGCACAGGTTTTTTTACGAAGCAACAGGAGAAAAACCGATATGCCTCCTAGATGATATTTTCAGCGAGCTTGATGAGTCTCGAACCCATGATATTTTCAGCATACTCGAAACATGCGGCCAGACAATCATAACGTCCACAGAAAAAAAGGATCGGAAAAACGTCGCAGCATTCTCTGTTGAATCAATGAAAATAAAGAGTGAGTGAAAACCGTGTCCAGAACAAAAAATCCAAAAAAAATATCAGCGGTTGTTGGCGATATGTGTCAGGTTCTGGGGCTGACAGAAGCTTATCAGCAATACAAGACACTTCAAGTATGGCATTCTGTTGTCGGTGAGGCAATCTCTGCTGCGACCTCGATTGAACGCTTTTCAGGCGGGCAGCTCTTTATCCAGGTACGAAATCCCTCATGGCGTATGGAACTCAATTTTCGGAAACAGGATATTCTCTGCAAACTCAATGCAGCATTGGAAAAACCGATAGTGAATGAGATTATTTTTAAATAGCGGAGGACTTAAAAAACGCGCAGAAAAGCGGCAAATGGTTACCTGAAAAGGTGACTGTTTTTTTAGATGAGTTTATACTAAAATACGGTAAAAAAAGTAGATAATCGGAAAATAGGCACACCAGATAACGCTCGGGACAAAAAAAAATCGGCGGTTTCAAGAAAGATGATGAGACCGCCGATTTTAGAAAGCAGAGAATCAGAGATTGCAGCTTAGCTGGTACATTTCGATCATTTTATCAGCATATGCCTTTCCGAAATCAATGCACTTTGCAAACTCTGGTTCATGCGGTTTGAATTTTACCATGACGTTCTGTTCAAAAACTTTGAGCTTGAGCAGCGTGAAATTAGCTTCAATCATCTTTACAGCCTCTCCGCTCCAGCCATAGGAACCGAATGCAGCACCAAGTTTTCCCTTGTCTCGGATAGGATTAATGGCAGAGAAAAGCTGGTAGATTTGCGGCAGAATATTCTGGTTAATCGTAGGAGAGCCGACAATAATACCTGAACAGTGAGCAATTTTATCCTCAAGCTTTGAAAAATGCATGGATTCTATGTCGCAGATATCGATGTTGAAATCACACGACTGACGGAGCCCTTCAGCGATCTTCTGAGCAAGAAGCGTGGTGTTTTCGTATGCTGATACATAGGCGATCAGGATGTTTTTCTCCTGAGGCATTGCTATGGCAGTCGTCGAGTATTTCAAAGAGAGATCGACATACTTTTTCCAGTTGCTCCTCAGTATTGGCCCGTGCCCCGGACAGATGATTTTAATGTCCAGCGGCTTGATTTTTTCTACAGCCTGAATCATGTATTTACTGAATGGCCTCAAAATGGCATCAAAGTAGTAGGTAAACGCATCATCAAAATCACCCACTGCGTCATCAAACATTGCTTCATGCGAGAAATGGGATCCGAAAGAGTCACAGGTGAAAAGAATCTGGTCCTCTTCAAGCCATGTGTAGATCGTGTCAGGCCAGTGAAGGTTCGGTGCATTGATGAAATGAAGGGTTTTGTTGCCCAGGTCAAGCGTATCGCCAGTTTTGACTACAAGCGACTTAAAGTCATGTCCGGTCTGATCACGAAGAAACTTGATTGCATTGCCGCTGCCGACAACCGTTGCATTCGGGGCTACGGCGAGCAGGTTGCGGACGTTGCCTGAATGATCAGGTTCGGTGTGGTCAACAATGATATACTCAATATCGGCTGGATCTGTAACTTGTTTTATTTTATCAAGATATGTTGGCCAAAATTTTTCTTTTGTTGTTTCTACAACTGTTTTTTTATCGGCATTGATAAAATATGAGTTATAGGTTGTGCCATATTTTGTTTCCATTACAATGTCGAATGTAATGAGACCTGGATCGAGAACACCTATCCAGCTTACGTCACTGGTAATGGGAAGTACTTTATTGTCTGTCATGTTGATTCTGGAAAATGATTGAAAATAAACTATATACCCCTATACTACAGGTAAATAACCCATATAGTTCCAAAAAAGAAATTAAAAAAATATACGTCAAACAATTAAGCATGAACAGATCTTTTCACAAAGAGAGATCTGTGTCGATATTGTCTGTCTCGGCGTGACGGATATCCCGTATAAGATCTATGCCTTCTGCAGAAAATGAAAAGAGTGTATCATCGGAAAAGATCGTGCTGTAATCCTGAGGTTTGAAAAACGGCAGAAATTTCTGGCAGTGTTCATCAAGGCGTTTCAGATAAAAATGAGTGTTTTCGTCAGGTTTCTCTTTTTTCCATTCAGACGCAAGTTTTCCTTTATCGTATGATGAGCTTCCCATTCCGGTTCCAGAGATGTAATAGGTCAGCCGGTCTCCTTTTGTCACCTTCAGACCGCTTTTGATGGCTACTTCATAAGTGATTGATTTCGATCTTTTTCCTGATTTAACATCTTCAAGGTATTGTTCAACAGTGCTTTTCAGCGATTCTGTTTTAGAAAAATCTGCGATGTCGAGTTCATGGTTAAGAATTTTGTTTCTGTATTCCGTAAACAGATCATGCAGTCCGCCGATATCTTCGCTCAGGAGCGTTTCAAACCCCCTTCGTACAAAATCGCGGCCGAATTTTTCACTGCTCCTGCTGGTAAGTGAAGAGCCTTTCAGGATCATTATATTGTCGTAACTGAGTAGCGCATAATTTTTTTTCATATAGGAGATCATTTTTCTGTATCTCCCGTCGAAACCTATCCTTATACCTGCCGGCATGAGTGAGGATACCTCGCTTACCAGTATTTTTTCATCCTCTTCACTCACAACATCGGGCGGCGGTATAAAGAGAATACCATCAGTATCGACTTCGATGACTCTGGATCCCCTGGATTCAAACTCAAAGATCATTTTTTTTGCGATACTCTGCCCTGTTGAGGTAACTTTATCGGCTTCAGCAAAGTCATTGAAAATTCCCCCATTGAAACCAAGGTAACCGTACATGGCATTGATAAGGATTTTGAAAGAACTCTGCATGGCATCAAAATTATCAGCGAGCGTTTTGTTGCCGTGTGATTTTTCGTCGAGAGACCTGTTTTTTGCCTTGAAACGAAGCTCTCTAAGGTCACTGAGCACGCCGGGAAAAACTTTCAGCTCATCGCTTTTGGGACAAATGTCGTAAGAGAGCATTATTGAAGGATAGAGCGACTCAACATCAGCGTAGACAATCGGCCCCAGAATTCCTTTGAGAAACACCTCGGTATATCCGCCGGAATGCTGCTGACCCGTCGAAGGTTTTGGAATTGATTGTTTCAGTCGAAGATATTCCCTTACGAGAAGGACTTCGATTTTAGCCGCCTGTCCTATGCGTGCCGTCATGGCATAGGTGTAAGGCAGCATTTGTGAAAGGTAAAAATTGCTTCCCGACAGTAACGACGAAAGAGCTCTTGTTTCCCTTACATCATCAAGCGCATAGGCGAGAAGTTTCTCATGGTTATTTTCCCAGAGTGAGGATATATCCTTGTATTCAACGTAGGTCCGGTCAGGAGAGGCAAAACCGAAATGTTTTGCTACGGCTTTAAGACCGTAACTCTGCATGGATCGTTTTGAAACATCGTAACTCTGGACAAGAAAAAGTGTGTCGATTACATGCCGACCGGGTATATCATAAAAAGTATAATCAATGCTTCTTTCAGCAAATCGGATGCTTGCCGGGTAGGTTTTCGTTTGAAGTCCATTTCTTCCTATCGCGAAAGGTATTCCGTATTTTTCGCACCTTCGCTGCAGGTATGGAAGATCAAAGCTGAAAATATTATGCCCTTCGATAACGTCAGGATCTTTCTTTAAAATAATCGATACGAGTTCTTCAAGAAGTTCGCGTTCGTTTCTGTTTTTAGAATGGAGAACGGCTTCCCAGCCCCGATTATCACATAATGATACAATTATAACCTCATCAGATCCTATTCCCGTTCCGCCGCCATGACGTTTCAATGGATCGTAATTCGTCTCGATATCGAGCTGCATACGATACAGTTCATCGAAAATCATTCCTTTGAAAAGGGTCTTTCCGCTTTGCAGAAAGTACTGTGTAACGGCATCTCCTTTATTATAGAGAAGTGCATTACCTTCGAAGGATGCATTTTGAGTTGCAGATTCAACATTGTCAACATTGCGCTTACTGTTGATGAAATCGAGAGCGCCTCTGTAATTCCGCCAGCTTTTGAAGATGGAAAGAAATTGATAATAATTTGTACCCCCGAGTTTTACCAGCCAGAATTTATCCTTGTCCTCCGGTATAAAACCGTCCAGAAGTGAGTCGTCGGACAGGAAAAAGAAGGGGTAAAAAGCCTCATCGTGATAACTGATCGCATCATTTACACGATTAAATACCCTGATCTGGTTATCAGAAAGCTGGTATGCACCGACAATACCTGTTTCTTTATCTTTTCCGAACAACAGATCGTTGTTCACGATGTCTCCAATAATGCTTTCCATTGCCGGTAATAATAAATGTATAGCAGAAGTGATAAACTGTTGGGTGTTTCACGTGAAACAATTATTGCTGTTTATCGGCCAAGACGGACCGTTAACACTGAAATATCAGAGGGAGATACGCCCGGTATTCTTGATGCAACGCCAATAGTTTCGGGCTGATATTTTTTCAATTTCTCCTTTCCTTCATTTGAAAGTCCAGATACACTTTCGTATTTGAACTGTGCTGGAATTTTAAACGATTCCAGACGCGCAATCTTTTCAGACATCATGAGATCCCTTTTCAGATAGCCCTGATATTTCAAGTCGATTTCTACCTGTTCATAAATGCTCGAATCAAGGGTGATGGCTTCAATGGAAGAACGAAATGAATTTGATACTTCAAGAAGCATTTGAAGATTGATCCCTGGCCTTTTCAGAAGATGAGCTGCATGTTGACTTATGGTGACTGCCGGATATCCGAGCACTGCAAAAGCGCCATTGATTTCGTCAGGCAGAATCTTAAAACAAACGCAGGTCTCCTTGATCATTTCTATCTTCGCAATTTTATCGCAGCTCAAGGTAAACGTCTCTTTATCAACAAGGCCTGAGCTGTGCCCGAAATGTCTGAGACGAATATCGGCATTGTCATGACGCAGGTGAAGCCTGTGCTCGGCAGAAGAGGTAAACATTCTGTATGGTTCAATCGTCTCCTTGGTGATAAGATCGTCGATCAGTACCCCGATATAGGCATCGGAACGCTTTAGAAGAAGTGGAGAACAATTCCGAAGCTTTAATGATGCGTTCAGTCCAGCTATCAGTCCCTGGGCAGCGGCTTCCTCATAACCGGATGTGCCATTTATCTGCCCTGCGAAATAGAGATTTTCAATCAGCTTTGTTTCAAGCGTCCTTTTTATCTGGTATGGAAAGAAGTAGTCGTATTCAATTGCATAGCCTGGCCTTATGATTTTAGCTCCGCTCAGACCTGGTATTGAGCGCAGCGCCTCCTCCTGTATATCTTCTGGTAAAGATGTAGAAAAACCATTGACGTACATCTCATTTGTATCAATCCCTTCAGGTTCGAGAAAAATATGGTGGCTTTCCTTATCCGGAAATCTGCATATTTTATCTTCTACCGAAGGGCAATACCTTGGACCAACTCCCTGCACTTTACCGGTAAACAGCGGCGATCGGCTGAAGCCCTTTTTCAGAATTTCATGAGTAGTGGTTGTCGTTTTTGTGATATAACAGCTTACCTGACGACGATCTGAATCGAGCGGACTTTTAAACGAGAATGCTACCGGCTCATCATCACCGCACTGTTCCTCAACCAGGGTATAATCCACACTACGCGAGTCAATTCTTGGAGGTGTTCCGGTTTTAAGTCTGCCGGATTTAAAACCGTGAAGCTGAAGGTTTTCTGTCAGACCTAATACCGGCGGTTCAGCAATGGTTCGACCCCCGCCATAATGGTTCATTCCGATGTGAATCAATCCGTTGAGGAATGTTCCGCAGGTCAGTATTGCAGCAGAGCCAAAAATAATCCGTCCGGAGGAGAGCCTGACACCTGTGAATATTCCGGATTCACATTCAATGCCGGTTACAGTATCCTGCAGTAGATCTATATTGGGCTCGTTTTCAATGACCTTTCGCATGTAAAGGGAGTACATTGTCTTGTCGGCTTGTGCTCTCGGCGAGTGCATTGCCGGACCCTTGCTTCTGTTGAGCATCCTGAATTGTATTCCGGTAGCATCGATAGCCTTGCCCATTTCGCCGCCCAGCGCGTCGATCTCTCTGGTGATCTGTCCTTTAGCTACGCCGCCGATTGCGGGATTGCAAGACATCCTTGCCACTGCGGTAAGGTCTGTTGAGATGAGCAGGCATGAACAGCCGGTTCTGGCTGCGGAAAGTGCCGCTTCGCATCCAGCATGACCGGCTCCTGCTATTATTATATCATACATTGGTTGCAAATTGTTTCACGTGAAACATTTCAAAATCTGTTTATGTCGTCTAGCTCGAAGATACAAATATTAGGACTTTTTTGGTTGACTATCCCGACAAGAACGCCCCGGCCATCTTATATGGCTTGTGACGTATTAATAGAGTACAGTGTATTGGCTTGTATGTATTACGCGGATCAGTGTTTTGATCTGCCGACGTTAAAGTTAAGATATGTTGCGACTGTTTCCTGTCGTAAACTGCCCGAAATGATGAAAGTTAAGAGACGGTGAACATTCTGCAAGCAGGACGAATGCGATGTATTCGTATTACTCCCCATTAATATATATGGGCATATGCTCAATTATGGGCGGAGGGGCATCAAATTCAGTTGTATGTAGCTTAATCATTAATATCGGCAGTAAAGGGAGTCTCATCTTAAATTGCAAACGAACCTATGGGTTCCCGGCCGGTGTTCTCTGCTGGATGGTTTCTGATAACACCAAATTATGGTTGCGCTTAGCAGTACGGGAATATTGTTGTCTGCATAATCTCAGCATCGTTGCAGGCTTGAAATAATGTGATATAGGTCACGCAGGAGGAGGCAAAGCACGCATACCAAGGCTAATATCCATCCGTGAAGCATTTTTAAGCCTGGCGGGGCAAATCTCTCGATGGTCCGCCAGATAGAGTTGTATTATTATTATATGGTATCCCGCTCTATAATGCCGGACATCCGTTATGATTATGAGTGGATGTGAAGCAAGCGGGAAATGTCGTTTAAAACAGGCTGCTCTTACGGAGCGTTCTTTCTCGTGACGCGGAGGTGTAATGGGTAGGGCGGTTCGAATCAATTCAGTATAGGTTTCAACCCGGCTTAGAGTTTACTCCATAGCGTTCTTGGGGAGTGATGAGGGCCTAAGGGTGCAGAGATGGTTTTCGCCGAATTATTGTGCGGGAATGCAGCGAATAACGGTAAAAAGTGAGCATCTTGAGCTGGTTGCTGATTGTTAGTTAATCAATACCCCATTTTATATATTGGCTGAATTATTTCTTCCGAGTGCAAAGCGATGTCATCAATGAAAAATAAACGTTTTAACCTTCTTCTTATTGCTCTTGTCACGGTCGTGGCCATCTGGTCATTGTGGCCAACCTGGCGTGACTACTCCCTTACAAAACAACTCAATGGTTACCGATCGTCGCAGGACAGCCTTACATTTGCGCTGAATCACCGCGATGAAATCGATAATGCCCGCAAAAAAAGCCTCAAGCTTGGTCTTGATCTGAGAGGCGGAATGCATCTGGTTATGGAAGTCGATCAGGTCGATCTTTTCGAACAGAAGGCATGGAATAAAGACGCCAAGTTTACCGCCATACTGAATTCAGTAAGGGCAAAAGCCGCTAAAAGCGATGCACGGGTGCTTGATATTCTCATCGCTGAGTTTAAAGCTGAAAATATTCGACTGAGCAGGTATTTCTACGATATCCGCAATAGCGATCGTGAAATCATCGCTAAACTTGAAAAGGAATCCGATGACGCTCTGAACCGGGCCAAGGAGATTATCCGGAACCGTATTGATCAGTATGGTGTAGCCGAACCGGTCATTACCACCCAGGGAAGCAGGAAAATCATCATTGAACTTCCCGGTGTTTCAGATGAAAACAGGGTGAGAAATCTTCTGAAAGGTACGGCAAAGCTTGAATTCAGGCTGCTTCGTGATCCTGAAGTGCTTGTCAGAACTCTTGACAGGATCAACACCTATCTGGTACAGAATCCTGCTGCGCCTGCTTCTGCAATTAAGGATAGTGCTTCTGCAACCGCCTCAGCTGTTCCCTCCGCCCCGGTTCCCGCTGAACCTGCTGCGCCGGTTGCGGCAGCGCCTGCGGCACCAGCTGCTGCTCCTGTTGCAGCAGGAAGCCCAAAACCAGGAAAACCGCTCTATGATGTGATAGGCGTTTTTGACAATGGTACAGCTTATACTGCCGAGCGTTCGAAAGAGTATGTATCCACACTGCTTCGTCGCAGCGATATCCAGGCATTGCTGCCGCAGGATGCTGAACTGCTTCTTGCCGCCAAGCCTGAGATCGGAAAAAATGGTGAAAAACTATACTCGATCTATCTTGTAAGAAAAACACCTGAGCTGACAGGCGGTGTAATTACCGAAGCAAAGGCAACATTCGGTTCCCAGGGCGTGCAGCCTGAAGTGACGATGTCGATGAATTCGGAAGGAACCTCAAAGTGGGCACGCATTACCGGTGCAAATATCGGCAAGCGTATTGCAATTGTGCTTGATGGTGCCGTGTACAGTGCTCCCGTCGTTCAGTCCAAGATCCCCGGTGGTAACTCCGTTATCAATGGCATTGAGAGTCTTGAAGAAGCAAAAGATCTCGAAATTGTATTGAAAGCAGGCGCACTGCCAGCGCCGGTCAGGATTATTGAGGAACGGACCGTCGGACCATCCCTCGGTGCTGATTACATTCGGGCCGGCATGCTCTCCCTTTCATGGGCATTTCTTGCGGTATCGATATTTATGCTTCTCTATTACAGAAAAGCAGGTATCGCAGCCGATCTTGCCCTGGTGCTCAACATTCTCATAGTGCTTTCGGTTCTTGCAGGATTCAGTGCATCACTTTCTCTGCCGGGCATCGCAGGTATTGTTTTGACTATCGGCATGGCCGTTGACGCCAATGTGCTTATCTATGAGCGTATACGAGAAGAGCTTGATGGCGGCAAGGCGTTGACATCGGCAATCGAATTGGGCTATGACCGTGCATTTTCCTCAATTCTTGACTCTCATGTAACGACACTGTCAGCCTCATTTCTGCTCTATACCTATGGAATCGGGCCGATTCAGGGTTTTGCACTTACTCTTATGATCGGTACCGCAGCGAGCCTGTTTACCTCAATTGTAGTGACAAAAGAGATCTTCTCGTTTCTTTTGAGCAAGAACCTGTTGTCAGATAAAAGTTTCGGTTAATTTTTTTAGACGCATTACCCATGAGGATTTTTCATAAGACCAACTTTGACTTTATAAAATTCCGTAAAATTGCTTACGGTTTTTCACTCGTTATTCTTGCTTCAGGCTTGATCTCGCTGGCCGTCAAAGGGCTGAACTACGGCATTGATTTCAGGGGAGGTTCAGAAGTTCTGATCCGTTTTGAGAAAAACATAGATGTCAGCACGGTTCGTTCAGTGCTTGATCAGGCAGGTATTTCCGGTTCGCTGAAGCAGTACGGGCTTGATCGTTCTTTTCTGTTCAGTACCGTGTTCAATGGCGAAACCAACGATCTGAAATCCCTTGTATCGCATGCTTTTGATGCCCGACTCAAGGCAAATCCGCATGAGATTGTTCGTATTGATGCCGTTGGGCCCAGCATCGCATCTGATTTGAAGTGGTCAGCAATGAAAGCACTTCTCGCGGCACTGGTTGCCATTTTGCTCTATGTCGGCATCCGTTTTGAAATCAAATTTGCAACTGCAGGAGTGATTGCGATTTTTCACGATATTCTTTCCGTGCTGGGTCTTTTCAGCATCCTTGGCGGATTGTTTGAATTTATGCCGCTCGAAATGGATCAGAGTATCATCGCCGCCTTTCTTACGATCGCAGGTTATTCCATTACCGATACGGTTGTTGTGTACGATCGAATCAGGGAGAGAATCAGAGGGCAGAAACCATCGGAGTATGAACGGATTTTCAATGAAAGCATGAACCAGACACTGAGCCGGACGATCATTACCTCAGGAACGGTTCTTCTTTCAGTGTTTGTGCTGTTTATCTTTGCCGGTCCGGCCATCAGGGGCTTCGCTTTTGCCGTGTTTGTCGGAATACTCATCGGAACCTATTCATCTATCTTTGTTGCCGCACCGCTCGTCTATGACTGGCTCAGGCTGTCAAAAAGCTCAGTTCATCTGAGAGGAAGCAAGGTCTCCTGAGCTCATTGATTTATCGGGGATCCCGACCCCTTTGCGATGTCGGGATGTTCTTTTTATGTTGAAACATTGCGATATGTCACCCTTATTGTCTGTATGGCTCGGGGAATTAAATAATTACGTTTAAGTCAGGAACATTGGCATGAAAAAAATATTGATGAAAGCCGCATTGCTTCTGCTTGCCGGATCGTCATCACTCTGCACGCCGTTATTTGCTGAAGTTGCAGACCGGGTCGTTGCAGTTGTTGGCAATGAGGTCATTTTCAAGTCGGACATTGACTCTCAGGAACTCATGGCCCGTCTTCAATCACCTGAACTTGCAAAGGACAAAGGACTGTCCCGTACAATTCTGGAAGGGCTTGTCGATCAGAAGATTCTTCTTTCAAAAGCAAAAATTGACAGTCTTAAAATCGATGAAAATGCTGTTGATGCTTCTGCCAGTGATCGGCTCAAACAATTGAGGGCAAGATTTGCTACGAAAGAGGAGATGGAAGCCCGTTTCGGAAAGAACATTGCCGGAATCCGTGAGGAAATTCGCAAGGAACTGCGAAATCAGGAGCTTATCGAAACGTTGCGTCGAAAAAAGTCTTCGGGAATAACGGTTACTTCCAGTGAAGTAATGGCATTCTATACGGCAAACCGTGACCGGTTCTCAGTGATTCCTGAAGGGGTGAAGTTCTCACAGATAATGCGGTATCCGGGAGTTTCAGCAGAAACCAAAGCTCAGTCGCTCAATCAGATTCAGCAGATCCGAAAGGAGATTCTGGCTGGTGCGGATTTTGGCGAGATGGCGCGCAAGTACTCCCAGGATCCCGGTTCAGCCAAGCTGGGCGGCGATCTTGGTTATATGCAGAAAGGTGCGCTGATTCCGAGTTTTGAGAATGCGGCATATGCGCTCAAGGAGGGCAAGGTGTCTGATGTTGTTGAAACCCGCTATGGTTATCATCTCATTCAGATGCTCAACAAAGAGCCTAATTCGATACACGTCCGTCATATACTCATCGCTTTTGATCACTCGAAAGATGACTTTGCCGGAGTGCTTGATCAGCTCAAAACCATCCGTGCCGAAGTTCTCGGCGGTAAGGCGACTTTTGCTGACATGGCAAAAAAATATTCAGATGATCCCATATCCGCAAAGGTCGGCGGCGAGGTTACCTCTTCAGGTTCAACAGGATCGTTTATCGCCTTTACATCTTTGCGGCCTCAGCTGCAGCAGATCATCAGCTCACTGAAAAAGCCGGGAGATATCAGTGAGCCGATAAAAATAGAGCAACCTCAGGGGGAGACGTTCTATGCATTATTCAGACTGAATGACCGGCTTGCTGCCCACAAGCTGGATCCTGAAAAGGACTATGCATTTCTGGAGGAGAAAGCTCTTGACGAAAAAAACAGAAGACTCTTTACCGAATGGGTCAAACAGCTTCGTAAAGAGGTCTACGTTCGCCTCTCAGACATCTAATCGGCGAACGTACCTAGCGTTTTTCTCGATAAATTCTCTGCGCGGTTCTACCTTGTCGCCCATAAGCGTGGAAAATACCTGGTCCGCTTCCATGGCGTTTTCCACGTTCACCAGGAGCAGCGAGCGATGAGCCGGATCCATAGTTGTACTCCAGAGCTGTTCCGGGTTCATCTCTCCGAGACCCTTGTAGCGCTGGATGTGAATATTGGCCTTGCCCTTCTGCATCTTTTTCATGGACTCCGTTATACTGTTGCGCTCATCATCGTCCCATGCATACTGCTGATCTTTGCCTGATTTTACCAGGTAAAGCGGCGGCTGGGCTATGAATACGCGGCCAGCCTCGATCAGAGAGCGCATGTGGCGGAAGAAAAAGGTCAAAAGCAGCGTTCTGATATGCGCACCGTCAACATCGGCATCAGTCATGATGATGATTTTGCCGTATCTGAGTTTTTCAGCCGAAAACTCCTCTTCCCCGAAGCTTGTGCCAAGGGCGAGAATGATGGTTTTGATCTCTTCGTTTTCAAGCATCTTGTGCAGCCGGGCCTTCTCGACATTAAGGATTTTACCCTTCAGCGGCAGGATTGCCTGGAAGCTTCTGTCCCGTCCCTGTTTGGCGCTGCCGCCTGCCGAATCACCCTCAACGATATAGAGTTCACAGTGTTCCGGGTCGTTGATGGAGCAGTCGGCAAGTTTTCCGGGAAGACCCGAGCTTTCAAGCACCGATTTTCTGCGGGTAAGTTCCTTGGCTTTGCGTGCGGCCTCTCTGGACATTGCCGCACCCTTGACCTTTTCGATTATCATCTTGAGCACATTCGGGTTGCTTTCCGCAAACTCCGCAAGCTGCTCGTTGACGATGGTTTCAACAATACTCTGTGTTTCCGAGTTGCCGAGCTTTGTCTTGGTCTGGCCTTCAAACTGCGGCTCAGCCACCTTGACGGAAATTACGGCGGTCAGCCCCTCTTTGAAATCGTCGCCGGTCAGCGATAATTTCAGGTTTTTCAGCAGGTCGTTTTTCTGGGCATAAGCGTTGAGAGTTCTTGTCAGAGCCTTCCGGAAGCCGGTGACATGGGTACCACCCTCATGCGTATTGATATTGTTGACATAGCTGAACACATTCTCCTGGTAGGAATCATTGTACTGAAGGGCTATTTCAACAATGGTGGTGTCGCGTTCGCCGTACAGATAGATCGGCTCCTTGAGCAGGTTGATCCGGTTCTGATCGGTAAACTGCACGAACTCCTTGATGCCGCCTACATAGTGAAAGACCTCCTCAATTCCTTCGGGATCCCGAACGGTAATGCTGAGCTCTTTATTGAGGAATGCAAGCTCCCGCATGCGGTCAATAATGATATCCTTGCGGAACTCGGTTGTCTTGAAAATAAGATGGTCCGGCATGAACGTGGTTTTCGTGCCGCGATTGTCAGCCTTGCCGATGATCTTGACATCTCCCTGGGGAATACCGCGTTCGAAGCGCTGAAAATAGATGTTTCCGTCGCGGTATACCTCAACTTCGCACCATTCCGAAAGCGCATTTACTACCGAAGCTCCCACGCCGTGAAGACCGCCGGAAACCTTGTATGCGCCCTTGTCGAACTTGCCGCCTGCACCGATCACGGTCATGACCAGTTCAAGCGCTGATTTCTGCTTCTCAGGATGTATATCGATAGGAATACCCCGACCACGATCGATTACCGTGACCGAACCATCCGGATTCAGTGAGACGAATATATAGTCGTTGAAGCCGCCGAGTGTTTCATCGATGGAGTTATCGACAATTTCGTAAACAAGATGGTGTAGACCTCTGCTGTGAATATCGCCGATGTACATGGCCGGGCGCATGCGGACATGCTCTATGCCGTCAAGAACCTGAATATTGCTTGCGCCGTATGACGCTGGAGTAGTAGGGGCTGATGGGGTCAGAATATCGTCTTCCTGCATAATTGTCTACAATAACTTGTGAGATGAAAATTGAATTTCAAGATAATAAAAATGCCGTCATAATGCTTGTCTTATGTCGTCAGCCGTCCGCCCAGAACGCGTCTTCAAAATGCTCTACCGCATATGTGCCGATCCGGTTCTCACGCATGCTCTCGACAATAATGGCGATTACATCAAACTGGCAGTCACACTCCTCATTGACGCAAAACGCAAGGTATGATCGTGCAGCCTTGATGATCTCAACCTGTTTCTGCGGCGTCACGGCTTCTGCCGGATGGCCTTTTTCGGTGGAGGAGCGGGTTTTTACCTCAATAAAGCAGATTTTCCTGCGATACCGGGCAATAATGTCAATCTCGTTGCGATGGTACCGGTAGTTGCGTGCTATGATCCGGTACCCTTTTTTTACAAGGTAGTCAGCGGCGATTTGCTCACCCTGAACTCCGAGCTGGTGGGGATCAGCCATGGCGGTCGTTATTTTTCTCCCAGTTTTTTCAATCGGAAGCTCTGACGGTGCAGAGGGCATCGCCCGTGCAGCCTTATAGCCTCGACATGCTCGACGGTACCATATCCAAAATGCCGGTCGAATCCGTATTCCGGCCAGCTTTTGCTGTATCCGGTCATAATTTCATCCCTTCGGGTTTTGGCAAGTACTGAAGCGGCGGCAATTGAAAAGACTTTGGAGTCTCCTTTGACGATGGTTTCATAGGGTATGGTGAGATGCGTTTTGAAACGGTTGCCGTCAACGAGAAGCAGTTCCGGCTGAACGGCAAGTGCCTCTACCGCCCGGTTCATGGCAAGCATGGTCGCCTGGAGGATATTTATCCGGTCTATAATTTCCGGTTCGACCACCGCCACGGCCCAGCATGCTGCATGCGTCTTTATTTCCGGAGCTAGTTCATCCCGCACTCTGGCTGAGAGTTTTTTTGAGTCGTTGAGCTGATCCAGAACTCCGCTTCCGGGATGAAACCAGCGGGGAAAGACTACCGCAGCAGCCACTACCGGACCGGCAAGCGGCCCCCGGCCGGCTTCGTCTATACCGCAGACATGTGCGGTGGTTTTCCACCGTATGAGCTCAAAGTCAGTGATCATCAAGAATATTTTTTTACCTCTGAATGAAATAATCAGGAGTTCCTGAACATTCGGTCACCGTCGATGTGGCAGCCGTTGTCCCTGGTGCCGGCACTCTTCGGCGGGAGATACTGAACGTCAGGTTACAGTGCGTTGCCTTTCGTTAAAAAATAAAAAAGGAGTACCCGGGAAATTACTTTTTTATTTTCGTTTCCCGTCAACATTCATGCTGGAGCTGCCGGGAGCGTTATTGCTGTTTCCTTATATAATTTATTATCTTGACAGTTGGCATGCAGGCACCTGATTCTGCATGGTTTTCTGCGTTCCTGATGGACAGCCTCAACAGGCTTCATTGCTCTGTGCCGATGGTGTGTATGTATTCTGGATATTGACCTCGGCAAGCCGGCATGGACATCCGCTCCAAAGTCCGGACAGAACGCCTGATACGTTTGGTCCAATCCTGGTTTCTGAATGATATACAGGGAAGGTTGCAGGAGTGTTTCGCGAGCATGTATATAGGATTGCTGGTGGGATAATCCCTTGGTTCTTACCATTATAAAAAGAGTTAACGAATGAAGAAGAGTTTGAATAAACAGTTGTTGATGAACAAGACCGGCGATGAAATACAGGTTGCGCTTGTTGAAGAGGGTCGGCTGGCCGAGTTGATTATTGAGCGCCCTGAAAGCCGTAGAAGCATCGGTGATATTTATCTCGGGCGGGTTCATAAAGTTGTTGAGGGGCTTAAAGCCGCTTTTGTTGATATTGGCCAGAAATCCGACGGGTTTCTCCATTTTTCGGATGTAGGCACAACCAGTGAGGATTATCGTGCATTGATAGAGGATGATGATGATGATGATGCCGCTGTCGGCGTTGATGATACCGACAGTGAAGGGACGGTGAATGCCGTTCCTGCCGGTTCACCGCCTGCTGCGGAACCGAGCATGAAAACGGCCGCCAGAAGCGGAGGCAAACGCCCATCGGGAGACGAGCAGGAAAAGGCCGAAAAAAGGCAGTCCTATACCCAGATGATTGCCGGAAAACTCAAACCTAACGATTCCATTCTCGTACAGGTCATCAAGGAACCCATCAGCAGCAAGGGATCGCGTCTTACCTCGGATATTACCATTGCCGGACGTTTCATGGTGCTTCTTCCCTTTGGTGGAGGCCAGGTAGCGGTTTCCCGCAGGGTTGTTGCCCGAAAGGAACGCTCAAGGCTGAAAAAACTTGTACGATCCATGCTGCCGGAAGGGTTCGGCGCTATAATCCGTACCGTTGCTGAAGACCAGGAAGAGACCCTCCTGAAGCAGGATCTTGAAAAGCTTCTTGCCAAGTGGACACAGATTGAGGAGAAACTTCAGGATGCGGTTCCTCCCCAGCTCATTTTCAAGGAGGATACCATTATTTCCAGCGTTCTGCGCGATTCGCTGACGTCCGACGTAACTGAAATAGTTGCCAATTCAGCAGTGATCCACAAGGAAACGCTGAATTATATCCAGTGGGCCGCGCCTGAAATGGTGAAAAATGTCAGCCTCTACCAGGGAAAGCTGCCTCTTTTCGAAGGATACGGTATTGCCAAGGATGTCGAGTCGATATTTTCGCGAAAGGTATGGCTCAAGTCGGGTGGATACATCATCATCGAGCACACCGAAGCCATGGTTGTTGTTGATGTCAACAGCGGAAGGTATGCGGCAAAGCGGGAGCAGGAGGAGAACTCACTGAAAACCAACCTTGAGGCGGCACGCGAAATTGTACGTCAGTTGAGGCTTCGCGATATCGGCGGCATCATAGTCGTTGACTTTATCGACATGCTTGATCAGAAAAACGCCAAAAAAGTCTACGACTCGATGAAAACGGAGCTGCGTAACGACCGGGCGAAATCAAATATTCTGCCTATGTCGGATTTCGGGATCATGCAGATTACCCGCGAAAGAATACGGCCGAGCCTCATGCAGCGCATGGGCGACCAGTGCCCTGCATGCGGCGGAACCGGCGTTGTTCAGGCAAGATTCACCACTATCAACCAGATCGAGCGGTGGCTGCGAAAATATGCACTTCAGCACTCGATGAAGTTTCAGCAGCTTGATCTCTACGTCAGCCCTACGGTTGTCGAACCACTGCAGAACAGCGATTTGAAAACCGAGCTGAAATGGTTTCTGCAGCACCTGCTTTTTGTTCAGGTGAAGCCGGACGAAAGCCTGAGAAGTGACGATTTCAGATTTTACAGCAGAAAAAACAACAAGGACATTACCGCCGAATACGGCGATATTTAACTATCAAACGCTACCGCTTTTGATTATTTGTGCGTTGCGAAAACGTCAGAAAGAACAACACAACAGCGGTGCCCTAAAGCTTCATTTATGGGACAGTACGATACATTGAAAAAGCATATTCTCGAATTTTCTACACTCGGCGCCACTGCGCTGCTTGAAATTCCAGAGGCTCGGAGCGTTTTCGAGCAGTTCAAGCAGCTGCTCAATGACGGTTTTGTCAGGGCTGCGGAAAAATCAGGCAGCGACTGGATAGTCAACTCCTGGGTCAAGGAGGGCATTCTTCTTGGCATGCGCCTCGGCAGGCTGCAGGCCGCCACGGTGCCGCTCGACGGGACCGGTGCCGGTTTTACCTTTATCGACAAGGATACATGGCCGCTTAAAAAATTTACACTGGACAACAATGTCCGCATTGTGCCCGGCGGGTCGGCAGTTCGGGACGGTTCATATCTGGCGCCATCGGTCGTCATGATGCCTCCAGCCTATGTCAATGTCGGAGCCTATGTCGATGAAGGAACCATGATCGATTCACATGCTCTCGTCGGGAGCTGTGCCCAGGTAGGCAAAAAGGTTCACCTCTCCGCAGGCGTACAGGTGGGCGGGGTGCTTGAACCGGTCGGAGCCATGCCGGTCATTATCGAGGATGAAGTTATGGTGGGGGGTAACTGCGGCATTTATGAGGGTACTATTGTCCGGGAGCGGGCCGTCATAGGAACGGGAGTCATCCTCAACGGTTCAACACCGGTTTATGACATTGCCCTGAACAAGGTATACAGGAAAACGGCAGAGCATCCTCTGGAGATTCCCGCCGGGGCGGTGGTTGTTGCCGGATCCCGCAGCATCAAGGGAGAGTTTGCTTCTGAGCATGGTCTCTCCATCTATACTCCGGTTATCGTTAAATACCGCGATGCGCGCACCGACAGCGCCACGGCACTCGAAGAGGCTCTAAGATAAACCATGAAGCAAAACGGGCAGAGTAATGTTCGCTGCGGAGGGTCCCTCCGCCCTCTGCAGCGGCGGATGCCGGGTATTCTGCTCGCTCTGTTCCTTTTTTGTTCAATTCCAGCCGCTCCGCTCTACTGCACACCCTCATCCGACAAGGGATATTTCGACATCGTCAAAAGTATCGACCTTTTTGGAGAGGTTTATCGTCAGGTATCGCTCAACTATGTAGATACGCTTAATGTCAGCGAGCTGATGTATGCCGGTATTGACGGCATGCTTCGCACGCTTGACCCCTATACGGTATTTATGGACAAGAATGCCTCGGAAGAGCTTGACGAGCTTACCAGCGGTCAATACGCAGGTATCGGCATCACTATTGCCTCGATTGATGGAACCATTTATGTTGCATCGGTTGTTGACGGCTATCCGGCAGCAAAAGCCGGAATCAGGGTAGGCGACTCCATCGCTGCCGTCAACGGTATCGAAATTAAAAACAAGTCGCTTGATGAGGTTAAAGAGCTGCTCAAAGGGCCACTCGGAGCGGCACTCACGCTTAAAATTGAGCGCCAGGGGGCGTCCGCATTTTCTGCCGGCATTACACGCGCGGAGGTTCGGGTAAACTCGATCAGCTATGCGGGAATTATCGGAGAGATCGGCTACATCGAAATGAAAAGCTTCGGTGCTCGATCAGGTGATGAACTGCGTGAAGCATTTCAGGGCGTTCTTCAAGAGGCAAGGGCGAAGCGTCTGCCATTGAAAGGCGTTATCCTTGATCTCAGAAACAATCCCGGCGGCCTGCTCAATGCAGCCGTTGATGTTTCTTCGCTTTTTGTCCGCAAAGGCAGTGACGTTGTATCGATTCGGGGACGGCTGAAAGAGAGCGCTAAATCCTATGTTACCGTAACCTCTCCCATCAATGTTACCATCCCTCTTGCTGTACTGATAAACAGCCAGAGTGCCTCTGCGGCTGAAATCGTTTCGGGTGCTTTCCAGGATCTCGATCGAGGTGTTATTATCGGTGAACGCTCCTATGGCAAAGGTCTGGTGCAATCGGTGATAGCGCTCTCTTACGATAATACCCTGAAGCTTACAACGGCTAAATATTATACCCCTTCCGGTCGTTTGATCCAGAAAGATGCGCCTTCGGTGCATGAGCCGCGCAAGGTGCTTCCCGATACTCATGCTGATAAGCTTTCAACGGTATTTTACACAAAAAGAAAACGAAAGGTTTATGGCGGAGGTGGTATTACTCCGGATATCGAACTTCCGGAAAAGGCGGCGCCTCCCTATCTGACTGAGCTTCGCAAAAAAGGCATGCTTTTTCTTTTTTCCGCCAGTTATCGTTCACTGAATCCTGTCATGCCGCAGCAGCCGTTTGACCGTAAGGTGCTTATGGCTTCATTCGGCGAGTTTCTGCGAAACCGCAAGTTCACCTATACATCACTCTCCGAGCAGCGAATCAAAGAGTTGAAGGAGAGCCTGAAAGGAGGGGAGCTGAATATCTACGATGAGCTGCAGCGGACAGCAGAGCGGCTGAAAGAGAAGGAAATAGCACAAGAGTCAGACGGTGTTGCCGAGGCGCTTGAAATTGAAATACTTCGTCATTATGACAGGCGTCTTGCCCAAAACGGGGAGCTGGCCATCGATCCGGTGGTGAAAAAAGCTGTTGAGGTGCTTTCCGATTCACACCAGTACTCAAGGGTTCTAAATCACTGACCTCCGGTTACCCTGCCCGATTCAAATTCCCTGATTTTACGCTGAGCCCCGATTACGATCATGAGGTTGCTTACGGTCAGCAGGCTTTCGGCAAGTCCGTGAAGAAGGTCGTCATGCGACAGCGTAGGATAGCCCCTGACCATAGTGGCAAGATACATACAAAAAATCGTGACCGAGATAAATACCAGCACAAACCAGAATCCCGCAACGGTAAGTCCTGAAAAAATCGTACGGTCTTGCCGGTAGACAATCAAGAGCAGCACTAGAAATGAGAGGTAAACCAGGCTTGAGACCTGCAGGATAGTGTCAAAAATATCCGCGCCAAGGTAGGATTGCGGTTTACCGGCAATCATGATGGCTCCGAATGCTGCCGTAAATCCGAATGCCGGTGCTTTTTTTGTTGATTTCAACAGGTTCAGTGTGGCCAGGAGAAGCGAAAGACTTCCGATCAGATTGATGATTTCCGAAAGATCCAGAAGGAGCGGAATGGAATCGCCTGAAACATGGTACCCGAGAACACAAAAACTGCCCGACCAGTGCGGGAGCATCGAGAGTGCGAATATGCGGATGTCGCGCCTGCCGGTCAAGCGGCCGTAACGGAAGAGCAGTGCCGCGCCGATGCCCCATTCAAGGGCGGAGGAGAGATGGATGATCCAGTTGGGAAAAGAGAGCAGCATTAACGGCCCTTGATCAGGTGATAGATGTTTTTTGAAAAGATTTTCATCTGGGTTGACCAGGGGGCCGGAACCATTTTTTTGTACAGATAGGAGTCAAAGGTTATCTGCTGCACGTCATCATCGGCGCATATGGCAACAAAGCTCTCTCTCAGCCTGTCTGTTCGGTAATAGACTGCCTGCAGCACTTCCAGCCCGAAAAAGATTGGCGCATAGAGCTTGCGGAACTCTTTTTCATAGTTCTCCAGCGGGGCGCCATGTTTCAGGTTTTCAATCATGGCCTTTGCTCCGAGCTTACCGGAGCGCATGGCAAAGAAAATCCCCTCTCCGTTTGCCGGCGTTACCAGTCCGGCTGCGTCTCCGACCAGAATGGCCTTCTCGTGGGTAAACGATTTTCGGGGTTTCATGGGTATTTTTGCCGCTTCGTCAAGGTAAGGCTTGTCGGTGATTCCTATTTTTTCTACAAACCGCTGCTGAAGAGCCTTGATATTGTGCCGGTTATCCTCTGTGCCGGTACCTATGGCAAGATGGTCGGCTTTGGGGAATATCCATCCGTAAAAGTCGGGAGAGACCTCGCCGTCAAACCAGATTTCAA
>Ga0326726_10000492_pt1 | contig 36905 bp, 33 predicted proteins | sample MHFenrmetagenome_2_FD_207603 | JGI IMG/M metagenome (GOLD analysis project Ga0326726, IMG submission 207603) | Lab enriched peat soil microbial communities from Michigan Hollow, Ithaca, NY, United States - MHF15MN | ecosystem: Environmental > Terrestrial > Soil > Wetlands > Peat | place: USA...
CGCGTATCGCGACCAGGCATCCTGGCAGACGCTGATGCGGAACGGCATGGGCAAGGACTTCTCCTGGGGAGCTTCGGCGCGGGAATACGGCAAAATCTACGATCGCGTGCGGCAGATGCGGGCGGGTGCGGGAGCAAGCGCGGTCGCGGACTTGAAAAAGGAGCCGGTGCTGAGCTAGCGCGCCGCACCCACGACGCTAGGTCGCGTCAAGAATGCCCGACCCACTAACATCAAACGGACTAAACCGCGCTGCTCTATAGGGCGTTGGACCTGGAAGCGAGTTCCTTCCGAGCGGCCCGCCAACGCGACCATCCAAGACAATCAGCGAACAGCGCTACAATGCAGCGATGAAAACCGCAATCATCGCCACTCTTGGCCTTTTGTTGTCTTTCGCGGAATCGAACGTTTACGCCCAGAGTGACCAAGCACAGCCCACGATCGCTCTTATCGGGGGCACGTTGATCGATGTGTCCAACGCTGGTCTCAGCACCCACGACGTTCCCAATGCGGTTGTGGTTCTCCGCGATGGAAAAATTGACGCGGCTGGGCCCGCAGCCCTTGTCAAGATCCCCAAAAACGCAAGAACCCTCGACTATACGGGGGCTTATATCCTGCCTGGACTGGTTGACGGCTTTGGCGGGTTGAACAGTCAGGCACAGGCGAACGCCTGGCTTTACATGGGAGTGACAACGATCGTCGGCTTCCAGGACGATCGTCGTGGCATGTTGAAGCTGGATGCTCACCCCAGTCCGCATATCTATGCTCTCGATGGCGCGGGATTCATGGATCAGTACAGCCTGTTGTTTGATCTTCCGGAATGGCGTAGCAAGATCAAGAAGGGAGACGAGTTTGTTAACTTGAGTGAACAGGAAACCAAAGCTCAGATCGAGGAGCTGGCTGGGCGCGGTACGCGAGCCATTTGGATAGGACAGGATCTCAGTGCCGCGCAGACAAAGTTCATTATTTCAGAGTGTCACCGCTTGGGGCTCATCACGTATGGGGAGTTCATTGCCACACCATATTCTGACGCCCTCAAGGACGGGGTTGACGTTCTGCTTCATATGAGCCGGTATGAGCTGGGTCTGATTCCCTCCCGGCTACAAGAGCCGCTGGTTCCAGATCCCTTCGGCGCTGCCCTGGGGCCAGCCTATGCCTATCTCAGACAGCTTGACCCGGCCGATCCCAGCATTGCGGCGTACGGAAAGCAGATCAGCGCCTCCCGTGCTGTTCTCATGCCCACTCTCAGCCTCAGCTATCTCCAATTGCCCAATCACAGAAATCTCTGGAAAGAGCCGGCCGCTGCGATTCTTGACCCAAAGGGCCTTTATCTGCCTTCCGATCCGGTAACCGGGGAAGCAACGGCAAAATATTCCTCCAACGACACACGCCACCTCACGACTGAGGACGACGCACACTTCTGGGCAATCAACCGTGCCCTGCAAGTTGCGCATCCCATTAATCTCACGGGCACTGCCTCTCCTGCATTTGGGACGATGCCCGGCATATCCATGCACACGGAACTGGAATTGCTCGTGCGCCTCGGCCTCACTCCACGGGAAGCCCTGGCCGCGGCCACGAGCAACTACTCGGAACGGTTTGGATGGCATGAACTCGGACTGGTGGAAGCGGGAAGACGGGCGGACCTGTTGATTCTTGCCGCCGACCCGACAGTAGACATCACGAATACGCGCAAGATTCGCTCTGTGATTCTGGACGGAGTGGTCCTCGACCGCGCGGCGCTGCTTGACCTGAGACAAGGCAAATAGTCGTCGGTCTCGCGGTACACTTCTCCAAGGCTTGCTGAACTCCGATGAGCACCTGCGTACCACGCACCATCTTCCACGTCGACATGGACGCGTTCTTCGTGTCGGTGGAAGAGTTGTACGACCCCTCGCTGAAGGGCAAGCCGGTGGTGGTGGGCGGGCAGCGCGACGAACGAGGAGTGGTTTCAGCCGCTTCCTATGCGGCACGCAAATTTGGTGTGCACTCGGCCATGCCGTTGCGGACCGCCGCCAAGCTCTGCCCGCAGGCGGTTTTTGTGGATGGACATCCGGAGCGCTACCGCGAGTACTCCGGACGAGTACACGAGGTGCTGTGCCGCTTTTCTCCGCAGGTGGAGATGGCTTCGGTGGACGAGGCCTATCTCGACATGACCGGCACCGAGCGGCTCCATGGCTTGCCGCTGCGCTCGGCGCATCGCTTGCACGAAGCGATGAAGGGGTCCACGCAATTGAACTGCTCGATCGGCATCGGCACGTCGCGGCTGATTGCCAAGGTCGGATCCGCGAAGGCTAAGCCCAACGGCGTGCTGTGGGTTTTGCCAAGCCAGGAAGCGAAGTTCCTCGCGCCGCTTGATGTTCGCGATATTCCGGGCGTGGGCAAGGTGATGGAGAAGAAGCTGCACGAGATGGGGATCGAGCGGGTCGGCGATCTGACTCGGTTGGAAGAGAGCGATCTGGAGGAGCGCTTCGGAAAATGGGGCCTGGCCCTGGCGGGCAAGGCGCGCGGCCAGGATGCCGGTGGATGGTTCGATAACGAAGTGGGCGAGGACGTCGACCCCAAGTCCATCAGCCACGAGCACACTTACAACGAAGACACGGCCAACCCGGAACGCCTGCAGTCGACCCTCATGCGGCTGAGCGAAATGGTCGGGCGGCGCTTGCGCGAAGGGGGCTATTTCGCCCGCACCATCCAATTGAAGTTACGTTACCGGGACTTCACAACCCTTACGCGCGCGCACTCGCTGGAGCAGCCCACCCAACTCGATACCGAAATTTACGAAGTAGCGCGGCGGCTGTTGCTGACGAACTGGAAGAAGAACGCAGCGGTGCGTCTGCTGGGGGTGCAGGCCTCAAACTTTGAATCGGGCCCGTCGCAAATTGATCTGCTCGAGCCTACGCGCCAGCAGCGCTGGCAGAAAGCCCTGGCCGCCGCTGACCATCTGCGCGACAGATTTGGCGAGTCGAGCATCGGCTTGGCGACCGGAATGAAAGGTGGATTCCGCGAACGCACTCACGAGAACCCAACGGGCTTGCCCGGGAAGCGCGATCCGCGCAAGAAGCCGGAAGGGAACCCGTGGAACTTTTGGCAACCTGCGGACTCCAGAATGCAGAAGTGAAGCCCTTGCACTCCGCGGTATCGCGAATCCGAAGGTTTTACTTCTGCATTCTGACTTCTGCCTTCTGAATTGGGTTTCACCTCTACAATCCGACCTCTAACCTCTGACCTACGCCACTTCCCTTTGCTTCCGCGCGGCCTCCGGTCTACAATCCCTACCGTTCTCTGGAAAAGTCCTCGCAGACCCCTGGCTTCCAAGGAGGATCGCATGTCCCGCCAGTTCGTGGCTTTGGTATTGGTCGTGTTGTTTGCCCTGCCACTCATCCACTGCGGCTCCCTGCATTCCGCCGACGAGTACTACGTTCTCGTCTCCGCCAACATTCAAGTGCCATACTGGAAAACGGCGGGTGCGGGGTTTTCGCAGGCCGCCTCCCAGCTCAAAGTGAGATACGAGTTTGTCGGCCCGGACGAATACGATCCCAAGGCGGAGAAGGAGGCGTTCGACAAGGCGCTGACCAAGAAGCCGACCGGGATCCTGGTCTCGGCGGCGGACGTCAAGGTCCTGAAAGAGAGCATCGACAACGCCATTGGCGCAGGCATTCCGGTGATCACCATCGATTCCGATGCGCCCGACAGCAAGCGCCTGTTCTTTATCGGCACCAACAATTACCAGGCTGGGCTGACCGGCGGGGAGCGCCTGGCTACCGAACTCAAGGGCAAGGGCAACGTGGTCGTGTTCACCATGCCGGGGCAAATCAACCTGGCGGATCGTCTGCGCGGATATCGGGATGCCTTAGCTAGCCATCCGCAGATCAAGATTACCCGGGTGGTGGATATCGCCGGCGATCCCCGCATTGTTTTCGACACGACCACCGAAATCCTGGGCAAGGAAAGAGACAAAGTGGATGCCTTCGTGTGCCTGGAAGCCCAGGGTGGCAAAGAAGTCGCCAACGTTCTCAACTCAAACAAGGTAACCGGCAAAGTCGTGATCGCGATGGATACCGATCCCGACACGCTGGAATGGATCCGCAAAGGCGTGATTGCCGCTACCATCTCACAGAAGCCTTACACCATGGCCTATGTCGGGCTACGTATGCTCGACGATCTCTATCACAACAAGCTGCCTTCTCTCACCGGAGACTGGGCCAAGGACAGCTTTGCTCCCGTCCCCACCTTCGTCGATACCGGCTCTTCGCTGGTGGACAAGGGTAACGTGGAGAGCTTCCTGCAAATGAAGCAAGCGGCGACCGGAGCGCAGAAATAGCGGGCGGCTAGGAGATGTACTCCCGAATGTATGGGTCGCGCGAGGCGGCGAGTTCGCGACCGTCGCCGTCAAAGATGATCTTTCCGTCGCGCAAGAGCAGGAAGCTCATCGGCACTTCAGATTGCTGTCCCCGGGGCAGGACGATCAGCTGATTCGTATTCTTGTCGAACTGGTGAGTCGCCATGGTGAAGGCGTCCTGCAGGCGGTGGGTCACGAGCAACGCGCTCGTCTTGTACACGTCCCGCTGTTTGACGATCAGCTCGACAATGGTGTTCGAGGTTACGGGATCGAGTCCGCCGGTGGGCGAATCGTAGAGCAACACCTCGGGCTGAGTGATAATCGCGCGCGCGATGGCCACGCGGCGCCGCATCCCGCCGGAGAGCTCAGAAGGAAACATTTCCATCGTGTGTTCCAGCTCCACAAAGCGCAGCGCTTCGCGAACGCGCCGCTCGATCTCTTCCTCCGACAGGTGCTCTTCCATAAGCCGGAAGGCGACGTTCTCCCGCACCTTGAGGGAATCGAACAGCGCGCTTTCCTGAAAGACAATGCCCACCCGCCGGCGCAGGTCGAACAATTCCTGCTCCGACATGCGCGTGACTTCTTCCCCCAGCAGGAAAATTCTTCCGCTGTCCGGTTTCAGGAGGCCCAGGGTAAGTTTGAGGATCGTACTCTTGCCGGAGCCGGCGACTCCGAACAGCGCCTTGGTCTCGCCCCGCGGCAGATGGAACGAGACGCCGTCGAGCACGACGTTCTCTTCGAAGGCGATCGACACGTTGTCGAATACCACCGCGTCGGCGGAGGAATCACGTTGTCCTACGTCCGGCTTCTCGATGGGCAGAGTGGGCGCCGACATGGCTTACCTGTATCCAAGCACCGCAAAGATCAGCTTGGTGACGAAGAAATCGACCACCAGAATCAACACGGAGGAAGTGACCACCGCTTGCGTGGTGGCACGGCCGACGCCCTGGGTACCGCCGCGCGTGGACATGCCGTAGTAGCAGCCTATGGTAGCAATGATGAATCCGAATAAGACCGGCTTGACCAAGCCCATGAAGACGTCGCGGAAGACCAGGGTCTGCCAGGCGTTGCTCCAATATTGACGGGCGTCGAGTCCGAACAGCAGGTTCGCCACCAGAAAACCTCCGAACAAGCCGAGCAGATCGGAAATGATGGTCAGGAAGAACAGCATGAAGACGGTGGCGCCGACCCGGGGAGTCACCAGTTTCTTGCTGGGATCGGTGCCCAGGGCGCGCATGGCGTCAATCTGCTCGGTCACGATCATGGAGCCGAGTTCGCTGGCCATCCCGGAAGCGTTGCGGCCGGACACCATAAGTCCCGTAATCAGCGGACCCAGTTCCGTGACCATGGAACTCGAGACCAGCTGGCCGATAAGCGTGATCCCGCCAAATCGCTGGAGAGTGCTGGCTGAGTTCAGGGCCAGCAAGGCGCCGATGGAGAGTCCCGACAACACCACAATGGGCAGGGAGCCGACGCCGATCAGGTCGGCCTGCTGCAGGAGGTCGCCCCAGTAGAGGGGCCGCCGGAAGAAGTTGGCGATCGATTGTGCCGCCAGCAGCGAGTATTCCTGAATCGAACGGACCGCGTCTTTGGCGACGTCGAAGGGTGAAATCAGCTCGAGTTCGAGGGCCATGTGTGCTCCAGAGACTATAGCAGAGCGAAAAAAGCAGGTGGAGAGCAGTGATGGTTACAGATTCCTGCAGAGCGAAGATCGGGGCTGGGCCAGGATCATGGGGAAGAAGGGCCCTATGGGAGGGTTCCCGAGCCGATTTTGATTGCAGGTGCAGCCGTGGCAGGACTTCTGTTGCGGCCCGCCTGAGCTACTCGCGGTGGTTGTTCTTCTTCTTGATCTCGATATTGAGGCGCTTGATTTTCTGATTGAGAGTGGAGAGCGGGACATGGAAGCGCTCGGCAGCTTCGGTCTGGTTCCAGCCGGACTTCTCCAGCATGTCCACGATGATGCGCCGCTCGCAGTCTTCCATGATGTCAAAGAGAGACGCTCCCGGGTCGGCATCCACCATGGGCACGGTCGTGCCTCGGCCCACGATCTGGTCGGGGAGAAGGTCGAGCGAGATTTCGGTACCGGAGGACAGAACTACAGCGCGCTCGATCACGTTTTCGAGTTCGCGCACGTTCCCCGGCCAGGGATAGGTGAGCAGGGGACGCAAAGCCTCGGTCGTCACGCGTCGCCGGGGCTGATCGTTTTCCTCCGAATACTTCTTGAGGAAATGGTCCACCAGAAGCGGAATATCTTCCCGGCGCTGGCGGAGCGGCGGCAGGTCAATGGTGATTACGTTGAGGCGGTAAAACAAATCTTCCCGGAAGCGGCCTTCGCGCACCATCTGGCGAAGGTCCACGTTGGTGGCGGCGATAATGCGCACGTCCACCTGCATTTCCTGCGTACCGCCGAGATGCATGAACTTGCGATCCTGCAGCACACGGAGAATCTTGCTCTGCGTGTCCAGGCTCATGGTGCCGATTTCATCCAGGAACAGCGTTCCCCGGTCGGCCACCTCGAACAGGCCCTTCTTGGACGCGATGGCGCTTGTGAAAGCGCCCTTGACGTGCCCGAAGAGGTTCGACTCGAGCAGGTCGGCAGGCATGGAGCCGGTGTTGACCGGCACAAATGGCCGGTCACGCCGCGCCGAGTGCAGGTGGATCGCCTTGGCGATCAGCTCTTTGCCGGTCCCGCTTTCGCCCTGCAACAGCACGGTAGAACGGCTGGGCGCCACCTGGGAGACGAGGTCGAATATCTTCAGCATGGCCTCGCTTTTGCCCACGATGTTTTCAAAGTCATAGCGCTGCTTGAGCGCGCGCTTCAGTTGAATGTTCTCTTCTTCCGCGCGCTGGCGGGCGACGGCCGCGCGCACATCGGCCAGCAGCTTTTCGTTGTCCCAGGGCTTCTGGATGAAATTGGTAGCGCCACTTTGCATGGCGCGCACCGCGTTCTCGACGGTGCCGTAGGCGGTGATCATGATGACCGCCTGCTGCGGATTCAGCATGCGGATCTCAGACAGCACATCCATGCCGTTTCTGTCAGGCAGGGCCAGGTCGAGCAGCACGACATCAAAGGTGTGCTCTCCGGTCTGCGCTAGTCCTTCGCGGCCGGTGGCGGCGGTCGAAACCAGGTAGCCCTCGAGTTGCAGCAGCGTCTCCAGCGATTCCCGGATTTCGGCCTCGTCATCGATGACGAGGACGCGTCCCTGGCTTGCCGGGATGCTCTCCGGGGCGCTTCGACGCGGGATTACGGCAGCTTCAGACATGGAGGGCCTTCCTGATCAGAGGGAAATCCAGAGTAAAAGTCGTTCCTTCGCCGGGACGGCTGTCCACTCGAATATTGCCGGCATGCTCCTGGATGATTCCATAGGTGACCGAAAGGCCAAGGCCGGTGCCGCGATTCTGGCCCTCTGCGGTCGAGGTCTTGGTGGTGAAGAAGGGGTCATAGATGCGGTGGATGTGCTCCTGCGCGATGCCGCTGCCGGTATCGGAAACGCGCACGCTGACGGAATCGCCGTTCTGTGTGGCCACCTGCAGAGTTCCTCCGCCGTTCATCGCGTCCTTCGCGTTCAAGAACAGGTTGAGGAAGACCTGCTGCAACCGCCCGGCGTTCCCCTGAATGGCCGGCAAGCTGTTCTCCAGATCGCTCTGCACCGTGACGTGAGCCACCTTGAACTGATGCTCAAGCAAAGCCAGCGTGTCGCTGATGATTTTATTGAGATTGACCTCGGTGAATTCGGTGCCGGTCGTCCGCGAGAAGTTCAGCAGGTTGTTGACGATCTCGGACGCGCGGAAGGTCTGCTTGGTAATTTTCTCGAGCAGGCCGGCCTTTTGCGAATCCGACTGTAACTGCTTGGCCAGCATCTGGGTATAGGAGGAAATGACGGCGAGAGGTGTATTGACTTCGTGGGCCACGCCTGCCGCCAGCAGACCGATGGAAGAAAGTTTGTCAGCCTGCGAGAGCTGCGCCTCAAGTTCCATCCTCTCGGTAATGTCGTCCATGATCACCAGGCGCCCGACCACGTGAAACTTGCGGGTCACCAGCGGTGCGATGGCGACGTTGACGGTTCGCCATTCCCCGGTCGGGGTGCCCAGGCGGAACTTGTAGAGATTGTGAATCCCAGGATTCTGCCGGACACGATAGAACTCCTCGACAAAAGCGGACGGAAAGACCTCGCTCAACGAACGCCCGACGGCCTGCCACCGGGGCAGGGCATACATGACTTCCATTTGCGAGTTCCAGGACTCGACCCGGTCCTGCAGATCGACGGCCAGTACGCCCACGTTGATGGACTCGACAATGTTCTCGTTGAAATCCTTGAGGCGCTCGTACTCAGTGACCTTCTGTTCGAGCGAGGCGTACAGGCGGCCGTTCTGGATGGCGATGCCGATGTATCCCGCCAGCGTTTCGAGTAACTCGACGTCTTCGCTGGAAAGGAAATCGCCTTCCATCGTCTTCCCCAGTCCGAGGAAGGCAATGGTTTTCTGCTGCGCGTGGCAGGGAATGTAGTAGTTGAGATCGAGGCGTCCGATGGCCTCTTGCGCCGCCGGAGTTTCACGCGGTACCTGGTGCGTGTTCTCGAAAAAGATGTGTCCGGCAGCATCTTCGATCCGAGTTTTCGCCAGGAACGAGAGATCCAGCCCGGTGACATGGGCAAGCCCAAACGATTTGGCCATCTCAAAGCGCGAAGAATCGTTGTTGGCCAGGAAGATGGCCACCCGGTCCACCAGCAGCGTGCGCGCTAACCGGTCCACGACTGACGCGAGCATCTTGTCGAGGTCGGTTTCGGAGCTCATCTCGCGCCCGAATTCGATCAGTGTGCGGCGATAGTCGTAGCGCGTGCGGTAGAAGAACTGGTCGAGCTTGTCCTGAATCCATTTGCGGACCGGATCAAACAGCAGCGCCGTGACCACGACCGCCAGCATCAACCCGTAAGGCCCGGAACTGGGCACGCGCGCGTGCACCAACTCAGCGATGGCGGCCACGCCGGCGAAATAGGCTCCCACAATGGCGGCTGCGGCCAGCGTGTAGGCCATGCCGCGTTTGAAGATCAGGTCCACGTCCATCAGCCGGTAGCGGAAGATGGCGTAACCGAAGGTCAGAGGCAGCAGCCCCAGCGACAGGACCGAGACCTTCATGGCCGGGGAAGGCATCGCGCCGAACAGATACGGCAGGACATAGAACAGCGTGAACGGCGTGACCGCGAGGACCGTACCGCGAGTGATCCACTTCAACTGCTGACGCAGAATGGGGGTGCTGGCGCGTTGGTAGCTGTCGACCAGAACCGCCGCCGCCGCCACGAAGAGCAGCGTGGAATAACCCCAGTGCAGGCGGTCCAGGTTCCAGCGCAGGCGCTCGCTGGCCTGCAGGAACCGGAGTGAGAGAACGTGAATACCGAGCAGGATCAGTCCGGGCACATACAACAGCGCCACCACCCGGCGGTTGCGCGCCACCAGGCCCCGCCGCTCCGGGAACGTCAATGCGAAGTGCAGGAACAGCGCCGGCTGTAAAAGCCACGCCACTTCGTTACACCAGTAGACTGTCCAGTCGAATTGGTTGAACTTTCCGGTGTAGTGAAAGGCATAGAAGACAAACGACACGAGGCAGAAAATGTAAAAGTGCGTGGAGCCGACCGCCGTCCAACGTCGTAGCAGCACGTACAACCCGATGCCCAGGTAGATGAGCGCGATCAGGCGCAGCCAGTCGTTCATGGAGCGCTGGGCGGGGCCCAGTACGACCTCGACATCCACCGGCACCGACCCGCGGATCAGCGAGTAGGTCGCCTTGGACCAGACGCCCGAGTAATAGAGCTGTCGCGCCAGGCTCGCGGACGTCTCTACCTTGCGGCCGTTGATGCTGACTACGGCATCGCCGTTACGGATTCCCGCCCGTGCCGCTGGACCATTGGGATCAAGCTGGTTGGCGACCAAGCGGCCATTCCGCTCCAGCCACCACACCCCGTCGTCGGGGATGGGATACTGGCTCTCGACTTTGTAGTTGTAGTAGGAGAAGACCACCGCTGCCACGGTCAACAGCCCCAGCAGGATAGCGGTAAAGCGGGCCTGAAATTCGCGGTTCATGGGCTGGAGTGGTGGCGCCGCGGCGTGGCCAGAGAGTCGCCGCTCTTCGATCTTTAGCAACTTACCTGCCACGGTCTGTGATTCTCTGTACAAATAAGTCCATTCCCTATAAACACTTCCATAATTATATAGAGACCTTCCAATAGTGGCTATGATTTATGGGAAGGTAATTCCTGTTTTTAGTATGGTCCGGGACGCCGTTATAGCGGTGAAAGAAGGGGGGTCCTGCTTTGCCTAGGAGGGAGAAATCAGAAGTTTGTAGGCGGGGTGGGAATCTGGGTCGGGTGTGTGGGATCTCAGAATGGCGGATGGTCAGGAACCCCCGAAACTTTTAGTCAGAAATGGAAGGGTACGGGAACTTTCCCCGAATTCCCGAACCCTTCCATACTTAGCCCGCCCAACTACTGGAGCGAGGCGAGCAAAATCTGTTGTGTGGCAGGGACGTTCTGGGCGCGCATCTCAGCCTCGGCCCGGCTCTGAGGCAGCCTGTAGGTCAAGGTGCTGCCTTCCAGCCGGATCTCGGACAGGAAGTATTGGCTTCCGTAGCGTTTGAAAACCAGGACCGTGCTATCGCCGTTGCTGGCGCCACTCCGGGACGACGTGACCAGCGCGCTCTTCCGCGCGTCGAAATTGCGAATCGCCAGAATATTCCCGTCCACAGCCTGAACGACGCATTCACCGGCCGGAATGATCTTGTTGCTGACCATGAAGTCAAACGGGACCTGGGCCACAACGTGAGAACTTGTCAGCGACTGGGCCACCATCAGGCCCGACATCAGGAACAACATCACCGGGAGCATCCACTTTGCGCTTTTCATAAATTACCTCCTTGAGATTTGGGAAGCTCGGGTGAAGAACTCTTGCCGTCCCCACCAAAGTGAAGCGATATTGAACCAGCTCTCGGAAAACGTCCATGGAGACGGTCTGAAGCGGTATGAATTGATCTGAAGAACGTGGGTGGCGCAGGCCAAGCACCTGGGAAGGCGCACCGGGTGGGCTTGACAGGGCCGCCAGGCCATAACAGAATTTCCTGACACTGGCCGAAGGGGATGAGGGTTCTCTGTGTCTGAAAAGAAAGTCCGCTTTGACGCTTTCCTGCTGGATTTCGGCCGCTTTCAACTGTTGCGGGATGGGCGTCCGCTCAAACTCGAAGGTCTGCCATTGCAGCTTCTCATGTTCTTGACAGAACGGCAGGGGCAGTTGGTCACGCGCGAGCAGATCGCCGACGCGCTCTGGGGCAAAGATGTTTTCGTTGACGTCGAACAAGGAATCAACACCGCCATCCGCAAAATCCGCATGGCGCTCGACGACAATTCCGACCAGCCCCAATATCTACAAACCGTAGTGGGAAGAGGTTATCGCTTCATCGCCCGCATCAGCGAGGAGGCCGAAGGCGATGCTGCCCTTGCCAATCCCGGATCGGGCGTCGGTTCTGTGTCCGCCGAAGAGTTGGGACGCGCGATCATGACCGCGGCAGGATTAGATCCCGAGAATCCACTCGACACTTCCAAAGTACCCCGCAAGTCCTGAAAGCCCGTGGGCTCGATCCACCAGCGTGCCCATTCGTTCTACAATTCAGATATGTCCCGCCTGGAACAAATCGTCGACCTCGAGAAACGCTATCTCCTGCCTACCTACAACCGCTATCCAGTCGCCCTGGAAAAGGGAAAGGGTGTCTTTGTTTACGACTTCGAGGGCAACAAGTACCTCGATTTCGTTTCCGGCCTGGGCGTCAATGCGCTGGGCCACGCCCATCCCCGGATCGTGAAGGCAATCCGTGAGCAGGCCGCCAAAGTCATTCACATTTCCAATCTCTACTACAACGAATACCAGGGGCAATTGGCCGAGCGGCTGTGCCAGCTTTCGGGTCTGCAGCGAGCCTTTTTCCAGAACAGTGGCACCGAAGCCATCGAAGGTTCCATCAAGCTCGCCCGCCTGGCCGGACACCGGGTCGGGGGCGAGGCTAAGTGCCGGCTGGTAGCCCTGGAGGGCTCGTATCACGGGCGCACCTTCGGCGCCTTGTCCCTGACCGGCCAGGAGAAGCACCGCAAAGGTTTTGAGCCGCTGCTGGAAGACGTGACGTTTGTCCCACAGAACGATGTGGCCGCCCTGCGCGGCGCCATCAATGCCAACACCTGCGCCATTGTGCTTGAACCTATCTTCGGCGAAGGCGGCATCCTGGAGTGTTCGCAGGAATTCCTGCGCGAGTGCCGCGCCCTCGCCGATCAGCACCAGGCCGCGCTTATCTTCGACGAGATTCAATGCGGGCTCGGACGCACCGGAACCATGTTTGCTTTTCAGACCTTTGGCGTCGTGCCCGATATTGTTGCGATCGCCAAGCCGATCGCCGCAGGCCTTCCACTGGGGGCGTTCCTGGCACGCGAAGATTTTGCGACCGCGATTTCACCTGGCCAGCACGGCACCACCTTTGGCGGCGGTCCGCTGGCTTGCCGGGTCGGGCTCGAATACCTGGCGATTGTGGAAGAGGAGAAACTGCTCGAAAACGTCACGCGGGTGGGCGGATACCTCAGTCAACAACTCCAGATGCTGGTCGACAAGTACGCGGCAACGCAGGGAGTGCGCGGCCGCGGATTCATCCAGGGCCTGGTGCTCGATATCCCGGCGCGTCCGTTTGCAGAGCAAGGCCTGTCAGAAGGCGTGCTGTTCAACGCAACCCAGGACACGGTTTTGCGCTTCCTGCCGCCTTTCCTGCTGGAAGAGAAGCACGTAGATAAGGGAATCAGAGTGCTGAAAAAACTGCTCGGGAAGAAGCGGAAAAGTCGAGTGTTCGAGCCCGCGGGTGATCGGGCCATCGCGTGACTTGAAGATCATCCGATGATCAGATCATCCGATAGCCAAGACAAATGGGGGAACTGATTGCTCAGCTCCCCCGTACAGAAGCGACAGAGGCGATATCACTTAGATAGACTCCAACCACGAGACTTTAGTTGCCCACACAAACACAAAAAGACGAAGGAAAAATCAGCCCTTCCGAGACGCACTCCCGCTTGAAATCATCGTCGTGGGAGGAGCACTGGCTCGAACTGGCCGGCGGACGCATGCGATATCTGCAGGCCGGAACCGGCCGCGCGCTGATCCTGGTCCACGGGCTGATGGGATATGCGTTCTCCTGGAGATTTAGCATTCCCGCACTGGCCGCGCACGCGACCGTCTATGCCATCGACAACCTCGGTGCGGGACTCTCCATCGCCCCGGAGGGCATGGATCACTCCATGCGCGCCGCCGCCGAGCGCGTGTTGCAGTTCGTAGATGCGATGGGAATCACAGATTTCGACCTGCTGGGCACGTCGCACGGGGGAGCGGTCGCGATGATGGCGGCAGCCATCTGTGGCGAAAAACACGATCCCCGCCTGAAACGCCTGGTGCTGGTTGCCCCCGTTAACCCCTGGTCGCCGCATGGCAAGTGGCTCGCTCCGTTCGTGGGTACTCCATTCGGCGCATGGTTGTTCCGCAACACCGTCGAACGCTGGCACTTTCTCGACTACTTGTGGCTGCGGCGCCTTTTCGGTGACGGAGAAAAAATCCCACCCGATTCGCTCGAAGGTTATCGCCTGCCCGCGCGCCAGAACCGGGCCTTTCGCCACGCCCAGCGCATCGTCCGCACGTGGACCGCAGACCTGGCCAGACTTGAGCATGAACTGACCAAGATCGGCGACTACCCCACGCTGTTGATGTGGGGAACATGGGATCGCGCCGTCTCGTTCCGTTCCGCAGAGCCGCTGCGCCGGAACTTCCGCCACTGCCGGCTGGTTGCATTCAAGGGCGTGGGGCACTTGCCCTATGAGGAGGCACCTGGGGAGTTCAACCAGGCCCTGATCGAGTTCCTGGGAGCAAAGCCGTAGCTGTGTGGCTCGGACAAGAGTGTCCGACCCACACCGGTTACACTGATGCTCCATGGGGCAGGCCATTTTCGATTTTCTGCGAACTTTCATCGCCGACTATGGCTACTGGGCGATCGCGCTCGCGTTGCTGTGTGAGAACGCCGGCCTGCCCGTGCCCGGTGAGACTACTCTCCTGCTGGCCAGTTTCCTGGCTTATTCCGAACACAAACTTCATCTGGGTTGGATCATCCTGGTGGCAACCTGCGCCGCCACGATCGGCGACAACCTCGGCTACGCCATCGGCAGCTACGGTGGGCGCCCTCTGCTGGAACGCTATCAAAACATTTTCCGGATTCCCAGCCGGACGCTCGAACGCGGGGAGAGTTTGTTCGCCCGGTTCGGCGCGGCCACGATCTTCTTTGCCCGCTTTATTTTCGGCCTGCGCGTGATCGCCGGCCCGCTGGCGGGCGTGCTCCGCATGCCATGGAAGGCATTCGCCCTGTTTAATTTTCTGGGCGCGGCGGTCTGGGTAACGGTGATCGCCACTGTCGGCTATTTGTTTGGGAGGCATTGGGACGCGCTCGAGCGCGCCGTCGGACGCTTCAATCTGGCCGGGATTGCGGTCGTCCTGGTCATACTCCTGTTCTTTTGGCGGCGCCGACCACGTCCGGAAAAACGTTAAGACGTAATCTTCCGTCACTTTCGGGAGTGGTCCGCGCATCATATGCTGAGAGAACAATGACGCGCGGGGTGAAAAAAGCATTGGCGCTGGTGGCGGGCTGGGCCTTTATTGTGCTCGGCATCGTCGGACTGTTCCTGCCTATCATGCAGGGAGTCTTGTTCCTGATGATTGGATTGACTATTCTTTCCAGCGAGTACGTCTGGGCCCATCACCTTCTCTCGAAGGTGCGAGCGCGCTTTCCGAAGATCGCAAGGGTGTCCGATCGGGCCCGGGAGACCGCTACCGGCTGGTGGCGGCGCGTTTACCAGCCCGAGGAAACCCATTGACCGCCAAAGCCGTTCCCAACCCACTCGCCAGCCTTCCGCGTATCGGCTTGTCGCAGGTGTGGGTGCGATTCCTGGTGGCCATCGTGGGTCTGGTGCTGGCCTTTGGGGCAGCCCTGTTTTCGACGGTATCGCGCGAATCGGGCAACATCTGGACCACGATCATCCTGGCTTCGGCCGCACTGCTGCTGGCTGCGCTGGTAGGGTTGACCACAGTACCGTACCTGGCCCGGCAAGTGGTGGCAGCGCGCGTCCGCGACGCCATGGACTACGAGGTTACGCGCCCGGGCCTGGTGTACATGGGCATCACGGTGGTCATCGGCATCGCCGCCATTAACACCGGAAACAACCTGCTCTACATCGTGGTGGCCGCATTGTTATCCGCGATTTTGGTATCGGGAATTGCATCGGCGCTGGTATTGCGCCACCTCGAATTGGATGTGCATCTCCCCGAGCACGTTTTTGCCGGACGTCCCATGCTGGCGCGCATGGTGCTGCGGAATCTGAGCCGCTGGTTGCCGTCGTTTTCGATCCGGATCGTGCCGTCGAAACGTAAACCTGTGAAACGGTGGCGTTGGGAGGCCTACACATTCGGCCTGCCCCGCAATCGTCCGCCGGAGAGCCAATGGCTGCGCGTGCCGGATCGCCGCCTGCGGCGCGTTCTCGAAAATCCCGATAAGCCGATCCTGGAGCAGGCTGTTTATTTCCCGTTTGTCGCGGCGGGACAGGAACTCCGCGCCGACCTGGAAATGAAGTTCCCGGCGCGCGGCCGCTATCGCGAAAAAGATTTCGGCCTGGCAACTCGCTTCCCCTTCGCGTTCCTCATGAAGACGCGCCGGATTGCCCTGGCGCGCGAGGTGATCGTGTATCCCGCCGTGGAGCCGCCGCGGGAATTTTTCGAGGTTCTTGCCATGGTCACGGGCGAGTACGAGACTTTCGTGCGGGGCCGCGGCTACGATCTCTATCGCATCCGCGAGTACATGCCGGAAGACTCGGCACGGCACGTGGACTGGAAAGCGACCGCGCGCACGGGCGCGCTCAAAGTGCGCGAGTTCAGCCGCGAGGACGAGCGCAAACTGCGGATTGTCTTCGACAATCCTCTCCCGGGAGTACTGCCGGCTTCCTGGTACGAGCGCGCGGTGGAACTGGCCGCCTCCCTGGGCTGGCATTTCTACCATGAGGATGTGGAGATATCCTATGTCGCGCCAGGCTTGGAGCCCACACCCGACGTGTTTGCCTTTCTGCACTATCTGGCCCTGGTCGAGCCGCAGGAAGCGACCTCGGTATTTGAGCGGCTTCGGGTCAGCGAAGACTACAACGTAATCGTCACCGCGCGGGACCGTTCGCAGTTGCCGCCGCATCTTGCGACGCGCTCTTACGTCATTTCGCTCGGCCCACCACCCGAGAGTCGGGTCTTGCGCAGCTCTTAGGATCTAAGCTGCCAGCTCCCAGGAAAATCGTTGCTTACAGCCGTGTTATGTACCCCTGACAGCGGAGAGCTGACCGCTCAGAGCTTGCTTCCCTATGAAATTTCTCCTTTTCGCGCGGCGGGTTTCGACATATACTCCGCCGGGTACAGGCGTAAAAGGGGCCTTGCTTCCACCTTTCCACGCCCAAGGGTTGTTGCCCTCCGGTCGCAGGTAATGGACCGGCAGACATCGAGGGGAGGCGCAAATGTTTATTCGTGATCTGCTCAAAAATCAAGCGACGGTGTCCGCTGAGGTCCATCAGACGGTGCTCGAAGTAGCCGGCATGATGGTGAGTCGCAAGATCGGCGCCGTGCCCGTGCTCAGGAATGGCCAACTGGTTGGTATTTTCACGGAGCGCGACCTGATGAGCCGGGTGGTCGTGGCTGGAAAAGATCCGGCGCGCACTCCGGTCGGCGAAGTCATGACCGCGGATCCCCTGACCATCGAACCCAAAGATAACGTCGAGACCTGCATGGCCCTGATGCGGCGCCATGCCTTTCGTCACCTCCTGGTGTGCGAGGCAGGCGTCCTGAAGGGCGTGGTCTCTTTGCGTGACGTGCTGCTCCACGACCTCGACGAAAAAGACGACGAAGTCCGCATGATGAGGGCCTACCTGCACTCCGCGCCCGACGCCGGATAGCCCGCCAGTCGCGGAACATCGACAAGAAGGTAATGGTTACTAAGGTTACCTAAGTAGATTGACCCTATGGGTCAAGCCCCTTAAGGTAGTAGAGAGGGATGCGACCGTTGTGTCGTTGGCCGCGCTGTTCCCCAACACGGGCCCATGAATTTCTACGACCAGATCGCGCTTTATCTCTGGTGCGCGCAGCCGGTTCTTCAGTCGGCGGTGGCTCTGGTCTTGTGGCGCCGCAAAATGCGGAAGCAGTTTCCCGTTTTTTTCACCTACCTGCTGGCGCAAATCGCTATCTTTGCTGTTACCTTTCCGCTGCGAGGAAGCGATAACTACGAGTGGTTCTTCTACGCATACTGGTCAGGCCAGGCGGTCAGCGCGATGCTGAGTTTCAAGGTCATCCACGAGGTCTTCCTCGACGTCTTTCGTCCCTTCCACACCTTGAAAGATCTGGGAACTGTATTGTTCAAGTGGGCGGGAGTGGTGATGCTGCTGGTTTCAGTCGTGGTCGCATTCTCCAACTCCGCCGGCCGCGATCCTCTGGCACAAGCGGTAACCAGCCTGGAGCGTTCCGTGCGGCTGGTGCAGTGCGGCCTGATTCTGTTTCTGCTTCTGTTTTCCAGATTCCTGGGAGTCTCCAAGCGGCAACAGAGCTTTGGTATCGCCCTGGGATTCGGGCTCTTCGCTTCGGTCGAACTGGTTCTGCTTGCTCTGTTCTCAGGGGGCTATCTGCTCGTCCCCACCATGACCCTGGTTAACACCGTCATGTACGATTTTGCGATTGTGGTGTGGTTCACCTATGCGCTCGCGCGCGGAGCCGTGCGCGACGGCGTCACGAACCACCTGCAGACGCAGCGCTGGGAACGGAGCCTGGCCGATCTGCATAAGGGTGACGCTCACAAGCCCACGCCGGCAGACTCCTTGATTCCCATGTTCGAGGGCATGGTAGAACGGGCTTTCTCGCGCAATACGCACGTCCATGAACTCGAGGAGCAGGCCACTGCTGCCAAAGCCGGTGGCAAGGGCGGCAGTTAGTCAGGCAACCCGTACAAATAACTCCACTGCGAGTTCGCCAAAATCGTGTCAAGCCAAATCTCCGGGCTAAAACAGGCTCACAGCGTGGAGTCCGGAGCGGTCGGGAAAAACCTCAACAATTACATTAAGAGACTGCGGTAAGGGCCTTGTTTTGCTCGGCCCCGGGGCCTCTATATACCTAAAACAGACTGACTCACCTGGAATTGTTATTGTTAAATCGGCTGGTAAACGTCCAAGAATCTGAACGTTAGGATCAGTGTATAATCCGCGGTCGCGGGGGCTGTGTTTGTTTCGGCAGTCTCCGTGTACCCAAGGAGAAAGACCATGAAACGTTCGCTAAGGGCGTTGATCCTGCTGTTAGGCTTGGTGGGCACATACGTTTGGGCCTCCGTCCCCAGAGTTCCCGCTCCGGACGGTGGACCAATTCCGGTATGCCCACCCAAAAAAGGTTGGAACTGCTCGCCATAGGTTCCAACAACGAGCGCGCACCGACAAGGTCACGAAAGTAACCTCAAGTAACTGGTAGCGCGAGAATGGAATCTCTTCGGGCTGACCCTTCGGTCAGCCCGTATTTTTTCGGATTGGCTGCAGGCAACGGGAGCCTTCACTTGGGCTTCGCCACTGAGCCCTGTGCGCCTGATTCTTGGGCAGGCCCTTTAGTCTCCGTGGTATCTGCTGTATCTGTGTCTTCGGGCGCGCTCTCTTTGGCCAGGTACTGCACAATAATGGACACACGCCGGTTAGAGGCCTCCAGCGGATTCTTCGGGTCCCGCAGCCGCTGATCGGCGAAGCCACGCACTTGCGCCACCTGGTCCGCGCGCAGTCCCGATCCTTGCATCAGCCGCCGCGCGGCATTGGCGCGGTCGGCAGACAGTTCCCAGTTACTGTAGTTTCCCTTGCCAACGTAGGGCTTGGCATCAGTGTGGCCTTCGATCGAAACATGGTTCGGCACATCGCCCAGTTCCTTCGCCAGCAGCGCCAGCATCTCCTGACCGCTCGCATTCAGCTGGGGGCTGCCGCTGTCGAAGAACGTCCCCTTTTCCGATTCCAGCAGTTCGATGCGCAGGCCCTCGGCAGTGACAGTCATCTCGATATTCTTCCGGAGTTTTTCGAGATCATTGATGCTCTGGATGCTTTTCTGCAACTGTTCTTTGAGCTCCGCCATGTTCTCTTTGGTCAGGCGGAAATTTTCGCCCGCTCCGGTCTGGTTGGTCCCCACTTTCTTGGCGGTTCCGGTGGGATCTTTGAAATAGCCGCCGATCGCTTGCTGGATCTGTTTGCTGGTGTTCATCAGCCAGAGCACGATGAAGAGCGCCATCATGGCGGTGACGAAGTCGGCATAGGCCACCTTCCAAGCGCCGCCGTGATGTCCGCCGTGGGCGACCTTCCTTTTGATGATGATGGGAGGGGCAGGCATCGGGAAACTCAGGTGGCGGTGGCGGCGTCCGCGGCCGCCGCGGCTCCGGGATCGGCTTTCGCGCCGCGGCACGCGTCTTCCACTTCCTTGAACGATGGGCGCACATGCCCCGGTACCACCCGGCGTCCGATTTCTACGGCCATGATGGGCGCGATGCCCTTGAGAAAGGCGATCATTACGACTCGCAACACATTCAGAAACGCGTGCTCCTCGTCGGCGGTTTTGCTCATGCGCTGCGCCAGGGGACCAACCAGCCCGTAACACAACAGGATTCCGAGAAAAGTTCCCACCAGGGCGGCCGCTACTTTGTGGCCGATTTCTTCCGGCGGACCGCCGAGCGCCCCCATGGTGATGACCACTCCCAACACCGCCGCGACAATGCCCAGGCCGGGCAGCGAATCGGCCATGGTGCTGAGCGCCGAAACCGGCTGCGTGGCCTCGTGATGATGGACTTCCATATCGGCCTCCAGCATCTGATCGAGATCAAAAGCTTCGATGCCGCCGCTGACCGCCATCCGCATGGTGTCGCAGAGAAAGTTCAAAGCGTGGTGCTCTTTCATGAGGTCCTTGTATTTGGAGAGGAGGGCGCTCTTATCCGGTTCCTCGATGTCGCTTTCGAGCGCGACCAGACCTTCGCGGCGAGCCTTATTCAACAGTTCAAACATCATCTTCAGTGAGTTGGTGTAGCGTTGCCGGCTGTAGCGAGAAGAGCCGAACACTCCGGCCACGCCGCCGGCGATCTCTTTCAGGATATGCAGCGGATTTGCAACCAGCACGGTGCCGGCGGCCGCTCCGCCAATGATGAGCAGTTCGGCCGGTTGCAGCAGCACCCGCAAATTGCCATGTTCCATCAGGTAGCCGGCGACGATGCAGCCAAAGACGACGACGATGCCGATGATCGCAAACATAGGAACTTATCCCTGCGCAGGCGGGGAGTGCGGCGCACCGCCGGCCGCCGCTTTGGCAGTCTCAGGGGCGTGAGAGGGCTTCATCAGACTGAGCAACGCTTCCAGGTTGTCGCCCGGACGGGCTACCGCGCTCTCTACCTCCGTTTGAATTGGGAAGCGATCGCCCCACCAGGTGACCTCCGACTGGCGTAACAACCGCCCGATGGATTCTGCGGCCGCTGCCACTCGTATCGGACTGCCCGACTGCAACACGGCGAGGAATTCGTTCTCGCCCCATCTTCCCAAAAAATTCTCAGAGTCCAGATTGTGCCGCAGGGTTTGCGCCGTGGTGTGCAGCACGGCAACGACCGAGTCGACACCGTACTTGGCAGAAAATTCTTTCAAGCCCAATACCCGGACGCGCAACAGACCAAGGCCGCCTTGCGTTTGTTCCAGGCCGGCCAGACTTTCCGTGAGCACAGCCCGGGTCAGACGCTGGGTTGGGACTCCCGTCTGGGGATCGAGACAGCCATACATCAGGCCCCCGGAAGATTCCCGGGCAGAGTTGACGGCGGGTTCCTCAAAAGCAACCACCACGCCAACAATCAGGTCCTTGTCGTCCAGGAGGGGGAAAGTGCACATCTGGACTCCCAGCCGGTGGCCCTGCTTGTGCAGCGTGAAAACGTGATTCTGAAGGGCTCGGCCATCGCGAAAGGTTCTTGTCACGGCGCAGTGGTCGCCGGACAGAACCCGGCCCTGCGGGTCACAGTGCGGGAACGGTTCGCGACAGACTTGTCCCATGACCTCGTGGGCGAGGAATCCGGTAATCTGTTCGGCACCGCGGTTCCAGAAGCGGATGCGATGCTCCCGGTCCAGGACATAAATGCCAATCGGGAGGTTCTCCAGCACGGACCGGTACAGAGCCGGATCTTCGAAAAACGGAGACATGACTAGCCAATGAGGTTATCGGCGGAAAGGGACTAAAACTTCAGGCGCCCCAGCCCCGGTGTTCGAGACGGGTTCACGCCGCCGGACGCGACGTGGCGTCCAACTGCCGGGTGAGGTCTGCGAGGTCGAAGGCCGGCGCCTGACACGCGAATCCCGAGCAAATCACCGCAAACGACACTTTCTCCCGCAATGCCGGAAGGTTCGGAATTGTCTCCGCCAACGCGGGAGGAAGATTTTGCGGGACGGCCAGGCTCGCGGGCAGGCACAGCACAGCTTTGGTAAACGAAAGTGCTTGCAGGGCCGCACGACTGAGCCGATCGGCGACCTCGTCTCGCCCGACGATGACCACCTGCGTGTGCGGCTGGGTGAAATGTACAACGGCCAGCGCGTAGGTGGCCGCGAACATGCCGTATTTCTCGGCGCCGCCCGTGAAGACCGCGAGCGTCTGCCCGGCCTGGCTGCGATACGAGGCCTCGTTGGTATAGCCGTACAGCCGCAACAGAGAGATCGCCGCCGCCGGGTTGCCGGCGGGCGTGGGCGAGTCCTGAAAGGGCTTGCGCTGCGTGCCTAGAATACCGAGCGCCTTCTGTCCCTCGGCACTCTTGTCGAACACGGTCCCGGCCACATCAAAGAATCCACCGGAAACGGGGTCGAAGAATCGCGCGATCATGGCATCCGCGATCGAGCGTGCGAAGCGGTAATAGCTCAGGTCGGAGGTGGCTTCGTAAGCGTCCAGGCAAGCGATCACCGTGAAGGCGTAGTCGTCGAGCACTCCGGCGGTTTCGCGCGGCTCGGCCTTCGGATCGGAATACGCGATCACATGCTTGAGACCGCGCTCACCGTTCCATCCCTCCGCCAGCAGCCGGTCGAGAGAACGCAGCGCGAAGTGCAGCGCATCGGGGATATAGAGCACCCGGGCGGCGTCCAGATAAGCCGATACACACATGGCGTTCCAACCCACATAGACCGTCTTGTCCACGTACGGCGTAGGCCGCTGGAGCCGGGCCGCGTACATCTTTTTCTTCGCCGAGGCCAGCAGTTCGCGGACGCGGTCTTCCCCCGCGCCCAAACGGCGCGCGATTTCGTCCACCCCGGCGCGGATGTAAAGCACGTTCTTGGCGGGATTGTGATGCATTTCGCCGATTTCGTTGATGTCGTAGTGAAGCGCAGCGACCTCGGCTTCTTCTGGCGTCAGAACCGCTTTCGCTTCTTCCAGAGTCCACGTGAAGTAGTCGCCGTCGTCATCCATTGAGTAATCGGCGTCCTGCGAGGCGTAGAAGCCGCCGCGCTGGCGATCGCTGAGCCATTCGTCCATCCAGCGGATGATGTCGCGCGCGACTTCTGCAAAGAACTCATTCCCGGTCGCCTGCCAGGCGTGCACATAGTTCTTAAGCAGCTCGGAGTTGTCGTAACACATCTTCTCGAAGTGTGGGACGATCCAGCGCTCGTCCACCGAATAGCGATGGAAGCCTCCGGCTAACTGGTCGTACACGCCGCCGCGCGCCATTTTCTCGAGCGTGGTCACGATGACGTCCCGCAGGTCTGCGCCGCCCGTTCGAGCGTAGCGATCAATCAGCAGGTCGAGCGTCGAAGGATGCGGAAACTTCGGCGCTTTTCCGAAACCGCCGTTGCGCTCATCAAACATCTTGAGTGCCGACTCGACGATGGCGTCAACCACCATGGGAGAAACGTCTCCGCTGCGACCGGGAAATGATTCCGCCTGGGAAATGGCGTTGGTCACCATGTTGGCCTGCTCGACGACCTCCCCGTTCTTTTCCCGATAGGCCTGTGCGATCGATAGCAGCACGCGCTTGAAACTGGGCCGCCCGTATTGATCCTGAGGAGGGAAGTAGGTTCCACCGTAGAAGGGCTTGCCGTCGGGCGTGAGGAATCCGGTGAGCGGCCATCCGCCCTGGCCAGTGAGAGCGCTCACTGCGGCCTGGTAGCGGCTGTCGATGTCGGGACGCTCGTCGCGGTCCACCTTGACCGCGATGTAGTTCTCGTTGACGATCTTCGCCACCTCGGCGTCGTCATACGACTCGCGGTCCATGACATGACACCAATGACACCACACTGCGCCAATATCGAGCAGGATCGGTTTGTTGTCCCGCTTGGCAGCAGCGAAAGCCTCTTCTCCCCACTCATGCCACTGGATAGGCTGATGCATCGCCGAGCGCAGGTAGGAGGATGAAGCGCGGGCGAGGGCGTTGGAGGCGGGGGCGTTCATCTCGTAAGGATATCGTTTGAAGGAGAACATTGCAGGTTGGAGCGAGTCAACCAGCAGAGAGAGGACATTTCGCTCCGTTACCCGATTGATAGGGCAAGGGGGCTGACCGGTGCGATACGACTTGCATTCTGGTCAGACCAGCGCTAGTGTATATACATAATAGTCTATACGAGAATGACGTGGAGTTCATCTGGGACGAACGCAAGAACCGGGCGAACCGAAGACGGCACCGCATCAGTTTCGAAACGGCAGCCCTGGTCTTTAATGATCCGTATCAGTTGTCCCGGCAAGACCGGGAAGCGGACGGTGAGCTTCGATGGCAGACGATTGGCGTCGTCAATGGAATCCATGTGCTGCTGGTAGCCCATACGGTCGATGAAGAGCAGGGTGTGATTCGCATCATTTCCGCTCGAAAAGCAACACGGAGGGAGAGGGAGATTTATGCGGAAGGCAACTAAAGTTGTGAAGGCCAAACGACGGCTCGAACCTGCGCTGTCGCCTGCACAAAAACGCGAAATGGCCGCTCTGGCTGCTTTGACGGACGCGCAGATCGATACCTCGGACATCCCGGAACTGCCGCCGTCGGCGTGGAAGGATGCGGTCCGCGGCAGGTTTTATCGTCCGGTGAAGCAGGCTGTTTCCATGCGCCTCGACGCGGATGTGGTGGCCTGGCTCAAGAAGACCGGCAAGGGATACCAGACGCGGGCGAATAGAATCTTGCGGCAGGTAATGTTGCAGGACAGCAGGAGGACATGATGATCCGAACGGCACGCTACGCTAACAGCCGCTTCGCCATGACGCAGTACAGTTCCACCGCCTGCGTCAGCTGCGCCTTCTCCACGTACTCGCCCTCCGTGTGCGCCACGTGAATCGAGCCTGGCCCGAGCAGCAGCGGCTCCCCCCAGTTCGAGAGCGCAGGGATGTCGGTGGTGAAGGCGGCGACCATGGTCGGGAGGCCGTCGAGGGTGCGCAGCTTCACGAAGGGGATCTCGAGCGTGAAATTGACTTCAGCGAGGCTGCCGACGGTTTCAACGATCTGGCGCCGCAGTTCGTCCGACGGGCCGACGAGTCGGAAAAGCAATTCGGCTTTGGCCAAGTCGGAGATCACGTTGGGTGCGCGCCCGCCCTGGAGCAGGCCGACGTTCTTGGTGCAGGGACCGACGTCCGGATTCTCGGGCAGCTTCATCGCATGCAGCCGGCTGAGGGCCTCCACCAGTTTGTCGATCGCAGACTCGCCGAGTTCCGGATAAGCCGAGTGTGCCATCTTGCCGCGCGCAGTCAGTTCGACTCGTAGAGCGCCTTTGCTGGCCAGCGCTAGCTTGTTCTCGGTGGGCTCTCCGTTGATCAGGAAGCGCGAGCCAATGGCCTGCTGATTGGCAACTTTGGCGCCGAGCGAGTCCCGTTCTTCGCCCACTAGAAACAGCAGTCCGACGTGAACGCGCTCGGCCCGCAGCTTTTCCGCAGCCACGATCTGCGCCGTGATGATGCCCTTGGCATCGCAGGATCCGCGGCCGTAGATACGAGTGCCGTCTTCCGACGATTCTATGAACGGCGGAACTGTATCCATATGTGTCGAGAAAACAATCGCGGGCTGCGGGTAGCCGGGAACTGTCGCCAGCACGTTGGCGCGGTCGCCTTCGACCGGGATCTGTTTTGCCTCGAAGCCGCGACGCTGCAGTTCGTCGCAGAGGAAGTGTCCGACCGCACCTTCATTCGGGGTGATGGACTCGATGTCCACCAGGCGACGGGTGAGCGCGAACAAATCCATGGGAAGAGCGTAACAGTCGCTGGTCGCTAGTCGCCAGTCGCTGGCTGGCTAATTCTCTGCAATACTAGCGACAGCAAATGCATTCTGAAAACGCCACCACCATCCGTTCCCTCTTTCTGAATGGCCCGGCCGGACGCCTGGAAGCATTGCTCAATGCCGGATCGCCCACGGCGACGCATGCGGCGGTGGTTTGCCATCCGCATCCGCTGTATGGCGGCACGCTCCACAACAAAGTCGTTTTCCACACCATGAAAGCGCTCAACCGTTTCGGGTTTCCTGTCTTGCGTTTCAACTTCCGCGGCACCGGCCTCAGCGAAGGCGAGCACGCGCACGGAAGCGGTGAAGCCGAGGACGTGCGCGCGGCTCTGGATTGGCTCGAGCACGAATACACCTTGCCGATCATCTTTGCCGGATTCTCGTTCGGGGCCGCGGTTGGGTTGCAGGCGGCTTGTCCTGATCCTCGGGTGACGGCTTTGATTGGGTTGGGGCTGCCGGTGATGCCGGTTGACGATCGCGTTTATGATTTCGACTGCCTGCGCTCCTGCACCAAGCCGAAGCTCTTCGTCAGCGGATGGCGAGACCAGTTCGCCCCGCCCGGGAAACTCGAGGCGATGGTGAGCACCTTCGCCGATCCCAAAAAGCTGGTGCGCATCGAGGCGGGAGACCACTTCTTTGAAGGGCGGCTGAAGGAATTGCGGGAGGCGATTGAGAAGTGGATTAAGGATGTCGATGTTCGAGCAGCTTGACCGTAGCGCCCGCCCGACAGCCGCCGAGGCAGCAGCGCTACTCATATAATCCCCACCATGGCGGAGATCGCTCCGAAGCGCGACCAGCAGTTTCAGCAGATGCGTGACGTCGCCCGCGAGATCTTTATCTCCGCACTCAGGAACGCCTCGATCGAGCGCGCGTTTGCACGCCACGTGAGCTGCGAGCGCGGCGTGCTCCGCATTTGTGAGGACCTGCACGATCTCGATTCGTACTCTCGTGTATTCGTAGTTTCGATCGGCAAGGCGGCTCACACTATGGCTGCGGTGCTCGAAGCTCAGGTGGGCAGTCGCCTGGAGGGCATCGTGGCGTCTTCGGTTCAGCCGGCCAGCCTGGTGCGTGGGTTCCGTTATTTTCAAGGCGGACATCCCACGCCCACCGCGGAATCCATCCAGGCTGCAGAGGCAATTCTGAAATCGCTCAACTCGCTCAACGCCGCCGCGCTCACGATCTTTATGCTCTCGGGCGGAGGTTCTTCCATCGTCGAGAAGCCGATTGACGGAGAAATCTCTCTGCCCGATCTGGTCGCGACTTATCGTGCGCTGGTTCACTCGGGAGCGCCCATCGCCGAGATCAACGCGATCCGCAAACATTTGTCGGCGGTGAAGGGTGGACGGCTGGCGCAAGCGGCTTATCCGGCACAGCAAGTTTCGATCCTCGTCTCTGACGTTCCCGACACCACTCCGGACGCGCTGGCTTCGGGGCCGACCATGCCCGACTCGACTTCGATCGCGGATTGCGAACGCATCGTCGCGCAATACCGACTGCTCGACCTATTTCCGAAATCGGTGGCCGATCTCTTTCGTCAACACGCTCTGGAAGAGACGCCGAAATCGGACGATCCAGCCTTCGTTCGTGCTCGCTGGTGGACCGTGCTCTCGAACAAAGTCGCAGTGGAGGAAGCGACCGTAGCCGCTATCCGCGCTGGCTTTGCCGTCGAAGTGGACAACTCCTGCGACGACTGGGATTACCAGAAGGCAGCCGACTACTTGCTGAGCCGTCTGCGGGAATTGCGCCGCACGGTGCCGCGGGTCTGTCTGATCTCCGGGGGCGAAGTCACCGTCAGCGTGCGCGACGGCGGCATCGGCGGGCGCAACCAGCAGTTTGCCCTGGCCTGTGCCGAGAAGATCGCGGGCGAGGACATAACGGTTCTGAGCGCGGGCACCGACGGGGTTGACGGGAACAGCCTGGCCGCGGGCGCCGTAGTGGATGGGACAACCCTTGAGTGCGCCGGCGGCCGGGAGAACGTCCAGCGCGCTCTAACCGGCTTTAATGCCTACCCCTTATTCGAGTCCCTTGGCGATGTAATCGCCACTGGGCCAACCGGCAATAATCTCCGGGACTTGCGGATACTCCTCGCTTACTAGGGCGAACGGGCTCCGGTGGCTGCACCAACCAGTCCTCTAAGGGAGCGTCTGAAGCGACCTTTCCGCATCGCGGAAGCAAGGCCGCGGAAGCAAGGCCGTTGATAAGAATGTGCACGGGAGGCCACAATGCCGGCAGCACATGGCCCTTCTGCCCGCATCCAACTTTCCAGGACCAGAGCCCAGCGGAGGTTCGCTTTGACACAATCAAGATTGCTTTCCGCCCGTCTCACGATTCTTGCCTGCGCCGCCTTTCTGGCGCTCTCCAGTTCATCCCTAGCCCAGCAGATGGACGTTGCCATCGGCATCAATACGCTGACTGCTCCTCCGGCCAGCGAGGCCAGCGGCAATCACTTGCCCCAATCGCTGACGGGTGGTGCCTATCCCAGCTTCAGCGCCGATGTGCTGTTCTTCAAGAACATCGGCATCCAAGGCGAGTTCGCATGGAAAGCCACGCGAGGCAGGTGGGAGGACGTCCAACCGGATCGTCCGATGTTCTACGACTTCAATGCGATCTATGTGCCGAAACTCGCCAATCGTACTTACCTGGAACTGTTAGCGGGTCTCGGCGCCCAGGCCACACGCTTTTATCAGCCCAACCAGATCTGCGATCCGTTCAGCTGCAGGAATTTCGTGACCATCAACCATTTCATGGGGCACTTCGGCGTTGGGCTCAAAGCGTATCCGTTCAAGAACTTTTTCGTGCGGCCTGAGGCGCACCTCTACCTGGTAAATGACAACCAGGAATTCAGTTCCGGACGCGCGGTGCGGTATGGGATTTCGATCGGGTATACGTTCGGCGGAAGGTAATTGCCATGAGCCAAAAAGGGGGTAGCCGGAGCCGGCTACCCCCATCTGGGTTGCGCTATTTTTCGAATATGGGTAGAGGGGTGCCCTCGACAGTCGCCGCCGGTGTGACTCCAAGCAACTTCTCCACCGTGGGCACCAAATCTACGTTGTGCACCCCCCGGTGGATCAGGCCGGGCCGAATGTGCGGTCCCGCTGCAGCGAAGAACGCATCCATGTCCGGCAGCTTGGGATCGTGTCCATGCGCTCCGTAGAAGTTAGGGACCGAGAGCACCGGGGTGCCGGAAGGCGCGTCGCCCAGGCGCTGCACCACCGGACTTTGCGTGCCGTCGAAGTTATAGCCGACCGTGAGCATCGCATAGATGTCTCCCGAATCTTGCCCGACAAACTTGCTCGTATCCAGACCGAAGTTGGGATCGTTGACGCCGCCAGGAGTCGGCCGCTCGATGACCTTGTCGAACACCGGGATGGCGGCTGCACCATTGGTGTAGTTGGTGTTGGTGTCCTGGAGTTTCTTCAGGATCCCATGCACTTGATTTCTCAGCGCAAGATACTGCTGTTTGGTCAGCGTGCCATTGGGCTCCCGGCCCTGCAGACTGAAGTAGATGTTCACCGCCGGTCCCGAGGTGATGGCTCGAACCTTGGTGGTGTCAATCCCGTTACTGGTTAGCAGATTGTTCATGTTCACGGCCGTGTGAAAGGGCGCAAAACCGTGGTCCGACACCACGAAGATGTCGGCCAGCGGCAGGCCGTCAGAGTCCACACCCACGGCATCGATGATGCGCTGGACTGCCCGGTCCGCCGCCTGGTAGGCAAACTCGATGTACTTCTGGTAGCGAGCAACCTTCGCGGGATCCTGTCCGGCGAGAATCGAGTTGGGATCGAGAGGGTTGGTTGGCTGCCGCGGGTCGATGAGCAGGAACTGGTGCTCGGAGCCGTCCGGCTGCTCGATGTAGATCATAGCCAGATCCGCGTCGGGAACCTGGCTCAGGGCGCGCAGGGCCACCCGAGTCTGATAGTCCACAAAGTGGTTGACCTGATCCTCGTAGATGGCTTCCAGTTCAAGATCCGAGAAGCTGGTCAGGCCAGAATTGATGCGCTCCGGAAAGCGGAAGTCTGACTGGTCCGCCCAAAAGCCGACATTGTTGTTGATGTCGTTCACGTTGTCGAGTACCGGCGCATTCGTCGGAATGTCATCGGCTGAATAGCGCGCGATGTGCACGGTCGAAAGGTCCGGAGCCAGGGCGCTGACAAAGAACGCCGCGCCGGCTTTTTTCGGCGTGCCTTCGAAATAGAAGGGCTGTGAGGATCCTTCATTGAATTTCACATAGGCCGGCCCAGTGGAAGGCAGCGAGAAGGGACCGGGTTTGATCCCGTTGGTTGTGTCGAAGAACGCCAAAGTATCGTAGTTGACAGTGGAATCATCGGTCGTGTCGAGAGTCGCGACCTGAATGGTGAAGGAGATTCCGCCCACCGTGATGGTTTCCAAAGTCGTGAGGAGAACCGGGCTGAAGGAAGTCTTGCCCGCCGCCGTTAAAGCATCCACGATGGCTTGGGGAGCCGGAGAGAAATTGCTGGCTGTCAGAACGAAGCCTTTGCCACCTACTCCGCCAAATTCACCAAACGGAACGGTGTAGTCCACCGTACGCTTAACGTGAGACTGGATGATCGGGCTGTTATTGAGTCCGGGCACCAGCACGTCAACACCGTCGCCGCCTGGCCAGGTCGCAGTAACGACGGTCTTGCCCGCGTTCCGAAGGGCGATCCAGATCGGCTCCGCAGTAGGGTTCAAGCTCTCGGCAGGGCCTACGAAGTCGTAGCCTCCAATGGGTGCTCCGAATCCACTGATGGTGCTGGTGAACGGGCTCGCCACCAGGTGGAACGTGTTAGCGGAAATATCATTGTGCGCCGCGCTTGAGCCTGTCGCCAGAGCGATGTGGTTCGGGGCGGTCAGCGATGGCGAGACGGTGAGGCTTCCGGTGGCAAATGCACCCTTGGTGTAGATCAGGCCAATGCCGCGGTTCGGGCTTAACGCGCCCGAAGCAAGAAGTTGTTGCACAATCGCAGGCTTGCAGCCGTCCAAAGATATGACCACGACTTTGGGCGCTGCCAGGGCTTGCGTCACCAGCCCCAAAATTGCGCAGCTCATCAGCAAGGCTCGCAGCGCGCGCGAGCTACAGTGTGAAAACGACTTAGCGTTCGCAAATTCCATTCCGATCCTCCTTACAAGATCAGAGGCACAACACGCCCCTTGTAGCGCAAGAATCAGGCCGCTTCGTGAAGCGAGTGTGAATCGAGATTCAAAGCCAGATGAATTTCGAGCCGGGCTGAGGAAAACTCCGAAAATGCGTTCCGTTGTCCTGAATTGCATTGGCGACACGGGCAGCGAGCCTGCGTTGCCGCCGCCCTTCCACCGCATTTATGATAACCACATGAATCTCGGCTTTTCAGAGATGGTGTTTCTGTTTATCCTGGCGCTGCTCATCTTTGGGCCCAAGAAGCTGCCGGAAATCGGACGCCAGATCGGGCGCTTCATGAACGAGTTCAAGCGCGCCTCGAACGACTTCAAGGCCCAGATCGAATCGGAAATCAACTCGCTGGAATCAGAAGTCAAGCCCCAGATTCTGCCTCCTCTCCAGGCGCCTCTGAATTCTCTGGCCAGTCGAATCTTCCATCCTCCGTCCGCCGAAAGGCTGGAAGCGGTCGAGGCCGCGCCCGCGGGAGACAGCGCGCCGGCTCCCGAGCCGCCTCCTCCGCCGAAAGTAGCTCCCGATGCCTGAGGCGACCGCGTCCTCGTCCGTGAACGAACCGGCGAAGGACGAAATGCCCACCATGGGGTTCCTCGAGCATCTCGAGGAACTGCGGCGCCGGATCATCTACTCCATCATCGCCGTGGCGGTGGGGTGCGCCGTTTGCTGGAAGTTCGTCGAGCGCATCGTCGATCTGATGCAGCGCCCGATCGTTCAGGCCCTGCACGCCAATGGGCTGCCCGAAAAGCTCGTCTATCTCAACCCGGTCGACCCTTTCAACCTGTATCTCAAGGTCGCGGGAGTCGTCGGCCTCTTTGTGGCTTCGCCATTCGTCCTCTATCAGGTGTGGCTGTTCATCGCGCCCGGGCTCTACCGTCACGAGAAACGTTATGTGATGCCGTTCATGGTTTCGACCGTGAGCCTTTTCCTGGCGGGCGGGTATTTCGGATACAGGCTGGTCTATCCGCAGGCGCTCCGATTCCTGATCGAGTTCAGCAAGCAGTTCACGCCCATGATCACGATCGAGGAGTACAGCCAGTTGTTCCTGACCATCATCGTCGGTATGGGCGTAATCTTCGAAATGCCGATTCTGGTGTTCTTCCTGGCGCTCATGGGGATGGTGACCGCCGGCTGGATGTGGCGGAATCTGCGCTATTCGATCCTGGTGATCTTCATCATCGCCGCGATTCTCACGCCCACCACCGACATCCTGAACATGTGTATCTTTGCGGCTCCCATGGTGGCGCTGTATGTTCTGAGTATTGCGATCGCGTGGCTCGTGCATCCCAGGCAGCGCAAGAAGCGGGCAGAGAAAAAATCTTAACCACGGGGGACACGGAGGACCACGGGGAAGAGCATGAGACCAGTGAGAAGACGGAGTACTGAGACGAGTGGAGGTGGCGATTTCCCTCCTGATGCCCTGTGTCCCCTGTGGTTCAGCTTTCTCTTGCCCGTGTTGATCTGTGTGCTGGCCAGCACTGCCTGCAGCAAGGGATCATCGTCGACACCCTCAGGGAACACCAACGGCGTTGCCGCCAAGGCTTCTGCTCCGGAGCCAGCGGCCGCATCTGCCCCGGCTGTGGATCCTGGCCCACTCCCGCAAATTGATTCCAAACGCGCTTTCCAGTACATCAAGGAAATCGTCGGCTTCGGCACGCGCCCCATGGGCAGCGAGAATCACAGAAAACTCGAGAACTACATCACCTCGCATCTGAAAGGCGACCAGGTCGAGGACGACGTTTTCAATGTCGACACCGTAGAAGGGAAATTCCCAGTCCGCAACATTATTGCCAAGTATCCCGGCGGCAAGGACGGCATCATCGTCATCGTCGGCCACTACGATACCGTCTACTCTCTGCGGAATGACGGCTTCGTCGGCGCCAACGACGGTGGCTCCTCGACGGCGATTCTCCTGGAATATGCCAATCAGCTTCGCGGCAAAAAGCGCGACGGTTACAGTGTCTGGCTGGTCTGGACCGATGGGGAAGAGGCGGTTCGGCAGTGGACCCAAACCGATAGTCTCTATGGCTCGCGCCATCTCGCCGAGAAGTGGGAGAAAGACGGCACGCTGAAGAAAATCAAAGCCCTGCTCGTCATGGACATGATCGCTGACGCCGACCTGAACATCGACCGCGACTCAAATTCCACAGCGTGGCTGCTTGACCTGGTTTACGAAGCAGCAAAAAGCAGCGGAATGCAGTCGCACTTCTACGGTGCCACCGGCGCCATCGAAGATGATCACTTGCCTTTTGTGAAGCGCGGCGTCCCGAGCGCGGACGTCATCGACCTTGAGTACGGCTACAACAATGTCTTCCACCACACCCCCCAGGACACCCTCGACAAGCTGAGTCCCCGAAGCCTGGAGATCGTTGGGAACACTACCCTCGAAGCCATCCGCATGCTCGACCGGCGCTGAGCAGTCCGCCTCAAAAGTCCTAACCACGGGGGCCACAGAGGGCCACGGAGGGAAACCTCAGATCAGATTGCCCCCGTGGCCCTCTGTGCCCCCCGTGGTTAGCAGTTTGAAGCCTGCTTCTACGGTTGAACGTACCCCCTTGATTTAATCCCTACTAATATAGTAGGGTTTGTCCCGGTGGAGGCCAAGGCATGACTTCGCGACGTGACTTCCTGAGAACCGCATCGGCGGCCGCCCTGGCGGCGGGGGTAACGCGACCGCTGCTGAGTTGGGCGGCCGATCCATCCACGATATCCATCCCCGGCAAGGACGGCATGATTGTCCGCTCCTACCGCTTTTTCGACCTTGAAATGCCCGTCGAACTGATGACCGAATGGATTACGCCAGTCAACCATTTCTACGTCCGGAACCACATGTTTCAGCCCGCCAAAATCAATGCCAGGGCGTGGACGTTGACCATCGGCGGAGAAGTGGCCAAGCCGCTGACGCTCAGCCTCGCCGATCTGGAGAAAGTTCCTGCCCACTCCGTGATCAACACCATGGAGTGCGCCGGCAACGGGCGCTCGTTGCACAATCCCAAGGTGCCCGGAGTTCAGTGGGGCAAAGGCGCGGTCGGCAACGCGAAGTTCTCCGGTCCGAGTCTGAAAGTTCTTCTCGAGAAGGCCGCAGTCAAGGACAGCGGCAAACACGTGATGTTCCGCGGACTCGATGAAGTTCCCGGCAAGGTGCCGCCCTTCATCCGAAGCATTCCGATTGAAAAGGCCATCGACGCCGACACTCTGATTGCTACCCACATGAACGGCGCTCCGCTCACCGGGCACCACGGCTTTCCAGCGCGCGTCCTTACGCCGGGATGGGCGGGCGCTGCGTCCTGCAAATGGCTCACGGAAATTACCGTCCTCGACAAGCCGGCGGAAGGGAACTTCATGAGCCCCGGCTACCGCTTGCCCAATACGCCCGTGAAGCCCGGGGAAGCCGTCAAGCCCGAAGACACTCATTCCGTAACCGCCCTAACGGTGAAGTCTTTGATCGCCTCCCCAAGTGACGGCGCCAAACTCAAGCCGGGCGCCCACGTGATTAAGGGGGTCGCTTGGGCCGGAGAAGCCGACATCACGAAGGTCGAGATCTCAACCGACGGTGGCTCTTCCTGGAATCCCGCAGAACTCGGCAAAGACCGCGTGAAGTATGCGTGGCGCCTCTGGAGTTATGGCTGGAAGCCGGCGAAGAGCGGCGACTATGTAATACTCTCGCGTGCCACCGACAGCCAGGGACGGGTGCAGCCCGAAACGGCCGTCTGGAATCCCAGCGGCTATCTCTACAATGCTTACGATCAGGTGAAGGTCTATGTCCAGGTTTAGAGCATTTGGTTTGGCGCTTGCTTTGATAGGAGCAGTGAGCGTGGCGAAGGGCGCGTCGTCGCCAAGCGAGCAGTTGCCCGCCGGTCCTATGCAGGAAAAGGCCGCGGCCGTGTGTACGAGTTGTCACGAGGCCCGCATCATCGTGCAGCAGCGCCTGAGCAAGGCTGCCTGGGCCAAGGAAGTGGACAAGATGGTCAAATGGGGCGCCGAGGTAGATCCCGCCGACCGGGACGCATTGATTGACTATCTAAGCGACAACTTCGGTCCCGACCAGCCTCCGTATGTCGCGCCAAAGAGCGCGGGCGCGTCAGCGCCGAAGTTGAAGGCAAAGGCCAAACACTGACGGTCCGCGGCGGCAGTGGTGGCGCCTAGCTGCACTTCCTGAGACCTAACACCTGACACCTGAGACCTGGGTCTAGCGCTTGACCCTCTTTCCCCTTCGCCCCTACCATGTGAAAGCACCCGCGGGGGTGACTCTAATCGGCTGCTGGCAGCCGTGAGGTCGTGGGGACCCAGCTTGTTCCAGAGACTCGGTATTGCGGTGTTTGTGTGCCTATCTCTCAGTCTGGCCAGCGCTCAAAGCAACTTGTTACCGCCGGGCCCAGGCCAAGCCAAGGTCAAGGCGGCGTGCACGCAATGCCATACCGCGTCCAAGATTACGAGCCAGCACAAGACCCGGCAGGAATGGTCGGACCAACTCGACAAAATGATTGGTCTGGGCGCCGAAGTTGCGGACTCGGATCGGGCTGCCTTCCTGAGCTACCTGACCAAGAATTTCGGCCCGGAGAAGTCCGCGAAGTCTGCCACGAAGAAGAGTGCGAACGAAGCCAAGTAACGGTTGGCTTTCAGGTTCATCCAGAAACAGCAAAGCGCTACCGACCCAGCATCCCCCGGACGCTACGGCAGCGCCGCCACGAAGAGCCTAACTGCATTCAGCATGGGCGAGCCGCAGTCAAGCTTCAAGTGATTGTTTAGGTTCTGCCTGGAACGCGGCCCAGCTAGAGTGCTCCAGAGCCCCAGCCTTTAGTTGGTGCCGGACGCCTGCTGGCTGACGGCTGCGTGCTCGGTCGCCGCCTCGACCAGCGCTTCCTGGAGTCCACGCAAGTGCCGCTCTTGCGTCAGGTAGCTGGTGACCATGACCCGGATCACACTCTCGCCGTTGACGATGGTCTCCGAGATCCAGCGCCGGCCGTCGCGCGTGACGTCGTCCACGATGGCGTTATGCAACGCCGCGCGCTGCTTCCGATCGTCGGTCCCCCTCACCCGGAGATTGAGAATCGGCACCACCATGGGCGCCGCCAGTTCGAACTGCTCGGACCGGCTTACCCAATCCGCAAAACCGCGCGCCAGGCTCATCTGGCGGTCGATGTGTTCCTCGTACGCCTTTCTGCCATGCACCTTCAGAGTCAGCCAGAGCTTGAGAGCGTTCATGCGGCGCGTCCACTGCGTACTGATTTTCGAGTTGTCGGGCAGCACCGCTCCCGCAGCCTTCGGCATGTAGGGCGCATAGACCGCGAAGGCACGTTCGAGAATTTCAGGGTGGCTGGTCAGAATCACTCCTGCCGCGAACGGAACAGCCAGCCACTTGTGCGGATCGATGGTGATCGAGTCTGCTTGCTCAATGCCGCGGATCAAGTGCCGGTGTTTGTAGGAAAAGATGAGTGACCCGCCATACGCGCCGTCCACGTGTAGCCAGAGCGCGTGCCGGCGGCAGATTTCGGCCAGCGCGGTCAGATGGTCAATGATCCCTGAACTGGTGGTGCCGGCGGTGGCGACCACGCAGAAGGGCTTGCGTCCGGCGCGCAGGTCCGACTCGATCGCAGCGCTGAGCGCGTCGGGATCCATTTGCAATTGAGCGTTGACTGGAACCCGCCGCAGCGCCTTGCGTCCAATGCCCAGAAGTCCCGCTGACTTGTCGAGCGAATGGTGCGACTCGGACGAAGCGTAGGCCAGCGGCTGCGCGCCAATCGTGGCCACGCCTTCTTCGATGGCGTCAGGAAATTTCCATGCTAAGGCCATCGCCAGCCCGCTGAAGTTTGCTTCGTTCCCGCCGCTCGTAAAGGTGCCATTGAATGTGCCCGGCCAGCCCACACGCTCGCCAATCCAGCGCAGTGTTTCGACTTCAATCTTCGACGCCAATTGCGAGCGCGCCAAGGTGGCCAGTTGCGGATTGAGTCCCGCAACCAACGCTTCGCCGAGAAAGCCCATATACGTTGGCGTCGGATTCATCAGGCCAAAATAGTTTGCAGCGGGCACGTGAAAGCCCTGGTCCACCATCTCGCGGCAGATCTGGTCGAGCA
>Ga0326726_10000493_pt1 | contig 36882 bp, 37 predicted proteins | sample MHFenrmetagenome_2_FD_207603 | JGI IMG/M metagenome (GOLD analysis project Ga0326726, IMG submission 207603) | Lab enriched peat soil microbial communities from Michigan Hollow, Ithaca, NY, United States - MHF15MN | ecosystem: Environmental > Terrestrial > Soil > Wetlands > Peat | place: USA...
CCATCTCGAGATGGCTCCGGCTTCCTCGCCCCTAACCCCCACCGTGGTCGCCGGAACAGCAGACGCGCTGCGTCGCAAGTTGTTGTTCAAGCTGGCAACCCCGCTGTCATAGCTTTACGCCTTAGACCGGTAGCTTTGCGTCCTCACCTTTCGGTGAGTTTGCCCTTGGCAGTGCACTAGACTATGCCCAAGCGGGGGAACTAAGACAACGGAATCCATGCCGGACTGCTTCTCAATCTTGACTTATCGCAATGCACAAACCGCGCTCATTAAGTGAACTGATCCACGGGGCAGCGCCCCGGCTTCAGCACTTGTCAAATCGCGCCAAAACCGCACTTGCACTCAAAGAACACGTCCGCGCGACGCTGCCCCAGTCGCTTGCGAACCACGTCACAGCCGCTGCCCTGCGCCAGCAGGAACTCACGGTTTGGGTCGATTCGGCGGCTTTCTGCGCCCGCCTCCGATTCGAAATTCCGCGCGTCCGCGACGCCCTGGCGCAGGCAACCGGCGCACCCATCGAGCGCGTCCGCGTGAAGGTCCAGCCTGAAACCGGCTGAGCGCCGGCCTGCTGCTTCGCGTCGCCTCGCCGCAGCCGTCCGGCCGCAATTCGTGTTCGGGTGAGCCCCTCGTCTCACGCGGTCGCTGCCGCACTGACGAAGGAGATAGGTGCGTCCGCTGCGGTTTCAAAAGTCACTTCTTCCCAGGCGTCGGTGGTCGCGATGAGTGTGCGCAGCAGATGGTTGTTAAGCGCATGCCCGGACTTGAAGCCGCTGAACTCGCCGATGAGGCTGTGCCCCAGCAGGTACAGATCGCCGATCGCATCGAGAATCTTGTGCTTGACGAACTCATCCTCGTAGCGCAGCCCGTCTTCGTTCAGCACCCGGAAATCATCGAGGACGATCGCGTTGTCCATCGTGCCGCCGAGCGCGAGATTGCGCGCACGCAGCGTCTCCAAGTCACGCACGAAGCCGAAGGTACGCGCGCGGCTCACTTCTTTCAGGAACGAAGTGGTGGAGAAATCCATCGAAGCGACCTGCGAGCGCTTCTTGAAGATGGGGTGATTGAATTCGATCTCGAAATTGACCTTGAAGCCGTCGAACGGATCGAAGCGCGCCCACTTGTCCCCGTCCTCGACGCGTACACTCTTCTTGATACGGACGAAACGCTTGGGCGTGCTCTGCTCCTCGATCCCGGCGGACTGAAGCAGGAACACGAACGGACCCGCACTGCCATCCATGATAGGCACTTCGGGGGCGCTGACCTCTACGAAGGCGTTGTCGATGCCAAGGCCGGCGAACGCGGACAGCAGGTGCTCGACGGTGGCGACCTTGATGCCATCCTTGACCAGGGTGGTGCCCAGCATCGTCTCGCCAACATTCTCGGCATGCGCGCGGATATCGACAGGGGTATCCAGATCAGTGCGCCGAAAGACAATGCCGACGTTGGCCGGCGCCGGCCGCAAGGTCATGAGGACCTTCTGCCCGGTATGCAGTCCAACGCCCGTGGCGCGAATGCTGTTCTTGAGCGTTCGTTGATTGACCATGCTCACTTCGACACGGCGGCCGCTAGCCGAGTGCCTGTACACCCGGACCATCGCTTGCGGTCGACGCGCCCCGGAGTCGACCCCGCCTTTGACTTAAAAAGGGGCGCTACCGTATCACAGGTCAAAAAGTCCGCCAATTCCGGACGTTAAGTTCCGCCTCCCGGCGCCGCTCAGGCGCCGCCGTTCACCTGAATTTCACGCAAGCCCTCCTTAATCGGCCTGCCGGCGCAAGAACGCCGGAATATCGAGCAGTGCCTCGCTGTCCGTGTCGGCACGCATGCCGTCACCCACGGCCCGCTGGCGCTGCACGGTCGGCTTTTCGAGCGCCGCATAGTCCGGCCCGGTCATGGGCCCGCGGCTCGTGCGCGGCTGAACGACGCGCATCTGCGGCTGGGTCGACGGTGCCTGGTGCCGTACTGTTGGACGTCCGAGACCGGTCGCAACCACCGTCACCCGAATCTGACTGCTCATTTCCGGGTCGATCACCGTGCCGACTACGACCGTGGCATCGTCGGAAGCGAACTTCTTCACCGTATTGCCCACGGTCTCGAACTCGCCGATCGACAGGTCCATGCCGCCGGTGACATTCACCAGGATCCCGTGCGCGCCGGCGAGGTTGATGTCCTCGAGCAGCGGGCTCGATACCGCCGCCTCGGCTGCCTCACGTGCGCGCTCTTCGCCGCTCGCGGCGCCCGAACCCATCATCGCCATGCCGGTCTCGGACATCACGGTGCGCACGTCGGCGAAGTCGACGTTGATCAGGCCCGGACGCGTGATGAGCTCCGCGATTCCCTGGACCGCGCCCTGCAGCACCTGGTTGGCCGCCTTGAAGGCGTCAAGCAGGGTGGTCTCGCTGCCGAGCACGGTCAGCAGCTTCTGGTTGGGAATCGTGATCAGTGAATCGCAGTACTTGCCGAGCTCAGCGATGCCGTGTTCTGCCACCAGCATGCGCTTGTTACCCTCCATGTCGAACGGCTTGGTCACCACCGCGACGGTGAGAATGCCGAGCTCCCTTGCGACCTGCGCTACTACCGGTGCGGCACCTGTACCCGTACCGCCGCCCATTCCGGCGGTCACGAACAGCATGTCGCAGCCCTCGATCAGCTCGATGACGCGGTCGCGATCCTCCATCGCGGCCTGACGGCCCACTTCCGGATCGGCACCGGCTCCCAGGCCCTTGGTGATATTGCAGCCGATCTGCAGCGAAGACTTCACCTTGGAGTGCTTCAACGCCTGCGAATCGGTGTTGATGCAGATGAAGTCCACCCCCTCGATCCCGCAATTGACCATGTGCGAGACCGCATTGCCGCCGCCGCCGCCGACGCCCAGCACCTTGATCACTGCACTTTGACTGTACGCATCCATCAGCTCAAACATGAACGCTCTCCTCTTCTCTTGAGATGTCACCCGAGATTTCTTGCGTGTAACCGCTACATGCTTTCGTCTCATCAGAAATTCCCCTGAAACCATGCCCTCATTCGTTCCACCACGCTCTTGACGCCCCCATAAATCGGTTTCTCACGCAGCGCGCCCTGCGCGTTGGCGCGCGCGTATAGCAGCAGGCCAACACCGGTCGAATGAATCGGATTGCTCACGACCTCGATCAACCCGGTCACGTGCTGTGGCACGCCCAGTCGCACCGGCATGTGAAAGATCTCCTCGGCGAGCTCCACCGCGCCTTCCATCTTGGCGCTGCCGCCGGTGATGACGACGCCGGCCGCAATCGCTTCCTCGAACCCCGAGCGCCTGAGCTCCTCGCGGATCAGGCCGAAGAGTTCCTCGTAGCGCGGTTCGACGATCTCCGCCAGCGTCTGACGCGCCAGACGCCGTGGCGGCCGATCGCCGACGCTCGGCACTTCGATCGACTCGTCCGGATTGGCGAGCTGCGAGAGCGCGCAGGCGTAGCGCAGCTTGATGTCTTCTGCGTACTGCGTCGGCGTGCGCATTGACACCGCGATGTCGTTCGTCACCTGGTCGCCCGCGATGGGAATGACCGCGGTGTGGCGGATCGCGCCGTTCGAGAACACGGCGAGGTCGGTGGTGCCGCCGCCGATGTCGACGAGACACACGCCGAGCTCCTTCTCATCGTCCGTGAGCACGGCAAAGCTCGAAGCGAGCTGCTCCAGCACGATGTCTTCGACATGCAGGCCGCAACGCTGCACGCACTTCACGATGTTCTGTGCCGCGCTGTCGGCGCCGGTGACGATGTGCACCTTCGCTTCCAGGCGCACGCCCGACATCGCGATCGGATCGCGAATGCCTTCCTGGTTGTCGATGATGAATTCCTGCGGCAGGACATGTAGGATTTTTTGGTCCGCCGGAATCGCAACCGCCTTGGCGGCGTCAATCACCCGATCCACGTCGCCGCCCGTCACTTCCTTGTCGCGGATCGCGACGATGCCGTGAGAATTCAGGCTGCGCACGTGGCTGCCGGCGATGCCGGCATAAACCGAGTGGATCTCGCAGCCCGCCATGAGTTCGGCCTCCTCTACGGCGCGCTGGATCGATTGCACGGTGGACTCGATGTTGACCACCACGCCTTTCTTCAGGCCGCGCGACGGGTGCGAGCCGATGCCGATGACCTCAATGCTCGAGTCGGCCGCCATCTCGCCCACGATCGCCACCACCTTCGAAGTGCCGATATCCAGACCCACCAGGAGGTTTCGATCAGAGCGCCGGGGCATGTGTAGTGAGCTTCCTCATGCGGTGAAATGCGGTGCCGGCGCGGCCGGCTTCGGTTTGCCAGGTCCAACGTCGCCCGCACCGCCGGCGCCACGCTTCCAGCCGATGGCAAAACCGTTGCTGTAGCGCATGTCGACGTACGCGATGTCTTCGGCGCGGCCCGCAATGGTGGGCACGGCGGCCTGGATGAAGCGGTCAAGGCGGTCATCGACCTGCCTGCGCCCAAGGCGCACGTTGATGCCGTTGGACAGTTCCAGTTGCCACGCGCCGCGCGCATCGAGCTCGAGGGCAGCGAGCCGCAGCCCAGCCTCGATGAGGCGCCCTTGTGCGGCCAGGTAACGCTGCGCCACCTGCCACTCGCTGCCTTGCGGGCCAGTGAGCCGCGGCAATTCGGGCGGCACGTGACGCGCGTTGGTGAGGAACAACTCCCCGCGCGTGTTGAGCAGGCCCGCTTCGCCCCAGCGCGCCGCCGCCACTTGCTCAGTGACCTCGACGCGCAGGCCAGTGGGCCAGAGGCGCTGCACCCGCGCGCGGTCAACCCAGGGCAGTTGCTCCACTTGCCGCCGCACTCGTTCCAGGTCAACCGACATGAACCCGTCGTGCAGCCCGTCGGTGACCGCGTGCTCGACCTGCACTGGCGAGACCCGCTGAAACCTCCCCTCGACGGCTACGACCCGGATGGGCCGATCGAGTGCGAGCATCAGGCCGTAGGCGACGCCGGCCGCGAGAGCAAAGAATCCCACCACCGCAGCGATGCGCCGCACGTCAACGGCCGGCAGGCGCCACTCGCGCTCAGGGAGTCGACGTCGGTTGCGTTTGCGCAGGGCCAGCATCAGCCCCGCTCCCGGTCGAAGCTCGATTCCAGGATGCGCCACACCAGGGTTTCGAAGTCGATGCCCACAGCGCGCGCCGCCTTCGGCACCAGGGAATGACTGGTCATGCCGGGCGTGGTATTGACCTCGAGCAGGAAGTTGTGGCCGCGCTCATCGCGCATGATGTCTACGCGGCCCCAGCCGGAGCAGCCCGCGGCCTTGAAGGCATCGAGTGCGAGTGCCTTGATCTCCTTCTCGGCGCCGCCCTTCAGGCCCGGACACAGATACTGCGTGTCCTCGGCAATGTACTTGGCGTGATAGTCGTAGTACTCGCCCTTGGGGACGATCTGAATCGACGGCAACGGTTCCGCGCCGAGGATGCCGACCGTGTACTCCCCGCCCTCGATCAGCTGCTCGATGAGCAGCTCGCCCGGGTAACCAGCGGCGAGCTCAAGCGCGCGCGGCAAGTCGGCAGGATTGAACACGCGACTCACCCCAACACTCGATCCCTCCAGCGAGGGCTTCACGATCAGCGGCAGACCCAGCGCGCGCGCGATCTTTTCCACATCGCCGCCACGCTCCAGGCGCGCGTATCGCGGTGTCGGCAGGCCGAGCGCGAGCCAGACCTGCTTGGTGCGGATCTTGTCGAGTGAAAGCGCCGAGCCGAGCACGCCGGATCCGGTACACGGCACCTTCAGGGCATCCAGCAGGCCCTGCAGAACGCCATTCTCGCCATCTCCGCCATGCAGGATGTTGAACACGCGATCGAAGCGCCGCGCCACCAGCGCTTCGATGAGCGCTGGAATGCCGTCGACGGGCTGCGCATCGACGCCACGGGACTTGAGTGCTGCAAGCACGTTGCGCCCGGAATCGAGCGACACCTCGCGCTCTGAGGAAGTGCCACCCATCACCACGGCCACGCGGCCAAAGGCTTTGGCATCAGTGATGCGACGCGCGTTCAAGCCGGCTCTCCGATGATCCGAACCTCGGGCTCCAGGTGCACGCCGTGCACGCGCTCGACCGTGCGCTGCACGTGCAGGATCAATTGCTCGAGATCGCGCGCCGTGGCCTCGCCCTCGTTGATGAAGAAGTTGGCGTGCTTGGTCGATACTGCAGCGCCGCCGACGCGAAAGCCCTTGAGTCCGGCGGTATCGATCAGGCGTGCGGCGTGATCGCCGGGCGGGTTGGTGAAGGTCGAGCCCCCGCTCCACGCCCCGATCGGCTGGGATTGCCGGCGCCGCTCGAGCAAGGCACGAATCTCGTCCTGATGTGCCTGCGGGTGGTGCTCGAATTCGAGCCGCGCGGCGAGGAACCACTCCTCGGCCGGAGCGACGACACTGCGATAACCCACACGGAAATCAGACGCCGGACGCACGCGACGCACGCCCGCCCGATCGATGGTCTCGACCTCGAGCACATGACGCCAGGTCTCACCGCCAAACGCACCCGCGTTCATGGCCAGCGCTCCGCCCAGCGTTCCGGGAATGCCGGCGAAGAATTCCGCCGGCCCCAGGCCCCATTTGACGCATTGTTTCGCCAGGCGCGCGCAGGCGACGCCCGCTTCACCGCGGACCTGCGTCTCCTGCAGTCGCTCCAGGCGATCGAGTGTGCCGTGCGTGGAGATCACGACGCCGCGCAGGCCGCCATCGCGCACCAGCACGTTGCTGCCAAGGCCGATCCAGTGCACGGGCGTGCCTGGCGGCAGACCGCGCAGGAAGGTGGACAGATCGTTGGCGTCGCGCGGCTCGAACCACGTTTCCGCCGGACCGCCGACATGCCACGAGGTGTGCCGCGACAGGGGCTCGCCATGCACGACCCGGCCGCTGAATTGCGGACTGACCGCCACGGCGTTCACTTGCGCCCGCCCCTGCGGCCGCGTCCATCGCTGAGCTGGGCCGGCAGATCGTGTGCCACTGCTCCAATGTTGCCCGCGCCCATCGTCACCACGACATCGCCGTCCCGCAGCACATCGGCGAGCGCGGTGGCGAGCTCCTCGACGCGTTCGACGAAGACCGGCTCGACCTGCCCGCGTGAACGCACCGCCCGGCAGATCGCGCGGCCGTCTGCGCCAGCAATGGGCGCCTCGCCGGCCGCATAGATCTCCGTGACCAACAGCACGTCCAGGGCCGCAAGCACACGGGCAAAGTCATCGAGCAGATCGTGTGTGCGCGTGTAGCGATGCGGTTGAAACGCGAGCACCACGCGCCGTCCGGGCCAGCCCTGGCGAATGGCCGCCACGGTTGCGGCGATCTCGGTCGGATGATGCGCATAGTCATCCACGAGCGTGATGCGGCCGTGGCGGGATTCGATATCGCCGATCAACTGCAGGCGCCGGTCAATACCCTGGAAATTTTCCAACGCCCGCGCCAGTGCCTCGTCGCTCACGCCCAGTTCCGTTCCCACGGCGATGGCGGCCAGGGAATTGAGCACGTTGTGGGTGCCGGGGAGATTGACGGTCACATGCAGCGGCGTTGGATGGCCCGGCCGTGTGACATCGAACGCGGTGCGCAGCCCGCGCCGTTCGATGTTGCAGGCGCGAACGTCCGCCTCGTGTTCGATGCCGTAGGTAACGATCGGCCGACTGACGCGCGGCAGTATCTCGCGCACGTTCTCGTCGTCCGCGCACAGCACCGCCAGACCGTAGAACGGCAGGTTGTGCAGGAACTCGACGAAGCTCTGCTTCAGCCGCGAGAAGTCCCCTGCGTGGGTGATCAGGTGATCGTTGTCGATGTTGGTGACGATGGCGATCAGCGGTTGCAGGTGCAGGAACGAGGCGTCGCTCTCGTCCGCTTCCGCAACGAGATAGCGGCCGGCGCCGAGTCGAGCATTCGACCCGGCGCTCTTGAGCCGTCCACCGATCACGAATGTCGGATCCTCTCCGCCCTCGGCCAGAATGCTGGCGACCAGGCTCGTAGTCGTCGTCTTACCATGGGTGCCTCCTACTGCTATCGCGTAACGAAACCGCATCAGCTCGCCGAGCATTTCGGCGCGCTGTACGACCGGCAGGCGACGGGCCAGTGCCGCCTGCACTTCCGGGTTCTCGGGGCGTACAGCGCTCGACACCACCACGACATCGGCGGCGCCGATGTTCTCGGCCGCGTGGCCGAAGGCGATGTGAGCCCCGAGCTGGCGCAATCGATCCGTGACGGCATTGGCCTTGAGATCCGAGCCCTGCACGTCGTAGCCGAGATTGATGAGCACTTCGGCGATGCCGCCCATGCCGCTGCCGCCGATGCCGACGAAATGGATGCGCTGGATACGACGCATGCGGTTGTCCGTGACCCGGCGCAGCTGCGGCGTCATGCGGAATGCCCCGCCACATCCAGGACCGCGCGCGTCAGTGATTCCGCGGCGTGCGGCATCGCGCGGGTGCGTGCGCGACGTGCCATTTCCAGCAATTGCAGGCGGTCGCCCGCCAGCTCCGTCAGCGCGGCGGCTACGCGCGCGGGCTCGAAGTCCCGATCAGTGATCAGTACCGCGGCGCCGACGCTCGTGAGGAATTGCGCGTTGTGCGTCTGGTGATCGTCCACCGCGAACGGGAATGGAACCAGGATCGCGCCCACACCGGCGGCCGCGAGCTCTGCCACTGTGAGTGCACCGGCGCGGCAGATCACCAGGTCCGCCCAGCCGTACGCCGCGGCCATGTCATCGATGAAAGCGTCGAGGCGCCCCGTGACGCCAGCCAGTGAATACTCGGCGCGCGCCGCGTCGATGCCGCGCGCGCCAGCCTGGTGCCATACGTCGAAGCGATGACCCTGCCGCTGTAGCAGCGCGAGTGCCCGCGGCACACTGGTGTTGAGCCGCTGGGCGCCGAGGCTGCCGCCGACGACAAGCAGGCGCACGGGGCCGCCGCGCACCGCGAAACGCGATTCCGGGGCCGCAAGTCCAGTGATTTCGCGTCGCACCGGATTACCGATACAGCGCGTGGCAATGCCGGGCGGAAAGCTGTTGGGGAAGCCCTCCAGCACCAACCGGGCCAGCCGCGCGAGCCAGCGATTCGTCAGCCCCGCGATCGCGTTCTGCTCGTGAATCACGAGCGGCCGGCGCAGGAGCCACGCTGCCAGTCCGCCCGGCCCAGTCGCGAAACCACCGACACCGAGCACAACGGTCGGCTTTTGGCGCCACACGATCATGAACGCCTGGGACAGAGCGATGGCGAGCTGCACCGGCGCCAGAATCCACGTGATCAGTCCCTTGCCGCGCAGACCTGAGACGCTCAGCCATTCGATTGCAAATCCCTTCGCCGGCACGATGCGCGCCTCGAGCCCGCGGCGTGTTCCGACCCACACCACGCGGCACTCCCGCTCGCGCAGCAGCTCAGCCACGGCCAGCGCTGGAAAGACGTGTCCACCGGTACCGCCTGCCATGATGAGCACCGCAGTGTTCATCGGGTCAGGTCCGCGCGCGGGATGGCGAGGCGACCCGCAGTCGCGCACTCATGACCGATGCGCAGCACGATCCCGAGCCAGGCGAGCGTGACGAGCAGACTGCTGCGGCCGTAGCTCACAAGCGGCAGTGTCAGTCCCTTGGTCGGCAGAACGCCCATGTTCACGCCGATGTTGATGAACGCCTGCAGACCGACCCAGATCCCGAAGGCGGCCGCAATGTACGCCTGGAACATCCGCCCGCCCTGCGCGGCCTGGCGCGCGATCTGGCAGCAGCGCCACACCAAGATCAGGAACAGCGCGAGCACCAGCAGTACGCCAGCGAGCCCCAACTCCTCCGCCAACACTGCAAACACGAAGTCGGTGTGCGCCTCGGGAAGGTAGAACAGCTTCTGCACGCTCGCGCCTAGCCCCACGCCGAACCACTCGCCGCGACCGATCGCGATGAGCGACTGGGTGAGCTGGAATCCGCTGTTGAAAGGATCCGACCAGGGATCGAGGAAGGTCGTGAGACGTCGCACGCGATAAGCGGAGGACACGGCGATCGCACCGAGTGCCACACCTCCGATCGCCAGCACGACCAGCACATGCCGCCAGGAAATGCCGGCTATGAAGAGAATCACAAAACCGGTGATGAGCAGAACGGCCGCGGCACCGAAGTCCGGTTCGAGCAGCAGCAGCAGCGCTGCGAGTGCGAGCAGCCCGAGCGGCTTCAGCACCCCCCAGAGCGTCCTGCGTAATTCCTCCTGGCGGCGCACTGCGTAGCTGCAGATGTGAATCAGCACGAGGAGCCGTGCCAGCTCCGACGCCTGGAAGTTGAACATCCCGATGCGCAGCCAGCGTCGGCTGCCGTTGACGACATGACCGAGCCCCGGTACCAGCACCAGGACCAGCAGCACCAGGCCGATCAGCAGCAGGGCGAAGCTGAAGCGCTCCCACAGCTCCGTAGGCAACGTGTAGGTGACGAGCCCGATGCAGCAGCCGACGGTTGCGAACAGCAGCTGACGCTCGAGGAATGCGAACGGTGAGCCCAACTCACGTTCAGCGATCGAAATCGAGGCCGACGTCACCATGATGAGCCCGAAGAGGAGCAGCGCCAGCGCGCTCGACACCAGCAGCGGATCGAACGTCAGGCGTGACGTGCGGCCCATGGAGCGCGAGAACTGCAGCGCCGCGACGTTCATGGCTCGAGCCCGCGAACGGCGGCCGCGAAGACCTCACCGCGCTGCGCGTAGTCACGAAACATGTCGAGGCTCGCGCAGGCGGGCGACAACAGAACCGTGTCGCCGCCTTGGGCGCGATCGGCGGCAGCGCGCACCGCGTCCGGCAGCGTCGCAGCCTGCTCGGTCGTGCAGACGCCCCGCAACGCGCCGGCAAGCAGCGCGGCGTCGCGCCCGATCAACACCACGTGGCGCACCTTGTCGCGAAACGCCGCTGCGAGCGGAGTGAAGTCCTGGCCCTTGCCATCGCCACCGGCAACCAGAATCAGCGGGCCGGTCATGCCCTTGACCGCGGCGATCGTCGCGCCGACGTTGGTGCCCTTCGAGTCATCGATCCAGCGCACGCCCCGTCGATCGGCGACCCACTGCATACGATGCGGCAGGCCGCTGAAGCTGCGTAGCACTTCGAGCGCGGCACGCTCATCGATATTCGCCGCTTCCGCCAGCGCCAGAGCCGCCAGCGCGTTGGCCGCATTGTGCAGCCCCGCGAGCTTCATCTCGCCGAGCGCGAGCTTCGGCTCACCGCGCTTCACCAGCCACAGCTCGCTGTCCAGAGCACGCGCGAGAGTGAACTCGGCCCTGCTGCCCGGCGCGATGCTGAAGCCGAGCCGAGGACGATCGGCCGGCACCATGGCCGCGACCAGCGGATCGTCGAGATTGACCACGGCCTGCTCGCAGCTTCTGAAGATGCGCGCCTTGGCAGCGGCGTAGTCGGCCACCGTTGCGTAACGATCGAGGTGATCGGCCGAAACGTTGAGTACCGCGGCGGCACGCAAAGCGAGCGACTCGGTGGTCTCCAGCTGGAAGCTCGAAAGCTCGAGCACATAGAAATCGGGGATCGGACCGTCGAGCAGATTGAGTGCCGGCTCACCCAGATTGCCACCCGCGCGCACGTTGCGACCCGCAGCCTCAAGCATGAGCGCCACGAGCGTCGTGACCGTGCTCTTGCCGTTGGTGCCGGTAACGGCGATCACCGGCGCGCGCACAGCGCGCGCAAAGAGCTCGATGTCCCCGACCACCTCAATATCGCGCGCGAGTGCTTCGCGCAGGAAAGGTTCGCGTAGCGAAACGCCCGGAGACACCACTACCTGAACGGCATCCGCGAGGAGCCGGGCATCGAAGCCGCCCAGCCTAACATCAACCTGCGCAGCAAGCTCACCGAGATTCCCGAGCTCGGGCGGGTCGGCGCGACTGTCGGTGATCGCGACGCGCGCGCCATGTGCGTTGAGGTAGCGTGCGCAGGCAAGACCCGTGCGGCCGAGGCCGACGATCACGGTGCGGCGTGCGCGTGGCTGGGCTCCCGTGGCGGGTTTCCTGCGGACCGCGGCGTTCATCGCAGCTTCAGCGTCCCCAGCCCGATAAGCACCAGGATCAGGCTGATGATCCAGAACCGCACGATGACCTTCGGCTCGGCCCAGCCCTTGAGCTCGAAGTGATGGTGAATCGGCGCCATGCGGAAGATGCGCCGGCCAGTGAGTTTGTAAGATGCCACCTGCAAGATCACGGACACCGTCTCGAGCACGAAGACGCCGCCCATGATGATGAGAACGATTTCCTGCCTCACGATCGTGGCGGTGACACCGAGCGCGGCACCGAGCGCGAGCGCCCCGATGTCACCCATGAAGACCTGCGCCGGATAGGCGTTGAACCACAGAAAACCGAGCCCGGCACCGACGAGCGCCGAGCAGAAGATGAGCAGCTCCCCGACCCCGGCGATGTAGGGAATCCCGAGGTAATTGGAGAAGACGCTGTTGCCGGTTGCGTACGCGAAAATGCCGAGCGCGCCGCCCACCATGGCTGCGGGCATGATGGCGAGACCGTCGAGACCATCGGTGAGATTCACCGCGTTGCTCGTGCCGACGATCACGAAGTAAGTGAGAACGATGTAGCCGACGCCCAGCGGCAGCGCGACGTGCTTGAAGAAGGGCACGTAAAGCGCGGTCTCAGCCGGGCTGTGCGCCGTGAGATAGAGCGCGACCGCAGCAGCGAGTCCGGCGAGCGACTGCCAGAAGTATTTGTAGCGCGCCGCGAGCCCACGGGAATCACCGACAATCAGCTTCAGGTAGTCGTCGTAGAAGCCGATCAGGCCGAACGCCAGCGTCACGCCGAGCGCGACCCATACATAGTGGTTGCGCACGTCGGCCCACAGCAATGTGCCGACCGTGATCGCCACCAGGATGAGCGTGCCGCCCATGGTCGGTGTCCCGGCCTTGGGCAGATGTGTTTGCGGACCGTCGTGGCGCACTCGCTGGCCGATCTGGTGCCGGGTGAGGCGATTGATCAGCCAGGGTCCTACCAACAAGGCGATGGCGAGAGCCGTGATCACGGCGAGAATCGCCCGCAGAGTAAGGTAGCTGAAGACATTGAAGCCGGTCTGGTAGCGCGTGAGGTATTCCGCCAGCAGCAGCAGCATTTCGCGGTGGTCCTCAACCGGCCCTTGCGGCCGGAGAAATGGAAGTGAGCGCTTCCACGACTCGTTCCAGGCGGTTCATGCGCGAGCCCTTGATGAGAATCGTGACGTTCGGCTGGATCTCAGTCGTCAGGCGGCGGATGAGTGCCTCGACATCGGGGAACCACTCCGCACCGCGCCCGAAGGCCTCCGCCGCGTGGGCGCTCAGGGGGCCGGCGGCGAACAGGCGTGACACGCCAGCCTCGCGAGCCAGCACGCCGACCTCGGTGTGGCTGCGGTCGGCGTAGGCGCCGAGTTCGGCCATGTCGGCGAGCACCATCCAGCGCGGACCTTCGAGCTCACGCAGCAATTCGAGCGCTACGCGCACCGAGCTCGGATTGGCGTTGTAGGAGTCGTCGATCAACCAGCAGCCGTTGGCCGCGGCAATTCGCTGCAGGCGTCCCTTCACCGCGCGCACGGCGGCGAGGCCGGTCACGATGGCCTCGAGGCTTGCACCCGCCGCATGCGCCCCAGTCGCGGCCGCCAGTGCATTGACCACGTTGTGGCGCCCGGCCAGTGGCAACTGGATCGGTGCGCGTTCCGCTCCAGCGTGCAGGATGAAGCGCAGCGTCGTGCCGCTGGCATCGATCGATTGCGAGATATCGCTTGCGTGGAAATCAGCCTGGGGCCACAGGCCGAAGGTAAGCACGCGGCCCGCGGTCGACATGTCGCGCCATAGAGCGGCGTAGGCGTCGTCAGCGTTGATGATCGCCGTGGCCGTGTGTTCGAGCGTGGCGACCATCTCACCTTCAGCACGCGCGACGCCCTCGAGGCTCCCGAATCCCTCGAGGTGTTCCGCCCCCGCGTTCGTGATGAGCCCGACCGTGGGGCAAGCGATTCGCGCGAGGGCACTCACGTCACCGGCGCGATTCGCCCCCATTTCGATCACGGCCGTGCGATGTGCCGGCTCGAGTCGCATCAGCGTCACGGGAACGCCAATGTGATTGTTGAGATTGCCGCGCGTCGCCAGGCATGGGCCGATCTGGCCGAGGATCGAGGCCATCATCTCCTTGACCGTGGTCTTGCCGTTGCTTCCCGCCACACCTACCAGTGGCAGGGAAAACTGTCCGCGCCAGGCGCTCGCGAGCGCGGTGAGCGCGGTGAGGGTGTCCTTGACGATGACTTGGGGCAGCTGGATGGCAAGTGGCCGCGACACGATCGCCCCGGCCGCGCCCGCGCGCATGCATGCGTCGAGGAAGTCGTGTCCGTCGAAACGTGGACCGCGCAATGCGACGAACAGATCGCCTGCAGCAATTGTGCGCGTGTCGGTGGAGACCGCGCCGTAGGGGCGATCCTGTCCCTGCAACTGACCGGCACAGGCCGCGGCGGCGGCGGCGAGCGTGCGCTTCACGCTCGTGCTCCAAGGATTCGCGCCACCTCGGCGCGGTCGCTGAAGACGTGGGCAACGGTGCCGTAGATCTGCTGTTCCTCGTGCCCCTTGCCGGCGATGAGGATGATGTCGGCTGGCGCAGCCTCGGCCAGCGCGGTCGCAATCGCACGCGCACGCTCTGGAATTGTTCGCACAGATACGCCGCTGTCGATGCCGCCGGCGATCTGCTCAATGATCCGCGCCGGGTCTTCTGTGCGCGGGTTGTCGTCCGTGAGGATGATCTCATCCGCGAGCTCGCCCGCGATTGCGCCCATCATGGGCCGCTTGCCCGGGTCGCGATCGCCGCCGCAGCCGAATACGCACCACAGGCGCCCCCGGCAATGCTTGCGGGCGGCGCGCAGTGCCTTGCCGAGCGAATCGGGGGAGTGCGCGTAGTCGACGACCGCGGTCGGCTGCCCGCTGGTGCCGCGGAAGGTTTCCATGCGCCCCGCCGGGGCGGTCGCGGCTTCGAGGGCGTGCACCGCCTGCGCGAGGGGTACGTCCCAGAGCAGCAGCACGGCAAGCATGGCGATGAGATTCTCGGCATTGAATTCGCCGATCAGGCGCGAACGCAGCGTGCCGCTTCCCCAGCTCGAGTCGAACTCGATCTCGAGCCCGGCAGCCGCTGCTCGCAGACCACGCGCGTGCATGAATGCATCGCAGGCCTGCCGATAGTCGCCGACGCCGCACCAGAACGCGGTCACGAGCTGCGATGAGGGCAGGCTCTCCGCAATGCGTCGGCCGGTGGCATCGCCCATGTTGATGACGCGATGCTCGAGGCCCGGAAACGAGAACAACCGCGCCTTGGCGAGCGCATACGCATCCATCGTGCGATGGAAATCCAAATGGTCGCGCGTCAGGTTGGTGAACACTGCAGTGTCGAAGCGCACGGCGTCCACGCGATCCTGCGCCAGCGCATGCGAGGAAACCTCCATGGCGAGATGACGCAGGCCGAGCGCGTGCAGATCCGACAGCTGCCGATGTACGCTGATGCAGTCCGGCGTGGTGTGCGTGGAAGGCTTGAGTGCGCCGACCGGGCCGAAGCCGAGAGTGCCCGAATAGCCTGCTCTCAGGCCCAGCGTGTCGAGCGCCTGCGCCAGCAACCAGCAGCTCGTGGTCTTGCCGTTGGTGCCGGTCACGCCAGCGATGCGCAGCCGGGTCGACGGTGCCTCGAAGAACCGGTCCGCGATGCGACCGAGCTGCCGGCTGAGATCCGCCAGCGCCAGCGACACGACCGAAGGCGGGACTTCGGGTGCCTCGATGCCGGGCGCCGGCTCCCACACGATTGCGCTCACGCCGACGGCAAGCGCGCGGTCAAGGTACGCCAGACCGTGACTCTTGAGCCCGCGGCACGCCAGGAACAAACCGCCACGCGCAGCTGTCCGGCTGTCGAGCGTGATGTCCGTGATGGGCACATCTCGTGGCACCTCGACGATGCCGGCGAGCAGGTGTGACAACGAGATGCCCGGTGTCGTTTCGAGCTCGTGAGCCATCATGGTTCGACCTCGGCACGCGCCAGGGTCGTCGTGGGTGCGGGCGGCAGGTCGTCCGGTGCTATAGCCATGAGGCGCAGAGCCCCGGAAAGGACTCCGGCAAAAACCGGCGCAGCGACATCGCCGCCGTAATACTTTCCGGCGCCGGGTTCATCGATTACGACGACCGCTGCGAGGCGCGGCGCGCTGGCCGGCACCACGCCGGCAAAGACCGACATGTACTTGTCGGTGGAATACCCGCCGGCAGTGGCTTTCCACGCGGTCCCGGTCTTGCCGGCGACACGATAGCCGGCGAGTGCGGCCTGTATGCCGGTCCCTTCGGGGGTGATGACCGACTCCAGCATGTGCACGAGCGAGCGTGCCACGTGCTCGTCAAGTGCGCGTTCGCCACTCGGCAGCTGGTCCAGGCGCAGGAAGGTGAGCGGACGCGCTACGCCGCCGCTGCCGAGCGTGGCGTACGCGTGTGCAAGCTGCAATGGAGTCACCGACAGGCCGTAGCCGTACGCGAGCGTCGCCACTCCAATGGGCCGCCAGTGTGCGTAGTTGGTCAGCAGTCCCGCGGATTCGCCCGGGAAGCCACTGGTGCTCACCTGACCGAAGCCCAGGGCGTCGAGCGTGGTCCAGATCTGCTGCGGTTCGAGCTGCAAGGCAATCTTGGCCATGCCGACGTTGCTCGACTTCGCGAGGATAGTCGCAAGGTCGATGCTGCCGAGGTTGTGCTTGTCTTCGATGACCTTGATGCCGACTTTCACGAAGCCAGGCGAGGTATCGATGACGCTGTTGTCGTGCAAGCGCCCAGACGCAAGTGCAGCCGCCATGACAAAAGGCTTGATGCTGGAGCCAGGTTCAAAAATGTCGGTCGCCGCGCGATTGCGATAGCGACCGACTGCCAGCTGCTCACGATCGTTGGGATTGAAAGCGGGTTGATTGACCATCGCCAGCACTTCGCCGGTGGCGATGTCGAGCACGACCAGCGAACCGGCGCGCGCCTGGTTCTCGATGAGCGCGCGCTTCAGCTCGCGGTAAGCCAGGTACTGGATCCGCAGATCCAGGCTCAGGACCAGGTCCTTGCCGGGTCGCGCGGCGCGTATGCTCTCCACGTCCTCGACCACGCGCCCATAGCGATCCTGGATGACACGCTTGGCGCCATCCTCGCCCGCGAGCCAGTGATCGTAAGCGAGCTCGAGGCCTTCCTGGCCGGCGTCGTCGATGCTCGTGAAGCCGAGCAGGTGCCCAGTGACCTCCCCTGCGGGGTAGTAGCGCCGGTACTCGCGTAGTGTGTAGACGCCCGGAATGCCGAGCGCCTTGATGCGCGCCGCTTGGTCGGGCTCCAGGTGCCGCGCCAGGTAGAGGAACTCACGGTCAAGGTTGCTCGTGACGTGCCGCGCGAGTGTCTGCGGATCGCGCTTGAGCGCGCGCGCCAGGCGAGGCAGGTCATCGGCGGATTGAGTCAGCTCCCGGGGATTGACCCATACCGAATCGACGGGTGTGCTGACAGCGAGCGGTTCGCCGTACCGGTCTGTAATCGTGCCCCGGTGCGCGGTGATTTCCGCGACGCGTGAATAGCGGGCGTCACCCTGACCGGTAAGGAAGCCGTGATTCATAAGCTGCAGGTCCACGGCCCGTGCGGCGAGCGCGACTGCCGCGACGAGCAGCAGTGCGAGCACGAGATACAGCCGCAGGGCCAGCGGGCCCGCTGCGGTCGTGCGTTGTGTCCCCGAGATTCTCACGGCTTGACGATGTGCACGCCGGCGGGCGGGGGAATAGACATCTTCAGCCGGGCGTTGGCGACGCGTTCCACGAATGCGTGCGTCGACCAGGCGCTCTGCTCTAGCTGCAGCTGCCCCCATTCAATTTCCAGGCGGTCGCGCTCGGTGTTGAGCGCCTCAAGCTGCACGAACAGGTCACGCGCGCGGTGCTTGCAGTAGACGACGCCCGCCGCAGAGGCCAGCGTGCCGAGCCACAGCAGCGGTAACGCGAGCGCTAGCATGCGGCGCCAGCTCATGCTGCCTGTCTCACGCCGATGCGCTCTGCGACGCGCAGCACGGCACTGCGGGCGCGCGGATTTGCGGCGACTTCAGCCGCTGAGGATTTCACGGCCTTGCCGGCGATGCGCAACGACGGCCGGGCGTGCGCGGGAATATCGGGCAGGCCCGCAAATACCGGAGCGACTGTCGCGTGGCGACGCATGAAAAGCTTGACCGCTCGATCCTCAAGCGAATGAAACGAGATAACGACGAGACGACCGTGCACAGCGAGCAGCTCCAGGCTCGCTTGCAGCGCCCGCGACAGGGATTGGAGCTCCTGGTTGATATGCATGCGGATGGCCTGGAAGGTGCGCGTCGCCGGATGCTTGCCGAGCTCACGGGTCGGCACGGCGGCCGCGATGATTGCGGCGAGGTCGCCGGTGCGCGTGATCGGCGACTTGTGACGGCGCGCGATGACGGCGCGGGCGATCCGGCGGGCGAAGCGCTCTTCACCGAGCTCGCGGATCACGCGGGAAAGCTCTGCTTCGCCCACACGCGCAAGCCACTGCGCGGCGCTCTCGCCTGAGCTCGGATCCATGCGCATGTCGAGCGGTCCATCTTGCATGAAGCTGAAGCCGCGCTGGGGCGAGTCGAGCTGCGGCGAGGACACGCCGAGATCGAAGAGAATCCCGTCGAGGCCGCGCTCCGCCCATGTGCGCGGCACGAGGTCGGGCAGCTCACCGAAGCTGCCTTGCGCAATGTGCACGCGCGGGTCGTGCCCGAAGGCTTCCTGGGCCGACGCCACAGCTTCGGGATCGCGATCGACGGTGCACAGCCGTCCGGAGGCCCCCAGCTTCATCAGAATTGCTCTCGCATGCCCCCCGCGACCGTACGTGGCATCCAGGTAGTACCCGTCCGGTCGAACTGCCAAACCCGCCAGTGCTTCATCGAGCAGCACCGGCGCGTGACCCCTCACTTCTCGAGTCCCCGCGCTCCTACAGCGAAAGCGATTCGAGCTCCGCCGGTAGATCCGTGCCGGGCTCTTCGCCTTTGAGCCATTCGTCGCGACGCTCGTTCCAGCGCGTCTCGTCCCACAACTCGAACCGATTGCCCTGCCCGATCAGCACGGCTTGGCGCGCCAGGCCGGCGAACTCGCGCAGTTTCGGCGGCAGGAGCACGCGCCCGTGCCCATCGAGCTCCAGGTCAGTCGCATGACCGACCATGAGCCGCTGCAGGCGGCGCGCCTGCGGATGCAGCGTGGGCAGCCGCATCAACTTGCGCTCGATCTCTTCCCAGTCGGGGAGCGGGTAGAGCAGCAGGCACTGGTCGCGATCGACAGTGACGATCAAGCGACCCTGACTGCGCTCCTGGATGCGATCGCGATAGCGGGTGGGCATCACCATCCGGCCCTTCGCATCGAGGGTTACCTTGTTTGCACCGCGAAACATGGCCTGAGGCGGGGTTTATTCCCATTCCCTCCCACTTTTTCCCACCGGCTGCCACTATAGGGAGAGCTGTTACGCCCGTCAATCGCTTTTCCGGTTGAATTCTTCGACTGGACAGTGACTTAGGTCACAACTTTGGAAATCGGCGGCACGCGGTCGTGCACTGCGCAAACAACTGCTTACGCGAGGTTGCTTAGGGTTGAAATGAAGAAATGCGCATTGCTGGAAAATTACATGCCATTTGAGATGACACTGGCGCCGCCCTATCTGGCTTCTTGGCTAGGGATGCTTTGGGGCGGGGTTCGCGATGCGAACGCCGGTAGATTCTGGCACCCCACGCCATCCCCTCTTGTCACCCGTGCTCTGGGGCGGGGTTCGCGATGCGAACCCCGGTAGATTCTGGCGCCGCGCGCCTCTTCTTCGCTATTGGCGTTCTGGGGCGGGGTTCGCGATGCGAACCCCGGTAGATTCTGGCGCCGCGCGCCATAAAAAGAGTCGGCCGATAAGCCGGGTTCTGTCGTGGACAGCCATTCGTCTGGCAAGCGCGTCGCCGCGCCGCTCAAGCGACCTACCCGGAAGCCGTGCGGGCCGCACGTGGCTGCTTTCGCAGCCCGCTTCCCTATTTGGTCTTGCTCCAGGTGGGGTTTACCGTGCCGTCGTGTGTTGCCACCGACGCGGTGCGCTCTTACCGCACCATTTCACCCTTACCGGCGCTCGTGAGAGCGCTTAGGCGGTGTACTTTCTGTTGCACTTTCCGTGGGCTCACGCCCCCCAGGCGTTACCTGGCACCGTGCCCTTGGAGCCCGGACTTTCCTCCACACGCGAACGCGTGCAGCGGCTGCCTGGCCGACTCCGGCGCGCACGATAGGCGATCGACACGCGGGAATCCACTGTCAGGTGTTCGCGAGCTCCAAGGCTACTTCATAGGCGCGGTTACGGTTCACACCAGTGAGTCTTGCAGCGAGGTCTGCCGCCCGCGAGACCGGCAGCTCCTTGAGCAGCTCGCTGAGAACCCGCTCGAGCTCCGCTTGATCCGCGTGCGTCGCGGTTGCGGCACCGGCCACGACGATCACGAGCTCACCGCGCTTCATGTCGGCGTCGCTCTGCGCCCGCCGGGCCAGCGCGGACAACGTGTCCCGATATACGGTTTCGAAGACCTTGGTGATCTCGCGCGCCACCGCCGCCGGACGCTGCGCGCCGAATGATTCGCTCATCTCGAGCAGGGTTTCCTCGAGACGATGCGGAGCCTCGTAGACGATCAGGGTGCGCGTATCGGCCGCGAGCTCAACAAGGCGCGCACGCCGTGCCACGCTTTTCGTGGGCAGAAAACCCTCGAATACGAAACGATCACTGGGCAGCCCGGAGATGCTGAGAGCCGCGATCGCTGCGCACGGCCCTGGCACCGCGCGCACTTCAAATCCTGCTGTCGCGGCCGCATGCACGATTCGATATCCCGGATCGCTGACCAGCGGCGTACCGGCATCGGATACGAGCGCCACACTCTGGCCTGCTGCGAGCGCAGCGACTATTTCTGCGACGCGTTCTGCTTCGTTGTGCTCATGCGCCGAGAGCACACGCCTGCCCGCGGTCGGCAGCAGCTGACTGAAGTGGCGGGTATCCTCCGCAACGATCAGGTCCGAACCCGCCAGCACCTCGCGCGCACGCGCACTCAGATCGCCGAGGTTCCCGATCGGGGTGGCGACAACGTACAGCACGCCGCGGGCCGGCCCGATGGGCGAAACTTCACTTTGTGGCTTGATTTCAGAGCGCGGCCGTCGCTGCCTGGACACTATAATCAGCTCCTGACCGAATGAGTCGTTGCGGACAGCGGAGTTTCGATCGTGCATGGAGGTCCATGGTTGATGCAACCCGGCGCGCGCCGCATCGGCCGCGTGGTCCCGCTGCTCTTGATTGTGGCCGTGCTCGCCGGCTGCCCTTCGGCCGGGGTGCGCGGACCGCAAGCGCCTGGCACTGACGTCACCACCGCCGAACGGCTGGCGCGTGAAGGTCAGCCGCGCCAGGCCGCCCAGATGTTCGAGCAGCTGGCCGCGCAGGCGAGCGGTACCAAGCGGGCGGGTCTGTATCTCGAGGCGGCCAGGCAGTGGAACGCCGCAGGCGCCTATGCGGAGGCAGAGCGCGTCCTTGCGCTCATCGCCCCCACGGTCGCCGGTCAGCAGGCCACCGCATACACACTGCTGTCGGCAGAGGTGGCGCTCGCCGGGAAGAATGCGCAACGCGCACTCGAGCAGCTGCAACGACTTGGGACCCCCGCCGACCCTGAGACTGCCGCGAGCGCGCTGGCCCTGCAGGCGCGCGCTCAGTTCATGCTGGGAGACGCGGTCGGCGGAGTGAAGACCCTCATCACGCGCGAACGCGGACTCTCGGGCAAGCCTGCGATCGAGGCGAACCGGCGCATGATCGTTGCCGGATTGCGCGATGCCGCCGCGCGCGGCGCGCCGCTCACGCCTCCGCCAGGTGCCGATCCGTTGCTGACTGGCTGGCTGCAATTCGGCGCGGCCTTGCGCGAGCTCGAACGCAACCCGTTTGCGGCCGCCACCGCGCTGCGTGACTGGCAGTCCCGCTACCCCCTGCACCCGGCGAACGGTGCCATCCTCGATGACATCCTCAAAGAGTCGACGGTCCCCGTCGACTACCCGGCGCAGATCGCACTGATCCTGCCGCTCAGCGGACGCCAGCAGGCCGCGGCTACTGCCGTGCGCGATGGATTCCTGTCAGCGTACTTCCAGCAGGATCCGGCTCGGCGCCCGCGCGTTCGCATCTACGATGTCGCCAATGTCGATGCCAGTTCGGCGCTGCTGCAGGCGCTCGACGAAGGCGCACAGTTCGTCGTCGGGCCGCTGACCAAGGATGAAGTCACTGGTGCTGCCGCAATCGCCGACGGGCGCGCACCGGTTCTGGCGCTGAATTTCCTCCCCGATGGGAGCACCAGCCCGCCCGCGTTTTTCCAGTTCGCGCTTGCACCCGAGGATGAAGCGCGACAGGTCGCGCGGCGCGTTGTCGCGGACGGTCATGCGCGCGGTGTCGCTCTGGCTCCGACGGGCGAATGGGGAAGCCGTGTGCTGGCCGCCTTCGCGGAGGAACTCGAACACGCGGGCGGGCAGCTGATCGCGCGCGGCAACTACAACCCCGCCGACAATGATTACTCGCCGGTCATCCAGCAGGTCCTGAGGCTCTCAGAGAGCCGCGAACGCTACGCCAGGCTTACGGACACGCTGGGCACCAAGCTCGAGTTCGAGCCGCGGCGGCGTGGTGACATCAGCTTTATCTTCGTCGCCGCGCAGGCCGCCAACAGCAGGCTCATCCGCCCGCAGCTGCTGTTTCACTATGCCGGCGACATCCCGATGTATACCACCTCGGATGCTTATGAGCCTGACGAAACCGCCAACGTCGATCTCGAAGGCATGATCTTCCCCGACATGCCCTGGATGATCGGCAGCGATCCGGTATCGGAGGAACTGCGCAGCGTGGTGCGCAGTGTGTGGCCCGCACGCGCCAGTCGCAGAGGACGCCTGTACGCATTCGGTTTCGACGCCTATCGCCTGATTCCCACGTTGCGCAACCTGCAGCCCGGGCGCATCAGCATCGTGAGCGGCATGACGGGGCGTCTGTCGATCGACGCGGAGGGTCGGATCCGCCGCGAGCTCGACTGGGCGCAGATACACGATGGCCGGCCGCGCGCCCTGGCGCTGAGTACTACGGCCCCCACGGCGAGCACCAACTGAGCGCGAACCACCGCGACATGGACCGTCGCATCCGAGGCTGCAACGCCGAGGCGACCGCGCGTGATTTCCTGGTGGCGCACGGTCTCACCCTGGTTGCGCAAAACTACCGCTGCCGGCTCGGCGAGCTCGACCTGGTGCTGCGCGATCGCAATACGCTTGCCGTCGTCGAAGTGCGCTGGCGTGCCAGCAGCAGGTTCGGTGGAGCATGCGCCAGCATCGATCGGCGCAAGCGCCAGCGGATCGTCCACGCTACCCGCCATCTGCTGCTGGCCAGGCGCGAACTGCGCCACTTGCCCGTGCGATTCGACGTCGTGGCTTTCGATACGTCCGGCACCATGGACGATCTGCAGTGGATCAAGGGCGCCTTCGAGGCGGAGTGAGGCGGTCACACCGGCTGTGCAACCGGAAACGCGTACCTACTTGACGATCTTCAGATGCGAGCGTCGAGCATCCTCGGGACTCGGCGTCGGCTTGCCGCCGGGTGGTTCGGGTGACAGGTCGCTGTCGTTGAACACCATGCCCTGGCCGCTTTCGCGCGCATAGATGCCCAGCACCGCCCGCATCGGAATATGGACGGCACGCGCCGCGCCGCCGAAGCGTGCGGTGAAGTCAATCGCCTCGTTGCCGAGCTTGAGCGCACTGGTGGCGCTGTGGCTCACGTTGAGGATGATCTTGCCGTCCTTGACATACTGGCGCGGTACCTCGACGCCCTCCGCTTCCGCGTCCACCACCAGATGCGGGGTCTGCCGGTTATCGCTGATCCACTCGTGCATCGCCCGCAACAGGTAGGGGCGCCGCGATGAAACGCTTGCGGTCGGAGGAGTTCCCATTGCTCAGATCCGCATCTCCTGCTCGGTGTCCGAGAGGCTCTCGCGAAACGACGGCCGCGTGAAGATGTGATTGGCGTAGCGGCTGATCGCCTGCGCCTGTGGCGGCAGGTCGATGCCATAGTTCTGCAGGCGCCAAAGGATCGGGGCGATCGTGGCATCCACCAATGAGAATTCATCGCTCAGGAAGAACGGCTTCGCCCGGAACACGTCGCTGCTCGCCAGGATCTGATCGCGCAGGATCTTGCGCAGCCGCACGCCCTGCTTGCGATCCGCCTCCTGTTCGATCTGCTGCGCCAGGCCATACCAGTCGCGCTCGATGCGGTACAGAGCGAGGCGGAATTGCGCCCGCGTCACGGGATCGACAGGCATGAGCGGTGGGTGCGGAAAGCGCTCATCGAGGTACTCGATGATGACGCGCGAATCGTAGAGCACCAGGTCGCGGTCGACCAGCGTCGGCACGCTATGGTAGGGATTCAGATCGAGCAGGTCCTCGGGCAACGCCCCCGGCTCGACATTGATGATGTCGATGTTGATGCCCTTCTCGGCCAGCACCAGGCGCGTGCGATGGCTGCTCGGATCGCTGGCAGACGAAAACAAGGTCATCACGGCGCGGCGGCTGGACACCACGGTCATCTCCCACGGGCCGCTGCGGTCACGGTGTCAGTCCGGTGCTCAATGCACGTCCTTCCAGATTTCCTTCTTGAGCGCCCAGGCGAATCCGGTAAAGACGAGCAGGAACAGGACCACCCACAGACCGAGCGCCTCGCGCTGGGCGCGTACCGGCTCGCCGACGTAGTCGAGGAAATTGACGGTGTCGCGCACGAACTCGTTGAACTCGGCCGCGCTCATGCGCCCCGGTGAAACTTGTTCGAAATGATCGAAGACCCGCTCCATCTGCGCACCGTTGCCCTCGTCCTTCTTCTCGAGCACGAAGACCGCCTTTTGTGTGCCCTGTAGGTCGGCCAGTACTTGTGGCATGGCGGCGTTTTCCAGGGCCAGGTTGTTCACGCCGGTGGGCCGCCCGGAATCGAGATAGAAGGTCTTGAGAAATTGATAAATGTAGTCCGGCCCCTTGGCACGCGCGATGAGCGAGAGATCCGGTGGCGCGCGGCCGAACCAGTTCTCGGCGTCGGCGGCGGGCATCGCGCTTTTCATCACGTCGAACGGCCGCTGGCCGGTGAACATCAGGTTGGTCTTCAACTGCTCCTCGGTGAGTCCCAGATCCTGCGCCACGCGGTTGTAACGCATGTACTGCAGCGAGTGGCAGCCGAGGCAGTAGTTGATGAAGTTGCGCGCACCCTGCTGCAACGAAGCCCGATTGGTCACATCGTTTGCGACATGCCAGCTGCGCCAACCTTCGCCGCCGCCTTCCTTTGCGAGCGCACATCCCCATGCCAGCGTCGCAGCGACCGCGAATGCCGCGCTACGCATGGTAGGTCACCCTGTCGGGCACCGGCCGGGTCTTGTCGACGCGCGTGTACCACGGCATCAACAGGAAGAAGAGGAAATACACCACGCTCAGCACGCGCGCGGCGATCACGTACGATCCCTGTGCCGGCTGCATACCGAGATAACCGAGCCCGATGAATGCCACAACGAATGCCGCGAGGAACAGCTTGAACAGCCAGCCGCGGTAGCGGATCGACTTCACTGGCGAGCGATCGAGCCAGGGCAGGAAGAAGAAGAGCACTACGGCTGCGGCCATGAGGGCCGCGCCGGTAAGCTTGTCGGGAACCGCGCGCAGAATCGCGTAATACGGCGTGAAGTACCAGACCGGCGCGATGTGTTCCGGCGTGTTGAGTGCGTTCGCCGGCTCGAAGTTCGGTTTCTCGAGGAACAGTCCGCCGAGCGTCGGCGCGAAGAAGATCACGCCGGCGAACAGGATCAGGAACACGCCCACACCCACCAGGTCCTTGTAGGTGTAATAAGGATGGAACGGTATGCCGTCGAGCGGCTTGCCCTTCGAGTCCTTGTGTTTCTTGATCTCGATGCCATCGGGATTGTTCGACCCGACTTCGCGCAGCGCCGAGAGGTGCACGACCACGAGCATGATGAGCACGAGCGGCACGGCCGCGACGTGCAGCGCGAAGAAGCGGTTCAGCGTAACGTCGGAAATGCTGTAGTCGCCGCGAATCCACTCCACCAGATCGGGGCCGACGCCCGGGATCGCGCCGAACAGCGACACGATCACCTGCGCGCCCCAGAACGACATGTTGCCCCAGGGCAGCACGTAGCCGAAGAACGCCTCCGCCATCAGCGAGACGTAGATCAGCATGCCGATGATCCACAGCAGCTCGCGCGGATTCTTGTACGAGCCGTACATCAGCCCGCGCAACATGTGCAGGTACACGACGATGAAGAACGCGGACGCGCCGGTCGAATGGATGTAGCGGATGAGCCAGCCCCATTCCACGTCGCGCATGATGTATTCGATCGAGCCAAAAGCCTCGGCTTCGGATGGTTTGTAGCTCATCGTGAGGAAGATGCCGGTGACGATCTGCAGCACCAGCACCAGCAGCGCAAGTGATCCGAAGTAGTACCAGATGTTGAAGTTCTTGGGCGCGTAGTACTCCGTCATCTGCGCCTTCCAGAACTCCGTGACCGGAAGCCGCGCGTCGATCCAGCGGTAGATCGCTGACCAGCGGCCGCTACCCGCACCCGCCGTGCGCTCGGTCGCAGTAGCCATCAGGCAACTCCCTTTTTCGGTGCCGCGTCGGCGCCGACCAGAATCCTCGTGTCGCTGATGAAATCGTAGGGCGGCACACGCAGGTTCACCGGGGCTGGCGAGCCGTCGAACACCCGGCCGGCAAGATCGAAGCGCGAGCCGTGACAGACACAGAACCATCCGCCCGGCCAGTCCGGCCCGCCCTCGCCGACGCCCACCGCAAAGCGCTGCTTCGGCAGGCAACCCAGATGCGTGCAGGTCCCGATCAGTACCAGGTACTCGGGCTTGCGGGCGCGTTCCTCGTTACGCGCGTAAGACGGCTGGTCGGAATTCTCCGACTTGGGATCCTTGAGGCGCGGGTCGTTTACCTGCAGGCGGTCGAGCATTTCCTTGGTACGGTGGACGATCCAGATCGGCTGCCGGCGCCACTGCACCGTCATCATTGCACCGGCCTCGAGCTTGCTGATGTCGACCTCGACAGGGGCGCCGAGCGCCATGGCGCGTGCGCTGGGCTTCCAGGAGGCGACGAAGGGTGCCACGGCGAACACCGCCCCGATTGCGCCGGTCGCCATCGTGGCCGCCGTCAAGAACTGGCGTCGGCTCGGATCAACCTCGTCGCTCATCCGGTCTCCCTTGGCGTGTGACTGGGCCCGACAGCCGCGCGTTTATCGTCCGGCGCCTGGCCTCGGGGAGCCGGACCGGTTTCGAATCCGCGGGAAGCGGCGCATTATACACAAATCACCAACCCCTCCCGGACGCGTGGCGCGCACGAACTCGCACGCCAGCCCGCGGAAATTCGAGCACTCCACGACCCGCCTGGACCATGATGCCGATCACGCGTCTGTTGGGTTTCATAGCACGCTTCGCCATCGTCGGCCTGGCCCTGGCGTTTGTGATCGTGATGGTCCGACCGGAGCTGTGGCGCGCTCCCCGGGCGACCGCCGTGTCGAACCCCCCGGTGGTGAACGCGCCAGCCGGTCCCGTCGTTACCACCTATGCCGACGCCGTCGCGCGCAGCGCGCCGGCCGTAGTCAACGTCTACGCGGACCGTGTAATCGCGGAGCGCACACTGCCGCCGCAGCTCGAGGGATTATTCGGCGACATGTGGCCGGGCGTGCGGCAACGAGTCGAGCGCAGCCTCGGCTCAGGTGTGATCCTGGACGGCGCTGGGCATATCGTCACCAACAACCACGTCATCGACCAGGCGTCGGTCATCAAAGTGCAGCTGGCCGACGGACGGGTCGCCGAGGCCAAGGTGATCGGCCGCGATCTCGACACCGATCTCGCATTCCTGCAGGTTGCCTTGAAGGACGTGCCGACCATGCCACTCGGCCGTTCCGATACGTTACGGGTCGGGGATGTGGTGCTGGCAATCGGCAACCCGGTCGGCCTAAGCCAGACCGTGACTCAGGGCATCGTCAGCGCCACCGGTCGCGGCCAGCTGGGCGTCGCACGCTTCGAGAGTTTCATCCAGACCGACGCCGCCATCAATCTCGGCAATTCCGGCGGCGCGCTGGTCAACGCCGCCGGCGATCTGGTCGGCATCAATACCGCGATCATCGGGCGCAACGCGGGGATTGAAGGAATTGGCTTCGCAATTCCCGTGAACCTGGTACGCGGCGTCATGGAAGAAATCTTCAAGAACGGGCGCGTGATCCGCGGCTGGCTCGGCGTCGTGCCTCAGGATCTGACGCCCGAGCAGGCGCGCGCATTCGGGGCTCCGCAAGGCGGCGTGCTGGTCGCCGATCTCTATGTAAACGGCCCGGCCGTGCGAGCCGGACTGCGCATCGGTGATCTGATCACGCAGATCGATGACGAGCGAATGCAATCCGCGCGGCAGGCTCTGACCTACGTCGCCAGGCTGGCGCCGGGCGCGACAGTAAAGATCCGGGGCCTGCGGCGTGGCGAGCCATTCAACCTGTCGGCACAGGTCGTGGAGCGTGGCCGGCCTCCATCCTAAAAAGAGCAGTCCCTGGTGGCCACCGGGTGACCACAAGAGCAGTCACGGGCGGCCATCGGTGTGATCGCAAGAGCAGTCCCAACGGGGCTGATGCAGGACGATTCGGACACTGGCGTCGAGGGTCTGCCAACTCGGGCGAGCAGTGTTTGCGGGGATACATCTTCGGATAGCACGGTCATTGAACGTTGGTCAGCCCGGAGTTGGCACGACCCTCACGCCAGTGTCCGGATCGGACTGCTCTTCAGCTCGGAACGCGCTTGATCCTCGCCCCCAGCTGCTGCAGCTTCTCTTCGATGCACTCGTAGCCACGATCGATGTGGTAGATGCGCTCGACCTGCGTCGTGCCCTCCGCAACCAGGCCGGCAAGCACCAGGCTCGCTGAGGCACGCAGGTCGGTCGCCATCACTGGGGCCGCGGTGAGCTTGTGCACGCCGCGGATGATCGCGGTATTGCCCTCGAGGCGGATCTCCGCTCCCATGCGCCGCATTTCAAGCATGTGCATGAAGCGATTCTCGAAGATCGTCTCGGTGATCGTGCTCACGCCACTGGCGACGGTGTTGAGCGCCGCGAACTGCGCCTGCATGTCGGTGGGAAACGCCGGATAAGGAGCAGTGCGCACATCAACCGCACGTGCTCGCCGCCCGCGCATGTCCACCTCGATCCAGTTCTCGCCGGTCTCGACTCGCGCACCGGCCTCGCGCAGCTTGGCCAGCACCGCGTCGAGGTGATCAGGACGCGTATTCTTGAGGCGCACGTGGCCACCCGTGATCGCTCCTGCGACCAGGTAGGTGCCGGTCTCGATCCGATCGGGCAGCACCTCGTAGCTCGTGCCGGCCAGCCGCTGCACGCCCTCGATTGAAATCGTGTCCGTGCCGGCGCCGCGAACACGCGCACCCATGGCATTGAGGAAATTCGCCAGGTCGACCACTTCCGGCTCGCGCGCCGCGTTCTCGATGACCGTCTCGCCTTCGGCGAGAGTGCCGGCCATCATCAGGTTTTCGGTGCCGGTCACAGTGACCGTTTCCAGCACCAGGCGCGCGCCCTTCAGGCGCTTGGCGCGCGCTTTGATGTAGCCATTCTCGATGTGAATGTCGGCGCCCATCGCCTGCAGGCCTGCCACGTGAATGTTCACCGGGCGCGCGCCGATCGCGCAGCCGCCGGGCAGTGAAACATCGGCGTGGCCGAAACGCGCCACCAGCGGACCGAGCACCAGGATGGAGGCACGCATCGTCTTGACGAGCTCGTACGGCGCGAAGTATTCGCGAATCGTCGTTGGATCGACTTCAATGCGCATGCGTTCATCGATCGTGACGCTCACGCCCATGCGACCCAGCAGCTCGATGGTCGTCGTCACGTCCTGGAGATGCGGAACGTTACCGACGGTGACCGTGCCGTCAGCGAGCAAGGTGCCCGCGAGTATGGGGAGCGTCGCGTTCTTGGCACCCGAGATGCGGATCTCACCCTCGAGGGGTATGCCGCCTGCGATCTGCAGTTTGTCCACTTCGCCGCTCCTGTCCTTCCTGCGACCGCTGCTGGCTCAGGATGGCGCGCCCGCCCGTGCCGCGGCCCATTCCTCGGGCGTGAAGGCCTTGATCGACAGCGCGTGAATCTCGCGTCCCATCCGGGCGCCGAGCGCAGCATATACGAGTTGATGGCGCGCGATGCTGCGCTTGCCCGCGAACTCCGGTGTCACCACCACAGCCTCAAAATGCGTGTCGTCGTCGGTCAGGATGCGCACCGTTGCCTGCGGTAATCCGGCGCGGATCAGGGCGGCAACGTCGTCGGCAGTCATGCTCGTGTCCTTACAGCTGAGGTTTCGATCATAGCAGCGGATCGCAGTACGCGTAGAAACCGGCGCCAGTGAGACCGGGGCGGGTGCCGATTCCAATACCGCCAGCGGGCCCGGGCACGTCTCCCGATGTATCATGGGCGCCCGTCTAAACGTTGCCCTCATGCCCGTCAAACCTCATTCATCCAGCATCGCCGCCGCACCGCTCAGCGACGACGGGTTGCTTGAACTGGGGCGGCAGACGCTGAAGACCGAAGCCCAGGCCGTGAGCGCGCTCGTGCCACGTCTCAACGCCGCCTTTGCGCGCGCCTGCCGACTGTGCCTGGAGTGCAAGGGGCGAGTGATCGTCACCGGCATGGGCAAGTCGGGACACATTGCCGGCAAGATTGCAGCCACGCTTTCCAGCACGGGAACGCCCGCATTTTTTCTGCACCCGGCGGAAGCAAGTCATGGCGATATCGGCGTCATCACGCGCCAGGACGTGCTGCTCGCGATTTCCAACTCCGGCGAGACTGCCGAGATCATCACGCTGGTACCGCACATTCGCCGGCTCGGCGTGGCGTTCATCTTGCTCACCGGCAATCCGGATTCGACCCTGGCGCGAGCCGCGACCGTCAATCTCGACGTGAGCGTGCCGGCAGAAGCCTGTCCGCTCAACCTCGCACCGACTGCGAGCACCACCGCAACCCTGGCGATGGGTGATGCACTCGCGGTCGCGATGCTCAAGTACCGCGGCTTCACCGAGGAGGACTTCGCACGTTCGCACCCCGGCGGCAGCCTTGGCCGCAGGCTCCTGCTGCACGTCGAAGACATCATGCGTACCGGCAATGACATCCCCATGGTTGGAGCCGCTACGCCGCTGGCGCAGGGATTGGTTGAAATGTCGCGTAAGGGCCTCGGCATGACGGCAATCGTCGATACCGAGCGCCGCGTGCTGGGAATCTTCACCGACGGTGACCTGCGCCGTTCCTTCGACCGGCAGGTCGATGTGCATGCCACCCCGATGGACCAGGTGATGACCCGCGGCGGCAAGACCATCGGCCCCAAGGCGCTGGCCGCGGAGGCCGTACACCTGATGGAGGCGCACCGGATCACCGCGTTGCCGGTCGTCGATGAGAACGGCATTCTGGTAGGTGCGCTCAACGTCCACGACCTGCTGCGTGCCGGGGTCATGTGACCGTGGCTGCGACGCGCACGACGGCGGAGCGCGTCCGACTGCTCGTACTGGATGTCGACGGCGTGATGACCGATGGGCGTCTCTTCTTCGACGCGCAAGGCGAAGCGCTGAAGGTCTTCCATGTGCAGGACGGACTCGGTCTAAAGCAAGTTATGCGCGCCGGAATCGAAGTCGCCGTGATTTCCGGCCGGAGCTCGCAAGCCGTGAGCGCGCGTTGTCGTGAACTCGGCATTCGGCTCGTCGAACAGGCCTGCACCGACAAGGTTGCGGCTCTGGATCGCCTGCTTGCGCAGCTGCGCCTGTCACGAGAGCAGGCGCTGTGTGTCGTCGATGACAGTTCGGACCTGCCGTTGATGCGAGCTGTGGGCTTGGCGGTCGCAGTCGCCGACGCCCATCGCTCGGTGCTCGAGGCCGCCGATCGTGTCACGACTCTGAATGGTGGCTGCGGTGCCGTGCGCGAGGTGTGCGACTGGCTTCTCGCCGCCCGCGAGGTGAAGCCATGATCTGGCGCATCTTCATCGTGCTCGCCCTGCTGGTCGTGACCGTCGTAAGTCTGCGCACTGGCCGACGCGCGCAGGACGTTACGACACCGGTCGCCCAGACCGAGCCGCCCCAGCCCGGCTACTACATGAAGCGGGCGCGCATCGTGGAAACGGGCCGGGACGGCGAGCCTTTGTACCAGGTCGAAGCGAACCAGCTGCAACAAAACCCGGCCGACAACAGCATCGAGATGGATGACCTGAAGCTGGTGTACCACACTGAGAGCGACCGCGACTGGACCCTCACCGCCGCGCATGGTTTCGTGCCGCCCGGTGCGCAGACTCTGAACCTGGTCGGCGACGTGACGATCGTCGGACAACCGCAGGCCGAAGAGCCAAGTGCGGTAGTGCATACCTCTCGCCTGAGCGTCGACACGCTGACGCACGTCGCGACGACACGGGAGCGCGTCGACATCGAGTGGGGCGCGCGGCGCCTCAGCACGATGGGTCTGACGGCCGACTTGAAGGGCGAACGACTACAGCTAGAATCGAGTGTTCATGGTCGCTTCGTCCCCTGATTGCCAACGCGTCGGCAAGACCCCGCGCCTGCGCGCAGCGGCTGCGACGGCGCTGAGTCTGGCGCTGCTGGCGACTGTGGGCCACGGTGCGGGGCCCAAGCGTTCTGATCTGCCGATCAACGTCGATGCGCAGTCGTCCGATTTCGACTACGCGAAGAACACCCTGCTGTTTCGCAAGGTGCGCGTGTCGCAGGGCTCTACCAGCGTAGAGGCCGAGGAAGCGACCGCCACGGGGCTGGACTTCGACAACAGCCGCTGGAAGTTTCACAGCAACGTCAGAATCTCGGTGGAAGGCGGCTCGCTCACTTCGGACGATGCCGCTGTCACCTTTACTGACAACCAGATTGCCCGTGCGGTGATCACCGGGTCGCCCGCAGCGTTCGAACAGAAGCTGGCGGGGACCGCTGACATCGCGCGCGGCCGCGCCGGATCGATCGAGTACGACTTCACTACGGCGACCGTACGGCTGCTCCAGGATGCCTATCTGACCGACGGCCATAATGACATCCGCGGTCAAACGCTCGTGTACAGCATCCGCGACCAACGCGTGCTCGCCAACGCCTCGGACCAGGGCGACGAACGCGTCCGCATCACGATCAACCCGCGCAGTATCGAGCACAAGCCGGCGAGCCCGGATCGCCCGTGATGAGCACGCTGCGGGTCGATGGCCTCGCCAAGAGTTACAAGTCGCGCCAGGTGGTTCGCCAGCTGTCGCTCGAAGTGACCAGCGGCGAGGTGGTGGGGCTGCTCGGACCGAACGGGGCTGGCAAGACCACCGCCTTTTACATGATCGTGGGACTGATTGCGTGCGAAAGCGGCCGCATTCACCTCGACAACGAGGAACTTACCCGGCTGCCGATGCATCGGCGCGCGCAGCTCGGCTTGGGTTACCTGCCCCAGGAAGCTTCCGTCTTTCGCAAGCTGTCGGTCGAAGACAACATCCTCGCGATCCTGGAAACCCGCCCCGACCTGAAGGGCGCGCAGCGCAGCGAGCGGCTGGAGGCGTTGCTCGAGGAATTGCACATCGGGCACGTGCGCTCGAGCCTCGGAATCAGTCTTTCCGGCGGAGAGCGGCGGCGAGTGGAGATCGCGCGGGCTCTTGCGGCCGAGCCGCGTTTCATGCTGCTCGATGAACCGTTTGCGGGCGTGGACCCACTTTCGGTGATAGACATTCAACGGATCATCCGCCACCTGACGAACCGCGGCATCGGCGTACTCGTTACGGATCACAACGTGCGGGAAACATTAGGGATTTGTGGTCGCGCATATATTGTCAACCAGGGCACCGTCATTGCGGCTGGATCCCCGGAACAGATCCTTGCCAACCCGCAGGTCCGTGAGGTGTACTTGGGGCAGGACTTCAAGCTTTAGGCCTCGCGCGGCAAGCGACCCTTTCCCCGATGCTCAAACCGACGCTGCAGCTCAGGCTGGGCCAGCAACTGACGATGACCCCGCAGCTGCAGCAGGCGATCCGCCTGCTGCAATTGCCGGCGCTGGAGCTGCAGGCTCACATCCGCGAGGCGCTCGAGAACAATGTGATGCTCGAGTCTCTGGATGAGACGCCGGAGACTGCCACTGGCACTTTCGCGGCCAATGGGGGGAGCGAAAGCGCGCCGCAGACCGCGGAAGCGCCGGAGGCGCGACCGGCCGAGGTCGAGATCGCGGACGACTCGTGGGCCGAGCAGACGACCGGGCCTGCGGAAACACCGTGGAGCGGCGATGAGGACCGCGCCCAGGAATTCTCGGATCAGCGTGGGCAGACACTGCGGGAACATCTCGCCTGGCAGCTCGAGCTCGCCCGCCTGGCACCCCGCGACCAGGCGATCGGCCACGCGATCATCGATGCCATCAACGATGACGGCTATCTCACCGACAGCCTGGAGGAGGTCCGCCGCAGCCTGTTGCCGGACGTGAGCTGCGAGATCGCTGACATCGAGCGGGTGCTGCTCCAGGTACAAAGTCTCGACCCTGCCGGAGTCGGGGCGCGTTCCATCGGCGAGTGCATCGCCTTGCAGCTGCGGCAACTCGAACCGCAGACACCGGGGCTCGACCTCGCGCTGCGCATCGCTGCCGAGCATCTCGACCAGGTCGCCGCACAACAGCACTCCTTGCTCAAGCGCCAGCTGCGCGTGGGTGATGAGGAGCTGGAGAATGCCATGGCGCTGGTGCGTTCCTGCCATCCGCGCCCAGGCTCGGCGATTCACGCCGGGACCGCGGAATACGTGGTACCGGATGTCTTTGTGCGGCGGACCGAGAACGGCTGGTCGGTGGAGATCAACCCCGCGACGCTCCCGCGTATTCGCGTGAACCAGAGCTACGCGGGCATGCTCGGCCGCTCGGCCGATCACGCCAACCTGCGCGCCCAGCTACAAGAAGCGCGCTGGCTGCTGCGGAGCCTCGAGATCCGCAACGAAACGCTGCTCAAGGTCGCGCGCTGCATCGTGCAGCGGCAGAACGCGTTTTTCGAGCAGGGTGACGAAGCCATGCAACCGATGATCCTGCGTGATGTTGCCGAGGCGGTTGAAATGCACGAGTCGACGATCTCACGCGTGACCACCGCCAAGTACATGCACACGCCGCGCGGCGTGTACGAATTCCGTTATTTCTTCTCCAGCCACGTCGCCGGCGAAGACGGAACCGAGACTTCCTCGATCGCAATCCGCGCCAAGATTCGCAAGCTCATCTCCCAGGAGGACCCGGCCAGTCCCTTGAGTGACAGCAAGATCGCCGAACTGCTCTCACAGGAAGGCATTCCGGTCGCGCGCCGCACCGTGGCCAAGTACCGCGAGGCGCTGCAGCTCGCGCCCTCCAACGAGCGCAAGCGAGCGAACGGAGCCCGTTGACGTCCACATCATCACCACAGGAGCGCACCATGCAGCTCAGTCTCACCGGTCATCACGTCGACATCACGCCCGCGCTGCGCGGATACGTCAGCAAGAAGCTGGAGCGCATCGAGCGTCACTTTGATTCGCTGATCGACGTGCATTGCATCCTGACCGTGGAGAAGCTGCGCCAGAAAGCCGAGGCCAAGGTTGCGGTGAGCGGCGGCATGATCTACGCCGACGCGGTGGACGAGGACATGTACGCCGCGATCGATCTGCTCGTGGACAAGCTCGATCGGCGGATCAAGAAGCACAAGGAAAAGGTCACCGATCATCACGCCGAGGAAGCGCAAAAGGCGCGCTTGTCGCCGTAGGAGTATCGCAAGTCTGCGCGCTGCACCTCAGCCAGCCATGCGCCTGATCATCGTCAGCGGCTTGTCCGGGTCGGGCAAGAGCGTGGCGCTGCACATGCTCGAGGACCTGGATTTTTACTGCATCGACAACATCCCAGCGGCACTGCTCAAGCCGTTCATCTCGCATGCCGTGAGAACGCCCGAGCCCGCATACACGCGCATCGCGGTGGGACTCGATGCACGTAATCGTCCCGCCGAGATCGCCACGGTCCCGATGCTGGTGCAGGAGCTGCGGCGCGCCGGAATTGCTTGCGAGGTCCTGTTCCTGCATGCCGATGACGATGCGCTGCTCAACCGCTACGGCGAAACGCGGCGCAAGCATCCACTGAGCAGCGACGGCGTGAGCCTGCGCGAGGCCATCGCCGCCGAGCGGCGCCTGCTCGAGCCCATGACCGATGCTGCGGACCTGGTGATCGATACGACGCGCATGAGCGTGCACGAGCTGCGCGAACTGATCCGCAAACGCGTCGAGCAACGGCACGAGGGGCGGCTCTCGATCATGTTCGAGTCGTTCGGCTTCAAGCACGGCCTGCCGGGCGACGCCGATTTCGTGTTCGATTCACGCACGCTCCCGAACCCGTACTGGGAGCCGACCCTGCGCCGGCTCACGGGGCGCGATCCCGAGGTGATCCGTTTCCTCGAGTCGCATCCCGACGTCGAGCGTCTGCTGGATGAAATCGCGCGTTTCATCGAGGCCCGCATTCCCGAGTACCAGCGCAATAACCGAAGCTATCTGACCGTAGCGATTGGCTGCACGGGCGGTCAGCACCGCTCCGTCTACCTTGCCGACCGGCTCGCGGCGCGCTTTCGCGAGAAGCACCCGCACGTCATCGCGCGCCACAACGCCCTGCCTGAAAGTCTCTCCGAGCCATCTGCCCCGCCGCTGCAATCCCGAGCTTAGGAGAGCAGTCCCTGGTGGCCATCGGGTGATCGCAGGAGCAGTCCCGGGCGGCCACCGGGTGATACCGTGCCGACGTGCGCCGGATCACGGCCAGTGTCATCTCAAGCTTGAGACGTTAAACCCGCAAACACAGGTGGCCGGCGCAGTCGGCAGATATCAC
>Ga0326726_10000494_pt1 | contig 36807 bp, 30 predicted proteins | sample MHFenrmetagenome_2_FD_207603 | JGI IMG/M metagenome (GOLD analysis project Ga0326726, IMG submission 207603) | Lab enriched peat soil microbial communities from Michigan Hollow, Ithaca, NY, United States - MHF15MN | ecosystem: Environmental > Terrestrial > Soil > Wetlands > Peat | place: USA...
CCTTCTGGCCCTACGCTCTGTGCGCCGCCATCTCCATCATGTCCAAGTACGTGCTGCGCATCAAAGGGCGGCACATCTGGAACCCGTCCAACTTCGGCATCTCGGCGATGCTCTTCCTGGCCCCTGAAACCGTGGCCACTCTGAGCATTCAGTGGGGCAACTATCTTTTGCCCATGTTGGTCATCTGGGTGTTGGGCTCGGTCATCATCTGGCGCCTGCGGCGTTTTCACATCACCTTCACCTATGTCGTCTCTTTCATCGCTTTCGCCTTTCTGCGAAGCTTGATCACGGGAAGCCCGTGGCAGTCCGAGATTGCGCCGATCACCGGACCGATGTACCAGCTTTTCATTTTCTTCATGATTACCGATCCGAAAACCACGGTGCGATCAAAGACGGGACAGTGCGTGGTGGTATTCCTGGTTGCGCTGGCTGAAATGATCATGCGCATGTACCAGATCGTCTATGCGCCTTTCTATGCGCTTTTCATCGTGGGACCGACCGCCATGCTGATCGAGATCTGGCTGGATTCGCGCCGCGCGAGTTCCGAGAAGCTGGCGGTAGCGCACTAGTCTTTGCCGAGAACAGCGAAAGGGAAACTGAACTTCTGATGCCGAGAATCCGGGTCACCTGTTGTGTAGCTCTCCTCGCTCTTCTGGCATTGGCTGGTTGCAAACAACAAGCCTCAAGCCCGCAGGACACTCCTGCACCCAAACCGGCTTCCAGTTCACCTGCAGCGGAGCCAGCTTCGGTTCCGGTACCAACGCCCGCGCCGGCTGCCGCGCGGCCTTCGGGACCGATCGAGTTCACCGATGTCACCGCCCCGGCCGGCATCCATTTCAAGCACAACACTGGCGCGTTCGGAAAGAAGTACCTGCCGGAAACCATGGGCAGCGGGGCCTGCTTTCTGGACTACGATGATGACGGCTGGCAAGACATCCTGCTGGTCAACTCCATGGACTGGCCGGGTCATCAAACGGGAAAATCCTATCCCGCGCTCTATCACAACAATCAGAATGGAACGTTCACGGACGTCACCCGACAGGCGGGCCTCGCGCTGGAGATCTACGGACAGGGCTGCACCGTGGGCGACTATGACAACGACGGCAAGGTGGACATTTACATCACCGCGGTCGGATCGAACCATCTCTTCCGCAACCTGGGCCACGGCAAGTTTGCCGACGTAAGCGCGAAAGCAGGCGTGGCCGACCCGGGATTCTCCAGCAGCGCCTTGTGGTTCGATTATGACAACGACGGCAAGCTCGACTTGTTCGTCGCCCACTACATCGAATGGTCGATTGAAACCGACCAATACTGTTCGCTCGACAGCAAGAACAAGTCGTACTGCACGCCGCAACGGTACAAAGGACAGAGCGCAACCCTGTTTCACAACAAGGGCAACGGGACTTTCGAGAACGTAACCCGGCGCGCCGGGCTCTACGATCCCACCAGCAAATCGCTCGGGGTCGCGATGTTGGACTACGACAACGACGGCTGGATGGATCTCGTCGTCTCGAATGACACCGAGCCCAACAAGCTTTACCACAACAACCACAACGGAACTTTCACCGACGTAGCCGTCGCCGCCGGCATCGCCTACGGCGATTCGGGCACGGTACGCGCAGGCATGGGCACAGACGCCTCGGACTACGACAATTCCGGCTGGCAGAGCCTGGTCATCGGCAATTTCACCAATGAGGGCATGGCGCTTTACCACAACGATGGATCAGGCCTGTTCACTGACGAAGCCCCCGCGACCGGCATTGCCCGCATCTCCACCAAGTCACTCACCTTCGGCACATTCTTCTTTGACTACGACCTGGACGGCTTGCCCGATCTGCTCGCGATCAACGGTCACGTCTCCGACGATGTCAGCGTGGTGCAGCCCAATGTCAGATATGCCCAGCCCCCGCATCTGTTCCGCAACCTGAGCAAAAAGAAGTTCGATGAAGTTACCGCCAAGGTCGGATCGGCATTGCAACGTGCCATCGTAGGCCGCGGCGCAGCGTACGGCGATTTCGACAATGACGGTGACCTCGATCTCCTGATTACCGCCAACGGTGGTTCGGCTCGATTGCTGCGCAACGACAATGCTAACCAGAACGATATGTTGCGAGTGAAAACTGTGGGCACGCGCTCCAATCGTGACGGCATCGGCGCGAAGGTAACGGTGAAAACCAGCAAAGGCCCGCGCCTTTTTGGCATGGTGAAGACTGGTTCGAGCTACTTGTCCCAAAGCGAGCTGCCGCTCACTTTCGGACTGGGCAAACCGGAGGAGGGCAAGACGGTGAGCCTGACTATCGTGTGGCCCAGCGGCCAGAAGGATTTCGTGGCCAAAGTCGAGCCCAACCAGTTCATCACGGTGCAAGAGGGAATGGGGATCGTCTCGGCCCGGCCGATCGTGTTTGAGGCAACGGCGGAAAGTTCGATGCCCTCATCCGCTGCGCATCCTGCTGCTCACTGAAACGGCACCCTTTTCGTTTTTGCATCCCCGGTTCGATGTTATCTTTGTGGCACATTCATGGACATCCTCAATCAACTTTTTGAGCAGCATTTCCACACGCCGGCCGTGGAGATCACGCCGCTCCAGGGAAAGCTGGGCGGTTCAGGGCGAAAGATTATCCGGCTGACTGGCGGGCAATTCAGCGCCATTGGCATTCTGTACGATGTGCGTGAAGAGAACGTAGCCTTCCTCGAATTTTCGCGGCATTTTCGGCGGCATGGTCTGCCGGTGCCGGAAATTTATGGCGAAGAGTTGAGCCAGGGCGCCTACCTCGAAGAAGACCTGGGCGGCACCACGCTGTTTGAGTTTCTCTCCAAGAATCGTGCCGGCGAAAGCATCTCCCCGCAGGCGATCGAGGCCTATCGTAAGGTCATCGCCGTGTTGCCCCGGTTTCAGGTCGAGGCGGGGCGCGATCTGAACTACAAGGTATGCTATCCGCGGGGCAGCTTCGATCGCCAGTCTATCGCCTGGGACCTGAATTATTTCAAGTACTACTTCCTTCGGCTGGCCGGCATTCCCTTCAATGAACAGGCTCTGGAAGACGACTTCAGCCGTCTCACGAAATTCCTGCTGAGCGCCGGGCACGACTACTTTCTCTATCGCGACTTCCAGTCCCGCAATATCATGTGGCGTAATGGGGGGCCATTTTTCCTGGACTACCAGGGAGGCCGCAAGGGAGCGCTGCAATACGACGTCGCTTCTCTCCTGTACGACGCCAAAGCCGATTTGCCGCCGGAACTGCGCCAGCAATTGCTCGATCACTATCTCGACACGCTCACCGCTTTCGTCAGGGTGGAGCGTGAAGCGTTCATGCAGCACTACTACGCCTATGTTTACGTCCGCATCATGCAGGCCCTGGGAGCCTACGGCTTCCGCGGCTTTTATGAACGCAAGGTCCATTTTCTGCAGAGCGTGCCCTACGCGCTGAAGAATTTGCGCTGGCTGCTGCACAACGTCACTCTGCCGATTGCGCTACCCACGCTGTTGGGCGCCTTCCACAGCATGCTGGGGTCGGAGAAACTGCAGGCCCTGGCTTCCGACGCCGACAGCCTGGTAGTAAGGATTTTCAGCTTTTCATTTCACCGGGGCTGGCCCAAGGACGAGACGGGGAATGGCGGCGGATTTGTCTTCGACGGCCGCAGCCTCCCCAATCCTGGCCGCGAAGAACGCTTCAAAGCCCTCACCGGCAGAGACGCGCCGGTGATCGACTACCTGAACCAGCAGGACAGCGTGCACCAGTTTCTGGCCAGCGTGCTGTCGCTGGTGGATGCCAGCGTGAGCGAATATCAGCGGCGCGGCTTCAAGAACCTGATGGTGTCGTTTGGTTGTACCGGTGGCCAGCATCGCTCCGTGTACCTGGCGGAGCAACTGGCTAAGCGTCTGCGCGGTCGAAGTGGAGTGGAAGTATTGTTGCGGCATCGCGAACTGGAGACGCTGGGCCAATGAAGGCGATGGTCCTGGCTGCCGGTCTCGGTACCCGCCTGCGACCATTCACCGATGACCGCCCCAAGGCGCTGGTAGAAGTTGCCGGCCGCACCCTGCTTGAAATCACACTGACCCGTTTGCGTACCTTTGGCATCCGCGAAGTCATTGTCAACGTGCATCACTTCGCCGACATGGTTCTCGAGTATTTGAAAACCCACGATAATTTCGGCATGAGAATTGAAGTCTCTCGCGAAGATGTATTGCTCGACACCGGCGGTGGACTGAAAAAGGCGGGATATTTTTTTCTCGAAGATTCCAGCCGTCCCGAAGAGCCATTCCTCTTGCACAACGTCGATGTTATCAGCACTATTGACTTGCGACGCATGGCGCAATTTCACACCGACAATCAAGCTCTAGCCACCCTGGCAGTGCAAGACCGCCAGACTTCCCGGTACCTCCTGTTCGACCCGCAGCTCCAGCTTTGCGGCCGCCGGTCGGGGCGCGATGGGGAAACTGAGCTGGTTCGATCTTCATCGCAGACCCAAGCGCTGGCCTTTGGCGGGATCCACGTGATTTCGCCTCGCTTTATTCGAATGATGGCGGAAGAAGGAATTTTTTCCATCATCACTCCTTATCTGCGTCTGGCCGGCCTCGACGAAAGAATAGTGGGGTTTCGATCCGACGAATACTATTGGCGTGACCTGGGCAGGCCCGACGATTTGAAGCAAGCCGCTCGCGATTTGGAGCAGTGGGCGGGTTTCTAGGTGCCATCTACGATCGAGCCCCTTAATGCCTTTCTGCCTTAACTTCTGCAGAAAGTTCTCCGTTCTAGTCAGCAGCCATCGTGTGCGCCGATTGCTCCCAGGTTGCTCCTTCTACCGGCGACGCTTCGGTGCCGAGATGCTCGCGCCGCAACTGCGCCTCCAGCGCGGCTAGTTGAGCCTCAATATCCTCCGCGGCTTTTCGTTTGCGGATCACTTCCTCCCGGTAACGGCGCAGGAAATAGTCGATGGTTTCCACGCGGATCTTTATCGAACCAGACGGCTTGTTCTCGTCGAGATCTTTGAAACAGAAGTAGGGCGTGCCCGACTGCTCGATGATGCCTTCAATCACGCCGTAAATGGGGGCGTCGTGTCCGCATTTGAAGCTGGAGATTTCGAGCGCAACCAGGTTGGGATGCCGAGCAGTAAACTTCGCTGCCCATACTTTGTGGTTCGTGCTGCAGGAATATGAATTCTTCCAGGCGTCGCTAATGTCGAGCGGACTGCTGATTACACTCGCCCTCACCTCCTCACCGAACAGCCGCTCCAGCATGTCTTCGTCCAGCGGCAGCGTGTTTTGCGAGAAGATGGGATAGCCCAGCTTCTGGAACTCTTCCATGATTTCGTGATTCAGCCCAGGATCGTGGTGATAGGGCCGGCCCAGCATGACGATGCCGATGCGGTCCTCCCGCTCCAGCTGATCGAGCACCTGCCGGGCACGCCTGCGGATCCTCGCTTCATAGTCCGCCAGTGCCTTGAAGCCGACTTCGACGGCACGGTCATTTTCTTCCTGCGATAAGCCAAGGATTGGCTGCCATGCCTGCAGCATCTGGTGAGCGAACAGCTTGCGGTCGGCAAAGTTCAAGACCGGATCCACGTACTTCACGTTGTGCTCGGCGAAGACGTCGTTCTCTTTCGTGAATGCGGCCTTTACCGTTTCAGGGGTTGCTGTCACAGTCGGACATGCGTTCGCACCCACAATCTTGACCAGCGGCGAAGTAAGCACGTCGTACATCGGGAAGAAGATGACGTTCAGCGGCTTCTTGCGGTGCTTTTCCTGAATCAGGTTGTAAACGTGGGAGATGCCGATCTTGGCGGGGAAGCAGGGGTCGATTGCGCCCCGACTGGCGCCGGCGCGGTACAGATCGGAACTGGTGTAATCGGAATAGATGATGTTTTCCGGCTGCACGCCCAGACTTTCGAAGTAACCGTTAAACAGCGGCGCGTAGGTGTAGATGTTGAGGACCCGCGGAATACCGACGCGGAGCTTCTTGCGATTCTCCATCAGCGGAATTCGCTCTTTGGCTGTCTTATTCCAGAATTTCGTGACCGGAACCGGATCGGCTACGCTCCTGGGATTGATCGGGCGGAATACTTCGTGCGCCGCGATGTCCACGAAGTTCGGGTGCTTGTCTTTGATCTGGTCGATTCCCGCCTTGATGTCCTTCATGTCGTTGACATCCTCGACCAAACCCTTTTCGCAGGTGGCGATGATCAGGCGCTGCTCGCCGTGCATCAGCGGGACCTTGGTCACTTTCTGGATCGGCACAAAGCTCAGGTCGTCCTTTGGCGCGGTGCGGATGTCAATAAAAGTGCGCAGGCAATTGTTTTTGCAAAAATAGCAGCGCGTGGCTTCGTTGCGAGTGGTACGGTATTCGATTTTGCGGACGGCATCGAGTCCGACAAACGTGGTCTGCTGGCCATTCCGCCACAGGCGCAGGGACTCGGCCGCGGCGCCAATGGCTCCTGATTCGCCGCAGAATTCGTGAACGATAATCTCCGGCTTCTTGCCAGCGGCCCGGAAACTGTTGTTGATGAAGTCGACCTCAGCTTTCACCACCGCCAGGTTGTTCTGTGTCCCGCCTTGCAGAACGAAACGCGTGCCGAGGGCAGCCAGATTTGGAATGCTGGCCACATACAGGAACACGTTCTTGGGAAGCACTGCGGCCAGCCCGGCCAGGATTTCTTCCGCCCGCCAGCCTTGCCGCTGGAAGTTCACAATGTCGGACTGCATGAAGACGGCGCAGCCGTATCCGAAAACGGGCATGGATTGAGCCGAGAACGCCAGATCGGCATATTGTTCGACGCCGAGGCCGAAGCCTTCCGCAGTGGATTGCAGAAAGTAGCCATTGCCCGCCGAACACTGCGTGTTCAGCTTGAAATCCTTGACCCGTCCGTTGTGCAGCATGATGATCTTGATGTCCTGCCCGCCCACATCCACGATCACGTGGGGATCGTCGTAAAACTTAAGCGCCGACTCCGTGTGGGCCACGGTCTCGACCAGTGCTACATCCGCATGGAGCACGTCCTTCAGGATGTCTTTCGCATAGCCAGTCGTGGCTACGCCCAGCACCTCGAGTTTGGCCCTCTGAGCTTCCACCTGTCCGCGCAGGTTCTCGAACATTTCGATTGTGTCCTGAATCGGATTGCCGTTCGAGAGCTGATAAGCCTTGCACAGAATGGTGCCGTTTTCGTCGAGCAGTACGGCCTTGGTTGAAGTGGAGCCGCCATCAATTCCAATGAAGCCCCCGACCGTGCTTCCTTTCTGAAAGACTGCGGGCGTGAACTTCTTGCGGCGATAGGCTTCCTTGAACACCGGCAGATCCTCCGGGTTCTCCACCAGTCCTTTGCCGCCGGACTTGGCTTTCTCTTCCTGGCGTCCGTACTCAATGTAGTGAACCAGATTGTCACAGCCACGATAGCAGCCGACGCAATCGTCTTCGGTGCGTCCGAACTCGATGGCACCCAGTGCGGCAAAGTACTGCGCGTTCTGCGGCACTTTGATCAGGTCTTCCGGTTTCGCGCCCTCGGGGAGAGCAACCTTCCGCTCCTGCCACATGCGCGGAATATTTGCCTGCCAGGCTTCCCGCATGCCGCGAATGAAACTGTTGGGGCCACCTAAGAGCAGCACGTGCGGCCGCAATGTGTGGCCGCGGGTGAGAACGCTCAAGTTCTGCAGCACAATGGCTTCGAACAAGGACGCCATCAGTTCATCCGGCGGTGTACCGACCTTTTGCAGCCCGTTGATGTCGGTTTCCGCGAACACTCCGCACTTGCCTGCCACTTTATGGAGCTTGATGCCGTGATAGCGCTGTTCGGCGAGCAGATCAGTGGGAATTTTCAGCTTGGCATTGATCTTGTCGATGACCGCGCCTGTGCCTCCGGCACATTTGTCATTCATCGATGGGATCTTCTTTTTTCGCCCGGTCTCTTCGTCGTCCTTGAAGACGATGATCTTGGCGTCCTGTCCGCCTAGTTCGATGACGGAGTAAACCTCGGGATGAAGCTTTTCCACGGCGAGGGAAACGGCGGTAACTTCCTGCACAAACTTTGCGCCGATCCGGTCCGCAATCACCCCTCCGCCGGAGCCGGTCAGGAACATACGCGTGTTGTGGCGATTGATTCCTATCTCGGCTTCCATGCGCTTCAGGAATTCCAGCGTCTTCTCGGGCTGCTTGGTTTCGTGGCGCTGGTAGTCCTGCCACAGCACCCGGTCGCTGTCCGCTTCGACGGCGACCGCCTTCACTGTGGTGGATCCCACATCGAGCCCGACCAGAAACCTGGTCTGGTGATCGTGCGGGCTCTGCGCCTGGGTCTCGCGTTGGACCGGAGCAACCTGGGGTTCGAGCGGGGCGATCTGAATCAGCTGCGGCACTTTGTGATCGTGCATTACTGCCTCTCTTCATAAAACGTTGTCAGTGGTTTGGCGGACTCAACGGCCTCGGCGGTGAGGCCGTCCGAATCAGTCGCCGGACGCTGCGGGAATCGCAGCTCCGGGCACGCGTGAGCGCTTCCAGAATTCCTTGTCCCGATTGATGCGATCGCTGACGTGCAAAATGAACTGGGCAGCCGTACCCGCGACTCCTTCGCGATGCGGCACGTGATAGAACGGGTGCTTCAGTTCGGGGTGCTGCTCGATGTACTCCCTGATCTCCGGGAGCGTCTTGCCGGTGGACTTCAGGCATTGCTCGAACTCGGTCTTTGCCTTCACCTTGGCTTCACCGAGCGCCATCTGGACCCGGCTGTGGGCATTGACTTCGCCTTCGCCCGAGGTTTCGATGGGCAGGAAGATCATGTCTTTGAATCTGTTCACCACCGCGGATTGCACGCCGTCGGACTGAGACGACGGCATACATCCGAACGGCTTCAGCGCCAGCACCATGTGGCACAGCTTGTGCACCGTGTAGTAGACGTTCTTGCCGACTTCAAGGTGCCCTTCGCCACCCCTCGCGAACTGGTTGTAGAAGGGATGCGCCATCTCGGCCAGCTCGGTTTGCGGCACCAGTTGGTGGGTGATGCCGCCCAGATGTTTGATGGTGCGGTGGTAAAAGAAATTCCACATGCGCTCTCCGGCGCCGATGCCCCACAGCTTCTTGCGCAGGCCGATGTAGTTGGCAAACTGTTTCTTCACCTCGTACCACTCCGGATTCCGGTGTGGCCGGTTTACGGGCCACTTCGCTTTGGCATGCGCCTTCGCCTGGTACATCAGGTAGGCCACCCATGTCGCGATTGGTTCCACCAGGACCTGCGCCCCTTCGCGCTCCAGGAAATCGAACATGTGGAAGTTGCCGTCGCCTTCGGTGATCTGCGCCCAGAATTCACCGGTGATCTTCACCAGCGGCTTGACCCGGGTGCGGTCCACTTCGATCGTGTTGATCTTTTCCTGAGCCGCGTGCAGGGCGTTCAGATAGTCCTTGCCCCACATGTGCTCGTGCCACTTACCGAACACGTTGAAAGTGTTTCGTAAAATTTTGTTGTTCTTGAACTTGGGTTTCGCCCAGTCGGGGGCAAGCTGTTCGATTTCATACGACTTGCGGTTCTTCAGGTCATTGCACAAACCGTCGACCATCTCACGAAAGACACGGTCAGTCTCACCCTGATTCACTTCATAAGGCCGAATCTGGTAGATCAAATCGTTGATCACGTCGCCCAGCTGCATGGCGTTCAGCATCCCGAAGCCAAAATCAACCGTGAACTTCAACCCGGGCTCGCCGGAGGCTGCTTTGATCCCATCACTGTCCTTGAATAACAGGACGCGGAAGCCGTCGAAGCCAGCGTTCTTCAGCGCAAACCGGTATTCGGCCTCATACATGCCGAAGCGGCAGGGACCGCATGAGCCCGCCGTAAAGAAGACGAAGTTGTCCAGAATCCGCTGGCGTGGCAGGCCCTCTTTTTCCAGAAACTGCAGGTACTGCACCAAATTACCGACAGTAAAGTAGGTCGGATTGCACTGGCCGTTATTTCCAAATTCCTTGCCCGTCTGGAAGGCAGCGACGTTCGGTACCGGAAGCTTCTCGCAGCGATAGCCGCAACCCTGGAAGACGGCGCGGATCAGGTCTTCGTGTTTCCAGGTAAAGCCGCCGAACAGAATCGTCACCTGGCTGCGCTCTTCGGCAATGAAGGCGCGTTCGACTGGCCGGTGGAAGTGCGTGGGTTGATCGAGTCCAGCAATTTTCCGCAGACGTGCGCGCTCTGCTTCCAGCCGCTGTTTGATTTCCAAGTCATTTTCAATCTGGATGAGATTCGTCGCCATGACTTCCTCCGGGCGTTATATTGAATTTTGACGGTGGGATTTAAGCTGAGGTAAGGGACCAAAAGCTGGGAACCTGGGGAGACAAACGAGTAAAACACACAAGTGCAGGCAGGGCGAAACGTCCTCGCCATCACTTCGTACTTGGTACCGCACAGCATCCGAGCTCCAAAAACAAAATCAGGCTAGGAGGTCGAAGTCTTACGCCCGGCAGAACTTCCTTCAGGAACTCGCAGGCGCTGCCAATTCGCGACGTTAGCCCTTGGATGCACCAACCGAAACCAGGTTGCAATATTTCTTGTCGTTTATCGAAATATTTAGCGGAAGCCGCTCCTTCGTTTCAAGAGCGTGCCCAAAGCCTGGGATGCCTCCGGATCTGCTGAATCAGATCACTCGGCAGTTGCTCCGTGTAACTCTTCAAAAGCGCGGCCTCAGACCTCAAGCTGAGCTTTTTTAATATCAATATGGTTCTGCTTGGAAAATGGAGGTGTTGTACAACCACGCCAAGTTCGGCGTTTGTATTTGATTGACAAGGACCACTTCCGCAGAACCAGAGGACGCGGCTGAATCCTGCTGAACCTTTCGGTCTACAGTAACAACGTTCCGGTTTCCATTTTTATTTATTTTTTTAATTCGGGTCATCGCTCGATGTCTGCACGTTGGCGTACCAATCTGTTCAGTTGGAGGACTGACGGATCTTCCCGCAACGAAGAGCCCACCAGAGCCGCGCTTTGAGGAACTCACCGTCGAGATTTGGTGGACCTGGTCGGGATCGAACCGACGACCTCTTCCATGCCATGGAAGCGCGCTCCCAGCTGCGCCACAGGCCCACGTGAGAATTTGTACGAGGGGACTCGAGCAACTCAATTCTCGCCTACCGGCTATCGATAGTCAAACCCGCTGCTGACTGCCAGCATCTCTAGTACGGTGTAAATTTTGCGAAAGCCGCGAAACTTAGTATTCTGTGTGACGATTTGCGGCGACCTTAATGAAACCAAACCCTTTCTTGCGTTTTCGATATTTGTCCCTGTTGCCGCTTTGTCTGGCGGTGGGTGCACAGGTTATTTCCGCGAACCAGCCCGCGCCTCAGGGTCCGGTGTCCTATTCTTCCGTCAATCAGCTGAACCTGTTGCTCTCGCAGCTGGAACAGGCATCGCAGGCGGCGCAAGTGGACTTGGCCAAGCTACGCATCGAGAAATGGAAGACGGACTCGGGCAGCAAACGGCAGGCCCAGGGGAATATGGAATCCATCCAGCGCAACCTGCAGTCGGCGTTGCCAGAGATTATCGCCGAACTGAAGGCGTCTCCAGAGAATCTCACTTCCACGTTCAAGCTCTATCGCAATCTGGACGCGCTCTACGATGTGTTCGAATCGGTGGCGGAATCGGCCGGAGCATTTGGTTCCAAGGATGAGTTCCAGTCGCTGGAGAACGATGTCAGCGCCTTCGAGCGAGCGCGGCGTTCCTTTGCCGAGCGCATGGAAACCCTGGCAGGAGCCAAAGAGGCGGAGGTGACCCGCCTGCGCACGGCGCTGCAAAACGCGCAGGCCAGCACGCCTTCGGAGCCTCCCAAGAAGATTGTGGTGGACGATAACGCACCGCCAAAGAAGCCGGTCAAAAAGAAGCCCGTCGTCAAGCCCCACGCCAACACCGCCAGCCCCGGCACCACCAATCCCAGCACGACCAGCCCCAGCACCACGGGAACCCCACCAAAATAGCGCAGCCCTGGTTCTCTTTTCGTCCGTTGCGGTAAGGGGCTTAATCTCCACGCTTAAGAGCGCAAAAAGTGCTGCAAAGGACGCAAAGTAAACCCGCACCCTTGAACCTTCGCCCCGTCGATTGTGCAAAGCGTTAGCAGGGCATCCCTAAAGTACTGAAACCAGGACAGTTGCCCCGGTGGAACTCTACCTGCCACTCTGGGGTCTATACATAACAGGCAGATTTCCTGGCCTCACGTAGTCTGCGTTTTACTTTTGGGCGCGCGGGGGAAAGAACCTATAATGGGGAGGTTACGCCATGGAGTTGATGGCGGGAGCAACCACCTTGGGTGATCTGGCAGGCGCGATCGGAATCCGGGCCCAGCAGTCGGCAATCGTGGCCGAACTGAAGGCGGGATCGGAAGACGCTTACGCGTGGCTCATCGGGGAATTCCACCAGCCCATTTATAGCCTGGTTCATCGCATCGTCGCGGACCCGGCGGACGCCGCCGATACTACGCAGGAAGTCTTTCTCAAAGTTTTTCGTGGAATGAAACATTTCCACGGCGAATCCAGTCTGAAGACCTGGATTTACCGCATTGCCGTGCACGAAGCTTCCAACCGGAGGCGCTGGTGGTTCCGGCACAAGGCGAAGGAAACCTCGATCGAACCGAATCTGGACGACTGCGGGCTCGGCGCATCGGGAATGCGCGATATCCTGATGGATGAAAGCGAATCGCCGTTCGACATGGTGGTCCACGAGGAAGTCCGGGCGCGCGTCGAGGAGGAATTGCGGCAGATCTCGGAGCCCTACCGCACCACGGTTATCTTGCGCGACTTGGAAGAAATGTCGTACGAAGAGATAGCGGAAATTACGGATGTTTCCCTGGGAACAGTGAAGTCGCGGCTGACTCGCGGCCGGGAGGCCCTGCGACGGCGTCTGACGGGATATGTAATGGAAAATGGGGAACAACTCGGCCTGCAAGCGCCCGGAGAAGTTAAAGAACGCCCGACCGGCTGCGTGATTTCTGCGATTGAGGTCACACGATGACGTGCACCCAAGCCAGACCGTTGTTTTCTTCCTACCTCGATGGGGCGGTTACCGGCCGGCAGATGCGCGACCTGAGCCATCACCTGGAAGGCTGCGACCGTTGCAGCCGGCACTATGCTTCGCTGCGGCAAACCCAGAACCTGCTGGCCCGGGTAGGCCGCCGGAAGGCGCCCGCTGACCTGGCATTGAAACTTCGTGTCGCGATTTCGCAGGAGGTAGCACAATCCCGGCGCCGGTATCTGGACGGGCTTCGTGTACGTTTTGACAACGCCCTTGACCTCTTCATGGTGCCGGCAACGGCGGGCCTGGCGGCGGCAGTAGTGATTTTCGTGGTCTTGATGGGATTTTTGGCGCCTCTGCAGGCGGACAATTCTGATGTCCCCTTGTTGCTGCACACCGCGCCGCAGTTGCAACAATCGGCTTTCGGTTCGGCGCTGGATTCCATCAACGACGATTCACTGGTAATAGAGGCCTATGTGGACCCCCAGGGACGGGTGCAGGACTATCGCATTCTTTCCGATTCCAAGGAAGACAGCTCGTTGCTGCCGCAAGTAAAGAAAAACATGCTCATCTTTACCACCTTCACCACGTTCCGTCCCGCGCTTTCCATGGGCAGGCCGACTACGGGGCGGGCGATACTGTCATTCTCACGAGTCAGCGTGAAGGGGTAGCGCCTTGGGGCGCTTGGCCGCCCGGTGGTAAAGTGGGCGTCCCGAGTAAAAAGCTGCAACAACGTCCATTGATTCTGCGGCGGACACCCCTTACACTTGGTTAGATAGTAATCCGCATTCCGGCCAGCCTGCAGGAGGTTTCCCTGAGTTCCAGGTTTAGACGCTCGCTTTACGCGGCCTTGTTTGCGCTGCTGGCCGAGTTGTCGCCGGCGCAAAACCAGAGTCCGGTGGCTCTGGACACCAGTGAAACTCTTTTCACCGTGCTTACGGCCATCAACACTTGTGGATACGACCAGGAATTAGGCGTCTCCGACCCGCTACGTTCGCAGGTACGTTCCGAGGTAGCTCACGCCCGCCAGAGCTCGCAGGAAGCCACGGATGCGACCCAGGCGATGTGCCAGTTCTATCAGGAGCACCAGCAGCCGGATGCTTCAAAAACGCTGGCCCAATACGTGTCACTCGCGCTCTACCTGAACCCGCCGCCCGCCCTCACGGCGAAGGTGAAGGATGCGGACCTGCCTCCGGATGCCACCGCTGTTATAGGAATCCTGCCGCTGCTGCAAAATTTCGCCGCCAAGACGGGCTTGCATGACATCTGGGAGCGAGATAGTCAGGCCTACTCTGGGTTGACCGGGCGCTATCACGAGGCGCTGGCCAAGATGATGTTCGACACGGAAATTTATCTGAAACTTCCGTCGTCCTCCCGGCTGGGACGGGGCTTCACTGTCTACATTGATCCCATGGGCGCGCCGGGGCAAACCAACGCCCGCAACTACGGATCCGACTATTATGTGGTGATTTCTCCGGGGCCAGGCTCCGGGCTCAAGATGGAGCAGATCCGGCACACTTATCTGCACTACTTGCTGGACCCGCTGGCCATGAAGTACCCGATGACGATGAAGCGTCTGGAACCGCTGCGCGAAACCGTCAAGACGGCGCCCATGGATCAAAATTTCAAGAGCGACGCCTCCCTGCTGGTGACCGAATGCTTCATCCGGGCGATCGAGGCGCGTACGACGGGATCGAGCAAAGCTCCCGAAACGGAGCGTCAGCAGGCGGTTCAGACGTCAACCCAGCAGGGCTTCATCCTGACCACTTATTTTTATGAAGCGTTGCTCCGGTTTGAGAAGGACCCGGCCGGACTCAGCCATGCCTATGGCGATCTGGTCAGCGGCATCGATGTGGGAAAAGAGCGGAAGCGGGCGGCGCAAGTAACGTTTGCCTCCACATCCGATACCGAACTGCTGCATCTTTCGCGGCCGCACGAGGGTAAATTGCTGATCGCGGCCGAACAGCGGCTTTCGGCGGGCGATGCCGAAAGCGCGCAAAAACTGGCCCAGGAGGCGCTGGACGAAAAGAACGAGGATCCGGGCCGGGCGCTTTTTATTCTGGCGGAGGTGGCCACTCATAACTCCGACATGCAGGGAGCGCGGAATTATTTCGAGCGGGCGCTGGAAGTGGCGCATGAACCGAAGGTGGTAGCCTGGTCGCATATCTACCTGGGAAGAATTTTTGACTTGCAGGAAGACCGCGACGCGGCGATGGACCATTACCGGGCGGCAGCGACCGCGGGCTCGGGGCTGCCCGAAGCCAAGGCGGCGGCTGAACGGGGTTTGCAGAAGCCGTATGAACCCACCCGCCGCTCGCAGTAGAGTAACAACAGCAATCATCGAAAGGGACGAATCAGATATTGCCCAAGGAGAGAGCATGAAGCAAGCAGCGATGCTAGTCGTGATACTGGCGCTGGCTACATTGGTATCGGCGCAAACCCAGACGCCTCCCGCGCCGGCAGGTACCGCGGCCACCACAGCGCCACCCCAGGGAAAGCGGCCACCCCAAGCCAAGACTCAGCCCGAGTTCGATGCCTACAAGGTTGCCGCCGCCAACGCCAATGATCCCGCAGCCCTGGAAAAAGGGGCGGACGATTTTGCCGCCAAGTTCCCCGACAGTGAACTGAGGATCCTGCTGTACCGCACCGCCATGCACGGCTATCAGAGTGGGAACAACCCCGACAAGATGATGGAAATGGGACGCAAGGTGCTGAAGCTCGATCCGGATGACCCGGAAGCGCTGGTAGGTGTGGCCCAGGTCCTGGCGGAGCGCACCCGGGAGACCGACCTGGATAAAGATCAACGCCTGGATGAAGGCACGAAACTGGCGCTGCATGCGGTGGAGACGACTGACACCGACATCACGGTGCCGCCTGGAACTCCGCAGGACAAGGTGGATGCCTATAAGGGGTTCCTGCGCTCCAGCGCCTATTATGTGCTGGGTACTATCCAGTACACCCGGGAAAAGTATTCGGACGCGGAAGGCTATTTTCACAAGTCGCTTGATGCCTTCCCTTCCCAGCCCGATCCCCTGGCCGTGCTGCGCCTGGCACTCTCGCTGGACAAACAGGAAAAGTACGCGGAGGCGTTGAAGTACGCGAATCAGGCGGTGCAGATGACTGAAGGAAGCCAAGGCACGACCCTCGCCACTCTGTCACGCAACGAACGGGATCGCCTGGTTCAGCTGACCGGCGGCGCCCCGGCGGCCGGCAAGCCGCCTGCCAGCGCACAGAATCCTGCGCCCAAGAATTAGCGGGAGGGACCGGACTTCGGACGTCGAGCCTCAGACCTCGGACTTTCGCAAATCCCAGAGTGTCGAAGTCCGGGGTCCGAAGTCCGAGGTCCGAAGTCCGACATCGCTCCACCCAAACCATGAAGCCGCGTGACATTGCGCTCCTGCAAGCCGCTCTCGCGTACCGTTTCCAGCGGGCGGAACTGCTGGAGCAGGCCTTGACCCACAGTTCCCAGGCGCGCGAACTGGAAGCGCTGCAAACGGCCGGAGCAGCACGGGTGGCGGACAATGAGCAACTGGAGTTTTTGGGAGATGCTGTCCTGGGATTTGTAACTACGGAGGAACTGTATAACCGCTTTCCCAGCTTTCGGGAGGGAGAACTCTCCAAGCTCAGGGCGCACCTGGTAAGCGAAAAGCACCTGATCGGAGTGGCCCAGGAGTTGGAGTTAGGACACTACCTGAACCTGGGGCGAGGTGAGGAGAAGAGTGGAGGCCGCAATAAGACTGCCCTGCTGGTGGATGCGCTGGAGGCTGTCCTGGCGGCCATCTACCTTGACGGCGGCCTGGACGCCGCCCGCCGCTTTGTGCTGCAGTCCATCGTCATCCCGGAACTGGAACGGATTGCTTCCAATGGCAGCAGCCTGCCGGTGACCGATTACAAGTCGGCGTTACAGGAAAAGTTGCAGGCCACCGGAAGACCCCAACCCACTTATGCGCTGGTGAAAGAACGTGGCCCGGAACACAGCAAGACTTTCACCGTAGAGGCACGCCTGCAGCCGCTGGAGAGTACCGGCAAAGCAGAATTCATCGGACGGGCAGATGGTTCGACCAAGAAAAATGCAGAGCAGGACGCCGCCCGCCAGGTGCTGGAATATCTGCGCACTGTGCCCCTCGAGGCCAACGGCAGAACCAAGCGCAACGGGCACACCCAGTGACCACCATGCCAGTAATCGCCGAAGCAGAAGTGGCAGAAGTGAAGGATAGGCGTCCGCCTGCGGACACATTAAGTTCGCTGCAGTCGTTGCTGGCGACCGTAGTCATCGCCGTTTTTGTCATCACCTTCATCGTGCAGGCGTTCCAGATTCCGTCCGAATCCATGGAGAACACCCTGCTGATCGGGGACTACCTTCTGGTGGACAAGCTCCGCTATGGCGGAAGCAGTTTCTCCGACCATTTCATACCGTACAAACAAGTGCGCCGGGGAGACATTATTGTTTTTCGCTACCCCGTCCATCCCTCCCAGCATTTTGTGAAGCGCGTGGTAGGCGTGCCGGGGGACCGCGTCCGCCTGATCAACCGGCAAGTGTATGTCAACGGCCACCCTCTCCAGGAGCCCTACGTCCGCTATAGTTCCGGCGTACACGACACCTTTCGCGACGAGTTCCCGCGGCTCAACCTTCCCGTTCCCGGCCTGGAAGGAGGCTGGTGGCTGGAGATGAAAAAGCTGGTCGAGGACAACGAACTGATTATTCCCCAGGGAAACTATTTCGTGCTGGGCGATAATCGGGATGAGAGTCTGGACAGCCGCTACTGGGGGTTCGTGCCCCAGGAAAATGTCATCGGACGTCCGCTGCTGATCTACTGGTCGGTCCGTAAGACGGACCAGGATATGCCGGCTTCACCCACAGCGGGTGATAAACTCATCCACTTCGCCTATGCCGCGACCCACGTGTTCCAGATGACCCGGTGGGACCGCACGTTTCGAGTGGTTCAATAGAGCGAAAGCAGCGTCGGAGCGAGAAAATATCCCGTGCCCAAGAAAGAAACAAAGCCGGAAGAAAAGCCGCGCGAGACTACCGTCGAGTTTCTGGCATCCCTGGCCGCCGTGCTGGTCACCGGCCTGTTCATTATTACTTTCGTCCTGCAGGCCTTTGAGATTCCCTCCAGTTCCATGGAGAACACCCTGCTGATCGGCGACCATGTCTTCGTGAACCGGGTGCAATTCGCTCCGGCCACGCACTGGACCGGCCCGCTGCTTCCCTACCGGGAGATACGGCGGCAGGACATCGTGGTCTTCCTTTCGCCTGCGGAGCCGGGCCTTTACGTGGTGAAGCGAATCATCGGAATTCCCGGAGACCGCATCCATTTGCGCAATGGCGTAGTGTTTCGCAATGGCGAAAAACTGGATGAGCCCTATGTCATCCATGATCCCGACCAAGGTCCGAACGACTATCGCGACAACTTCCCGGCCGTGCCGCCGTCCGACTACAACCGCCTGTTTTCGGACTGGCAACAACTCCTACCGCAATATATCCAGGGCGACGACCTGGTCGTGCCTCCCAACAGCTATTTCGCCATGGGAGATAATCGCGACGTAAGTTATGACAGCCGCTATTGGGGATTTATCCCGAAGGAGAATGTGATCGGGAGGCCCATGTTCATCTACTGGTCGTTCGAGACGCCGCCCAACCAGTATCTGCATACGGCGATCTCCGAGCGAGTGGGATTTCTGGCGCACGTCATAATTCATTTCTTTGACGAGACGCGCTGGAAGCGTACGTTGAAGGTGGTTCGTTGAGATTTCTGCGGTCCAGGCGCGGGCAGGTGGTCACCGGTATCGTACTGGTGCTGGCGCTGTTTCTGATACGTCCCGGGGCGCAGCGCCTGCGCACCCGCATCGTGCGCTCGATCAGCCTGGCGTTAGGGCGGCCTGTGGACGTGGGATCTGTAACTCTGCGTCTGTTGCCTCAGCCCGGTTTTGATCTGGAAAATTTTGTCGTCCACGAAGACCCCGAGTTCGGCGCCGAGCCGGTGTTGCAGTCTTCCGACGTCGTCGCCACGGTGCGCGTCAGTTCCCTGCTGCGAGGCCGCCTGGAGATCGCCCGCCTCAGCCTTACCGAGCCCAGTCTCAACCTGGTGCGCAATAACGAGGGCCGCTGGAATCTGGAAAAACTGGTCGAGCGTGCCGCCAGCACGGCGGTTGCGCCCACTGCCAAAACGAGTGGAGAGGTACGACCTGGCTTCCCCTACATTGAAGCTGACCACGGCCGCATCAACGTCAAGTTTGGCCAGGAAAAAAAGTCCTACACCCTGACCGAAGCCAATTTTGCTTTGTGGCAAGGCTCCGAAAATGCCTGGGGCATCCGCTTGAAAGCCCAACCGACGCGGACCGATTTCAACCTCAGTGACACCGGCCGGCTGGCAGTGGACGGGTCGTGGCAGCGCTCGGCAAGTCTGCATGAAACGCCAGTGCAATTCACGGTGCAGTGGGAAGGGGCTCAACTGGGCCAGGTGACGAAGCTCACTCTGGGCCAGGACAAGGGATGGAGAGGCGCCGTCCGTCTCTCGGCTACCTTGACGGGCACACCCAAGGACCTGCAGGTAAACACAGACGCTTCCATCGAGGACTTCCGCCGTTACGACATTTCCGGCGATCCAGCCTTGCGCCTGGCGGCACGATGCAGCGGCCGCTACAGTACCACCGACCACGTTCTCTCCGCGCTGGCCTGCCGCGCCCCCGTGGGCGACGGCGAAATCGCGTTGAGCGGCAGCCTTGCCCCCTCGCCCGGTGCCTACGATTTGACCATGCTCGTCCGCAGCCTGCCCATCCAGCCGCTGGTAGAATTCGCCCGGCGGGTGAAGAAGAATGTGCCCACTGACATCATCGCCGCGGGCAAGATGGACGCTAATGTCACGCTGCGGCGCAAACCCGGCACGAGCGGGATGGCACCAGTCTGGCAAGGCGGTGGTGAAGTCCTGGCTTTGAATATTCGATCGCCGATCACCAGCACCCGGATCGTTCTGGACAAAATCCCTTTCAGCGTTTCTTCGGGTGGAGATTTGGAGCTGAACCAGAGGACCGCGGGCAGTCGAAGGTCGGCTATCTTCGCCAGGAATGAGGCGCGCGTCGAGGTTGGTCCCTTCAATCTGGCCCTGGGCAGACCTGCAAATGCCACGGTGCGCGGCCAGTTTTCGCGTTCAGGCTATAACTTTCTGGTGCAAGGAGACGTCGAAGTTCAGCGCCTGCTGGAAGTAGCCCGCACCATCGGATTGCCGGCGCCTCAACCCGTAGCCAACGGAGAAGCTCGCATCAGTCTTCATGTGGGCGGAGGCTGGGCCGGATTCGCGGCTCCCTCAGTTACGGGAACAGCTCAACTGATATCAGTCCACACCCGGGTGCGGGGCTTGAATAAGCCCGTGGAAATCGCCTCCGCAAGTATTGAGCTGACCCCCAGCTCTGCTGAAGTGCGGAAGCTGACTGCTTCCGCGGCCGGCAATACATTTCGCGGATCGTTGACCATTCCCAGGCAATGCGATACACCTCGCGCTTGCGTGATTCGCTTCGACCTTCACGCCGACGAGTTTGTGACCGATAACGTGAGTAGCCTGGTGAATGCCGTTCCCGGAAAACAGCCCTGGTATCGCTTTCTATCGTCGCCGGCGCAACCCAGACCGTATCTGGCGTCTATACATGCGGTGGGAAAGCTCACGGCGGGTCGCGTTCTGATTCACAATCTGGTCGCAAACCGGATCTCCGCCGAGGTCGAACTCGAGCAGGGCCGCCTTCAGCTTTCGAACCTGCGGGCCGAGGTGTTAGGCGGACGGCACGCCGGCGAATGGCAAGTGGATTTCACGGTCAATCCCCCGGCATATCGCGGCCACGGCACGCTGGAGAAAGTTGCGCTGGGGCAAGTCGCCGAGGCCATGCATGACCCCTGGATCACGGGCACCGCAAATGTCGAATATCGCGCCGCCACTCTGGGCTGGACCAGGACAGAATTGCTTTCTCACGCCGACGCAAGTTTCCAGGTGGAGGCTCGCGATGGTTCGCTGCCGCACCTCACGCTGGCTGGGGAGAGCTCTCCTCTACGAGTCAACCGGTTCACGGGACAACTGCTTTTGCGCGCGGGGAGGTTCGAGATCGAACCAGGCAAACTGCAGACTCCTGGCGGCATCTACCAGTTAAGCGGCACCGCATCTCTGGGTCGGGTTCTGGATATCAAACTGTCCCGTGATGGCGCCCGCGGCTTCAACATCACCGGAACCTTGAACCAGCCGCGTGTGACTCTCAGTACGACTCCGGAGACCCAGGCCGCCCTCAAACCATGAAGGCCTGCTGCGCCCTTCTTCTCGCACTCACAGTTTGCTCCCTTCTCACTTCGCATGTCCGGGCGCAGACGGTTGCGGATTCGGCCCCGGCAGCGAGATTCGAGCGCAAGCTGCAGCGCGTGCAAAGCAACGGGGTGCAGGCGCGCCCCGATCCCTCGCCCACAGAGCTCACCGAGCAGGAGATCAACGCTTACTTTGCTTCTGGGAAGGTTCAATTGCCCACGGGAGTGCGGTCGGTAGTTTTCCAGGAACAGCCGGGGATAGTCATCGGTACTTCACAAGTCGATTTCGATCAGTTGAAGGCAGGCAAGAATTCCTACAACCCCCTGCTCTCGGTGTTCAGTGGAGTGCACGAGGTGGTGGTTACTACCCACGCCTACGGCGCCAGGCGAGAGGGCCTAGTTCACGTGGATTCGGTTTCGCTCGACGGCGTCGAGGTTCCCCGTTTTGTCCTGGAAATGTTCGTCGAGAAATATCTCAAGCCGAAGTACCCGAATATCGGCATCGACTCCCGCTTCGCCCTGCCCGCCCGCGTGGATGCGGCGACCGTTGGGCTGCACAAAGTCACCGTGACCCAGAAATAAAGACCGCGTTGCAACTCACTCAGTCGCTACTTCACGTACCCTGCCCCTCGCAGGACCTTTCCCGGCAATGCCCCAGTTTGTTTGCCCTGATCGATCACTGGAACACCGTTCACCAGTACATACTCCATTCCCTGCGATAGCTGGTTCGGATCCTCGAACGTAGCCAGGTCGCGGACCGTGGCGGGATCGAAGACCACGACATCGGCCCACATCCCCGCTTTCAGCACTCCGCGGTCGGCCAAGCGCATGCGCTGCGCCGGCAAGGCAGAAAACTTTCGAATGGCGTCTTCCAGAGTGAGTTTCTTTTCTTCTCGAACGTATTTGCGCAAGACGCGCGGGAGGGTGCCGTAGGCGCGGGGGTGAGGATGCTCCTGGCCCAGAATTCCCTGCGGCGAGGCTCCGGAAGAATCGTTATCGACGGATACCCAGGGCTGCTGCAGAGCAAGCGCTACATCTGGCTCGGACATGCCAAAGACCGCGACTCCGGTCGATGCATTGTCTTCAATCAAGATGTCAAACAACGCGTCCATGGGATCTTTGCTCTGCATCTTCGCCACCTCAGCCAGCCTCTTGCCCTGCAGTGGAAGCAGGTTGGCATTTTGCACCACGCCGATCAGAATATCTTCGGGCCCGCCAATTTCCTGCCACTCGTTGTCCCAGTCGCTCGACGGCGTCATCATGTCCTTGCGAATGCGGGCGCGCATCGCTGGATCTTTGAGACGTTCGATCAGCTTGGCGTCGCCACCGTCGTGCGCCCAGGGTGGAATGAAGGCGGAGAGACTGTTGAACCACGCGGTGTAGGCGTAAGTATCGGCGGTGACGTCCATTCCCTCGGCTCGGGCGGCGTTAATTTTTGCCACTACTTCCGGCATGCGTCCCCAATTGGCTTTTCCTGCAACCTTGATGTGCCATATCTCAACCGGGAGGTGGCCCTCGCGCCCAATGCGCAGGGCTTCGTCGATCGCGGGCAGCACAGCGTCGCTCTCATTGCGCATGTGCGTAGCGTAAATGCCGCCGAATTTCGACGCTTCCGAAGCCAGGGCTATCAACTCATCGGTTTTGGCGTAGGGAGCGGGCGCGTACTCCAGCGAGGTCGAGACCCCGACCGCACCATCCCTCATCGCCTGTCTGACCAACCCCCTCATCTGGTCGAGTTGTGCCGGGGTGGGCTGCTTGTCGTCATCGCCCAGCACCATGCGCCGGACCTGGGTGGCACCGACATAGCTGGCCAGATTGATTCCCATGCCTTGCTTTTCCAAGCGGGCGAAGTATTGCTGAAAGCTGCGCCAGTCGGGCGTGATGTGATAGTGATCGTAGCCGGAGCGGTCGGCCTGGATGATGGCGTCATTCAGGGGCGCGATCGAGCCGCCTTCGCCCGTAATCTCGGTCGTGATGCCCTGATAGATTTTCGAGGGCAGGCGCGGATCAACCAGGATAGTCAGTTCCGACTGGCCCAGCATGTCGATAAAGCCGGGGGCGACAACCAGACCGTGGACATCAAGCATGCGCGTGCGCGCCGCGCCGCTCAGATTGCCGATGGCAGCGATTTTTCCGGCGCGAATGCCGATGTCACCGGAGTACCACGGTGAGCCCGTGCCGTCGATGATGTGGCCATTGCTGATGACCGTATCGAAAGGTTGGTCGTTGGCTTGCGCCCAGGACAGGTTAATGACTGTCAGAAACAAGATGCCGATAAGGAAATTTCTCTTTAGCGCGCTGCTTCCCATGGGGTCTCCGTTCTTACTTTGTACTTCGATAGCGGAATCTCTGCAAACCCTTGGGGTGGGCGAGACCCCCACCCGACAGCCGGCGGAGCCTGTCCTGAGCGAAGTCGAAGGAACGCCGGCGCTACGATGTGGCTCGCCGGGCTGCTAGCGCGCCCAGTGCCACCCAGATCCCCAGGGCCAACCATTCATAGGGAATGAAATGTCCAGGCACGAACGGAACAACCTTCATCAGGATCATCAGCAGCCCGACCAGAGCTCCCAGGGCGGCCACCAGTCGTTGGCGCAGGGTTGGCGCCATCTGATAATACGCGGCGCAGGCTGCAAGCCATCCCGCCGCGGACGCCAGCGAGCCCACATTCGAAATGGGCACCAGGATGGCGTCGCCGAGGAACATGCATGCGGCCGTGCCCAATCCCATGCAGATCACGGCCACTGACGGGGTTTGATTCTGCGCGTGCACCTGGCCGACGCGGGCATCCACTAGCCCGCGGCGTCCCATGGCAAACACCATGCGGCTGGCCGCGACCAGGTTGCCATTGAATACCTTGAAAAGCGAAAGCAGCGCCGCCGCCAGAATCACGCTGACAATCCAACGCGCTCCCACCGCACGCTCAAAGGCGACCGCAGTCATGAATCTTTCGCCGGTGAGTTCCCGCCATGGAGCGACATAGCCCACGGCGGCAATCACGATGGTGTAGAAGAGAATGCCCACCAGGATGGCCATCCAGATGGCCTTGAAAAATCCGCCAGAGCGGAATTCCGGGCGGGACTCTTCCGCCCCCTTTACCACCGACTCAAATCCCGTCATGTAGTACGGCACAATCTGAATCACCAAAAGGACGGAGACGAATCCGCTGTGCGTGAACAAGGGAGGAAAATTCCGCGGAGAACCTTTGCTCACACCGACTGCGACGAACACCATAAACAGGCCAAGGGTTCCGAAAGTAGTCCAGTTCTGAAAAACCGCGCTCAGCCGGATGCCGCGATAGTTGAGCCAGGTCAGAAGGCCGGTGAGCCCCAGGCCGATGATCACATGAGGTAAATAAACCGGCCGGCCGGCGATGCGATAAAGCTCCATCGAATCCAGGCTGGGAAAGATGTAGCTCGCAATTTTTCCCACGGCCACCGCTTCCCACGGACAGACGATGAAGTACGCCAGGACCATCATCCAACCAGTGGCAAAGCTGATCGATCGGGGAAAGACCTTCGCGGTGTACGCGACCTCGCCCGCGGCATCGGGCATGGCCGTCACCAGTTGACCGTACACATAGCCGATGGGCAGCAGGAGCGCGCCGCCGATAGCGAATCCCAGAACGCCGCCCAGCGGCCCCCCGCGCAGCAGCCAGTCGTCCATGATGACCAACCAGCCGACCCCCACCATGGTGCCCCACCCCAGGGTGAAGTAATCGACCACGCGAAGTTTGCGGGCAAGAGTGATCATGGAATGCCGTGTCATCCTGAGCGGAGCCGAGGGGACCCCTATAACCGGAAATGGCTCTGGCCTCCTAGAACAGACACAGCAACTCGAAAAGCAAATTCGCCGCCAGCAATGAGGTGATCTCGCCGTTATCGTAGGGCGGCGACACTTCCACCACATCGCATCCCACCAGCTTCAGGCCCCGGAGACTGCGAACCAGGTCCAGAATTTGCGGGCTGGAGAGGCCGCCCACCTGCGGCGTGCCGGTGCCGGGAGCGTAGGCGGGATCGACCACGTCAATGTCCAGCGTCAGGTACACTTGACGGCCCCGCAACTTCTTGAGGTGACGTTTGACCAGTTCGACGCCGCTCTCGTGAAACTCTTCCGAAGTCACAATTTTGATGCCGTGCTTATGAGCGAAATCAAAGTCGTGTTCGGAATAAACTTGCCCGCGCAATCCCACCTGCAGGGCATACCCCTTCTCAATCAGCCCTTCCTCGATGGCATACTTCACCGGCGTGCCGTGCGAATGTGGACTGCCAAAGTATCCGCTCCAGGTGTCGCCATGGGCGTCGAGCTGGATAAAGGCAACTGGGCCGAAGTGCCTGTGAATAGCGCGGAGTATTGGCAAGAGAATGGAATGATCGCCACCGACGCAGACCGATCGCGCGCCGCCGCGAAACACGTCGCCCAGTTGCTCAGTGATTCGCCGGTAGGTTTCTTCAATCGACAGCGGGTTGATCGAGAGGTCGCCAAAGTCACCAATCCGCCATTTTTCGAATGGATTGAGCTTCAGTACCGGATTCCAGGGGCGAATCATGGCCGATTGCACGCGAATGTTGCGCGGCCCGAAACGCGCGCCCGGACGATAAGTTGTGCCTCCGTCGAACGGGATGCCAATCAACGCGAGGTCCAGTTCCTCCGCTTGCGGAACATGCGGCAGCCGCATGAACGTGGGCACACCGGAAAAGCGTGGATAGACCAGTGCGTCCACCGGCATGGGATGCGGCTTTGCAGTTTTCTTGATTTTCATAGGCGCGCGCATTATAGAACATAGCGCAGTGTGGGGCGGACACTCTTGTCCCCGCTTTTGGGGTTGCTGTTGGGTTTAGGTCGTGGTGAGCGAACCTCGGTTAGCAGGCAGAAGCTGCATCTGGCATAGAATCCATGTCAGAGGCGTCGGACAGGAGTGTCCGACCCACACCTTGCGAAGCTCGAGCCATGGCATCCTGAGCCGTGTGTTATGTTCTAGTTTTCACCGCAGCGAGGCGGCTATGCCCCGATACGAATATCGAGTCCTGAAACCCGTTCCGTCCGCCGAAAAGGCATTCCTGGAATGGATTGACGGGCTGGATCGCGCGTTCGCCAACCGCGATCCCGAGCGTCGCTCTGATCTCGTCCGCGAGGAACTCCACCAGCTTTATCTGGGACGCCCTTACGCGGCACCCGACCCGGCAGCGCCGCTGGCGATACAGACTCTGGTGCATTCGTTGGATCCGCGCAACGCCACCCTGGAACCCGAGAGTTATGGTGATGCCGATGCCGCCAAGTATGGTGAACGCAAACCGCTGATCTGGTTCTGGATGATGTACGACCGCTCCCCGATCGGCTTGAATCACTGGCTGGGACACAAGGTGCGCGCCATGCTGGCCCGGCACGTGTTCAAGCACTGCGGGAATAATGTGAAAATCTTTCACGGCGTGGAATTTTCCTTCGGCTACAACCTGACGGTCGAAGACAATTGCACCATTCACAAGTACGTGCTGCTCGACGACCGCGGAGAGATCATCATTCATGAAGGATCTTCCGTGTCTGATTACGCCAACATTTATTCGCATGCGCACGATCTCAACGATGGCATGATCGTCAGCAATCACAAGACAGAGATCGGCCCCAAGGCGCGCATTACGTATCACGCGACGGTGTTAAGCGGGATGAAAGTGGGCGAGCACGGGATGGTGGGCTCGATGGGAGTCGCGTCGAAAGATGTTGATCCGTTCACGGTAGTCGGCGGCATTCCCGCCAAGCCGATCAAGATCAAGTCGATCGCGCCGGAACAGCTGCAGAACGCTCTGAACAAGCGCTAGCACGCGAATTTCAGGCAACCGCCAGGCCCGCCAATCGAGGTGCGGGGAAGCGGTGAATCGCTGCTCCGCGTGTTAGTATCAAAACCAATCACGCATGAACCTGCAACACATTGACATCCTGAACATCGTGTTCCAGTTGATCGCCTTTATGTTTGCGATCAGCATTCACGAATCGGCGCACGCCTGGATGGCCAACCTGCGCGGCGATCCGACGGCCCGCATGCTGGGGCGGATTACACTCAATCCCATCAAGCACATTGACCTGTTTGGAACGCTGATCCTGCCTGCGGTTGCCATGCTCGCCCACCTGCCCGTCCTGGGCTGGGCCAAGCCCACACCGGTGGACCCGCGAAACTTCAAGAACCCGGTGCTTGATGACATTCTCACTTCGGTGGTCGGACCGATCAGCAATTTCGTGGTCGCCACGGGCGCCGTACTGATTCTCATTCTTGTAAAGAATGCTTCGGCCGCGGGAGAGCAGATCGTTTTCGGCACGCTCCAGGGTGCAAGCTTTGCTGACAGCAATTCGCTTCTGGTACCGTTGTGCAAACTTGTATTCGCAATGATGGTGATCAATATAGTGCTGGGCGTGTTTAACCTTATCCCGGTCCCGCCGCTCGATGGCAGTCATGTGTTGCGCCATCTGCTGCCCGCAGGCGCGCTTCGGATTTATGACACCGTGGGGACTTTTGGCCTGCTGCTTCTGGTGTTTTGGGGCGGAAGACTCTTGACAGCCCTGATTGGACCGGTCTTTGCACTTTTCATAGGCATCCTCCTGAGAATCTGATGACCTCTCGCACCAGCCAACGCAAACGCGTGCTCAGCGGTATGCGCTCGACGGGCAAGCTGCACTTGGGAAACTTTGTGGGCGCGCTCGACAACTGGGTCCGCATGCAGGACCAGTACGATTGCTTTTTCTTCGTAGCCGACTGGCACGCGCTCACCACCGATTACGCAGATACCTCGAAGATTAAGGAAAATTCGCTGGAAGTCCTGCTCGACTGGCTGGCCGCGGGGCTTGATCCCGAGTGCTGCACCATGTTCATCCAGTCGCACGTCCCGCAACATGCCGAATTGCATTTGCTGTTTTCCATGATCACGCCCCTGGGCTGGCTGGAGCGCGTCCCCACATACAAGGAGCAGCGCGAAAACATTTCGGAGAAAGACCTGGGCACCTACGGATTTCTCGGCTACCCCGTACTGCAGGCGGCGGACATCCTGATCTACAAGGGTGACTTCGTTCCGGTGGGCGAAGACCAGGTACCCCACGTTGAGCTGACTCGCGAAATCGCGCGGCGCTTCAACATGTTTTATACCCGCAAAGGTATTTTTGTGTTTCCCGAGCCGCAGCCGCTGCTGACCCCGGCAGCGAAACTGCCAGGAACCGACGGGCGAAAAATGTCGAAGTCGTACGGCAACACCATCCTGCTGACGGACCCCGAGCCGGTAGTGCGGCAGAAGTTGAAGACCATGGTGACCGATCCGGCCCGCGTGCGCCGCAGCGATCCCGGCAATCCCGATGTTTGTCCCGTCGGGGACCTGCATAAGATATTCAGCGACCGGCAAACTATCATGAAAGTTGACGAAGGCTGCCGCTCCGCCGGCATCGGTTGCATCGAATGCAAGGGCTGGGCCGCGGATGCCCTGGTTAGCATCCTCAATCCCATGCAGGAGCGGCGAAAGAAATATGAGGACAATCCACGCCTCGCCTGGGATATTCTGGAGGCAGGCTCTTCCCGCGCCAGCAAGGTCGCAGGGGCCACCATGGACGAAGTCCGCGAGGCCATGGGCATGTCGCTCGACTACGATGAGAAACATGGCTGAGAACCTGAAAATCGCGCCCGCAACCGACATTGCGACGGAAGACGGAAGCACACTCGCGCCCGTCGTACCAATGCCGACCGCGCAGAAGCCGCAGCCCGAAAGCGACTTCCCGTTCTCCGTCACCGTAGGCGATGTGTACGAAGGACCACTCGACCTTTTGCTCGACCTGATCCGCAAACAGGACATCGATATTTACGATATTCCAATTGGGCGCATCACCGCGCAATACCTCGCCTACGTGGAAAAACTGCGGGAACTGGATGTGAACGTCGCGGCCGAATTTATCTACATGGCGGCTGTGCTGATTCACATCAAGTCGAAGATGCTGCTGCCGCGTGACCCCGCGGCGGCTTCAGACGCGCAGGACGATCCCCGTGCGGAACTGGTCAACCGGCTGATCGAGCACGAGAAGTTCAAGTCTGCGGCGCAGATGCTGATGCAGAAACAGCAGATCGAAGATGCGGTCCGGTCGAATCCGGCGATCCACGAATTCATGGAGGCTGAGGGCACTGAGCCCGAGATCGCAGCCGACGTGATTGACCTGGTAAAAACCTTCCAGCAAATTCTGGAGCGTGCCCGGTCGCGCCCCATACTCGAGGTAGACGAAGAAACAGTCACCGTGGGACAGATGATTGACTACTTGCAGCGGCGGCTGGCGCTCGAGGACAAGCCCCTCCGTCTCAAGCAAATCCTACGTAATGTGAATTCACACCAGGCGCTGGTCTGCATGTTTCTCGCACTCCTGGAGATGGTCCGGCTGCAGGCAATCCAGTTGCGGCAGGACCGCATTTTTGGCGAGATTTTGCTGCGCAAGCATACCGGCTTTGATGCCATCATCGCCGAGCAGGCGGCGGTGCGCGATGACTGGCGCTAGCAAGCAGTCGTCGGCCGTCAGTCTTCGGTCGTCAGCCGATCATAGATCATGATTTTCAGGGCACTTAACCATGAGTCTTAAAGCTAAACTCGAAGCCATTATTTATGCGGCGGAAACGCCAATCACGCTCGACCACATGGTCCAGCTTCTGAATGAGTCTGCGATCGCCGAAGGCGCAACCGACGATGAGGTCAAGTCACGTGTCCGCGTCCTACTTGAGGAACTGATCGACGACTACGCTGCTGCCGACCGTGGCATCGAGATTCGCCAGATCGCGGGCGGATATCGCATGTCCACCAAGCCGGAGCATCATGACGTGGTGCGTGACTTTGCCAAGAGTCTGAAGCCGCCGATTCGGCTCTCTCTTCCGGCACTGGAAACGTTGGCTGTCATCGCCTACAAGCAGCCGGTGACTGTACCGGAGATCAGCGAAATCCGTGGTGTGGATTCGAGCGGCGTCATCGCTACCCTCCTGGACCGGAAGCTGATCACGACGGCGGGGCGGAAGGCAGTCATCGGACGGCCCATTCTCTACAAATCGACAAAGGAATTTCTGCTCCGCTTCGGATTGAAAGACGTAGGTGAACTGCCCAGCATGGAGGAGTTCGAAAAGCTGGTGGCGGAATCGTTCCAGAATGAATTACTGCCTTTGTCAGACAACGGCGCGGACGATGCTTCCGCCGTTGTGAGCGATCCGCAAATCGAGTCCGAGGCCGCGGTTATCGAAGCCGATGGAGAAACCGTTTCCGCCGAGCCCCATGCCGCCGGCGAAAATGATCCTGCCGCTTAGACCTGGGCTGGCCGGTTTCTTTCCGGCAACTTTCATCTCGCGAGTGGTTGAAGCAATCAATGCCTGCCCAACGTCTGCAAAAAATCATCGCTGCCGCCGGAATCGCATCGCGCCGCAAGGCGGAACAGCTTATTGCCGGCGGTCTGGTATCGCTTAACGGGCAGGTGGTCACGGAGCCCGGCACCAAGGCTGATCCCGAGCATGATCACATCCGGGTAAACGGCAAGCTGCTGCGCGGCGCTCAGAAAAATGTTTACCTGCTGATGAACAAGCCCAAGGGATACATCACGGCTGTGGCCGACCCGGAAAAACGGCCGACGGTGATGGACCTGCTTCGAGGCGTGGGCGTTCGAGTGTATCCGGTTGGGCGACTGGATTACGCCAGCGAGGGTCTGCTCCTGCTTAGTAATGATGGTGAGCTCGCGGCCGCGCTCATGAAAGCTTCGTCCCACGTTCCCAAGACTTACCTGGTCAAGGTGGCGGGCACACCTTCGGCGGATGGTCTGACGAAATTGCGGTCTGGTGTTTATATCCAGGGCAAGGGCGGCCGAAGGCAAAAGACAGCGCCTGCCAAGATCAAGCTGATTCGCGAGGCCGACAATCCCTGGTACGAGGTCACCTTGATTGAAGGCAAGAACCGGCAGATCAGGCAGATGTTCGAGACCGTGGGACATCACGTGGAAAAAATAAAGCGGGTTCGTTACGGCCCTTTGCAGCTTGATGTTCCGCCGGGAAAATTTCGCCATTTGACCGTGCAGGAAGTTACTCGCTTGAAGTCTGCCATTAAGTAAGTGCCGCTGGCCCCCGCTCGTTACGGTTTTGCCGGGGACCACACGGGCGAGACGCCCGCGCCCACATCGAACGCCTTGACCACGCTCATCAAGCTCGATTCGAACGAAAACCCGTTTGGGCCTTCACCGCATGCGATCAAGGCCATGCAAGCCGTGCTGGCAACATGCAGCGACTATCCCGACGACGATGCTTCCACGCTGCGACTGAAGCTTGCTGAGCATCACGGTGTACAGGTTGAACAGATCCTCGTCGCCGGCGGCCTGACAGAGTTTCTAGGCATGCTCGCGCGGGCGTTTCTGGCGCCCGGTCTGAACGCGGTAACCAGCCAGCGATCATTCATCGTTTACCGCCTGGCTACAGAAGCCGCGGGCGCCCAGCTGATCGAAATGCCCATGCTCCAGGACGGATTCGATCTCGTCGGAATTGCCGCGGCAGTGAACTGCAATACCCGGCTCATCTTTCTGGCGAATCCGAATAATCCGACCGGAACGATGGTCACGGCGGATGACATAGATCATCTATTGGAGAGCATTCCGGAACAGGTGGTCGTGCTGGATGAGGCCTACTACGAATTTGCCCAGGATTTCGCGGCCAGGCGCGGGATCACATATTCACGTTCTCTGGATTATGTGCGCAAGGGACGAAATGTTGTGGTGTTGAGGACGTTTTCTAAAGTACACGGACTGGCCGGAGCGCGGGTCGGGTACGGTGTCGCTTCGGTTGACTTGATCGCGCGTATTTCGCGTCAACGATCTATGTACTGTGTCTCAATCCTGGCCCAGGCGGGGGCTCTGGCGGCGCTTGAAGATTCAGCACACATTCGCAAGGCCGTCGAAAACAATACCCACGAGTCGCAGCGACTGTACCGGGCGCTTTCCGAGATCGGGTACGCGGTCACTCCGACCTGGGGGAGTTTTCTGTATTGCGACATCGGCCGGGGCGCCAGCAACTTTGCCGAACAACTGCGGGTAGAGGGCATCGCAATTCGTCCGTTGGATCAATGGGGCGCTCCCGAAGCTGTCCGCATCACCGTCGGCACGCCGGAGCAGAATGACGCACTCTTGCGGGCGATGACGAAGCTGAAGAACTCCTAGGTAATCGTCATGGGCAGTTGAGCTGCGCCGTACAGTCCGGCATCGCTGCCCAGCAAAGCCCGCGTGATGATGGTCTTGGTTGAACCTTCAGGACCCACATGCCCTGAAGCACCCTCTCCGCCGGAGAGGAAAGCGGGAGCGGTTGCGGCATAGACCAGAGAGCGCTGCCGCAGTTCCTCAAAAATAAATGGGGAGAACGCTTCCCATGCGCTCGACACTCCTCCACCCACCACATACATATTGAGATTGAAAGCGTTAACGAGGTTTGCAATACAAATGCCCAGGGCGCGTCCCAACCGGCCAAAGATTTTCCTGGCTTCTTCCTCTCCCTGAATGGCCAGGTTGTAGATGGCTTTGGCGTTGAACTCGGGATCGGAGCTGGCGGCCTTCGCCAGTCCGGGGGCGCGGCCGGAGGCGATCGCCTCCTTAGCCATTCGGACCACCGCAGTTGCCGAGGCATATTGTTCCAGACAGCCGCGGTTTCCGCAGCCGCATGGAGGGCCCTCAGGTTCCACCGTCATGTGGCCAAACTCGCCGGCCATCCCGGTCATGCCGTGCCAGATGCGGCCCTTGAGCACAATTCCGCCGCCGACGCCTGTCCCGAGAGTCAACATGGCCATATCGTCCACGTCTCGCGCCGCGCCCAGCCACTTCTCGCCCAGCGCCGCCACATTAGCGTCGTTCTCCAGGATCACGCGCGTACCCAGCAGGCCCTCAATCTGCGCCTGCACGGGAGACTCCGCCCAGCCCGGCAGATTCGGAGACTCACGCAGCATGCCCGTCTTCATATCGATAATTCCAGGCACGCCGATGCCGATCCCCTGCAGCGCGCCGCCGTCGCGATATTTGGCGGCAAGCAGGCGGATGGCATCGCACATCTCGTGGATGACGTGGTCCTTGCCCAACGCGACCCGCGTGCCCACCGTGACTTTTTCCATCAGGTCGCCTTGCTGGTTGACGGCCGCGATGCGCAGGTTGGTCCCGCCGAGATCAACGCCGATCGAAAAATTGGGCATAGGTATGTAGCGTACCAAAGTCAGTGTAGCGCCGGCGTCTCGCCCGCGACGGCGGAGGGCGGGATGCCCTCCGGACAGGGCGGGACGCCGACACTACCTTTGACACTTCGGGCAATAGTGACTGCTGCGTCCCGCGATGACCACGCGCTTGATCGGAGTCTCGCAGACCAGGCAAGGTTCGCCTTCCCGGCCGTAGACCCGGTGCTGCAGCTGAAAGAATCCCTCTTCGCCGTCCGCGTCAACGTAATCGGAGACCGAAGATCCACCCAGGGCAATGGCCTCCCGGAGCACTTCCTGGACCGCGGGATAGAGCCGTCGCAGGTCATCGCGTGTAAGTGAGGCCGCTCGCCGCCGCGGCCGAATCCCGGCACGAAAGAGCGACTCGTCGGCGTAGATGTTGCCCACGCCGCGCAGGAGCTTCTGGTTCAGCAGGGCGCTCTTGATGGGGGTTTTGCGGCCGTGGAAGAGGTTGACAAAATGATCGAGTTTGACCTCCAGCGGCTCGGAACCGCCCGCTTCGAAACCATGGGCCACACTCAGGCGCCCGAAGCGTCGCGGATCGACGAACCGCAATTCCCTGCCCGAAGCCAGTTTCGCGACCAGGTGGGTGTGTTTTGCTACTTGGCTATCGGGCGGGCAAACCACCATGCTCCCGGTCATCCCCAGGTGAACGATCCACTGTGTGCTTGACTGTGTGTTGGTTGGTGTGGGGCGGGCGCCCTCGCCCGCCGTTTTTTTCCGTGATGCAGAACCGCCAGGTCGTTTACTAGGCCGGTCGGACAAGAGTGTCCGACCCGCAAGTGGTGCCAATTCCAGATCGAATACGATGTGTTTCCCGACCCGTCGTACCGCTGCGATGCGGCGGGATTCCAGGGTGCCCACAATCTCAGCGGCTGGAGATTTCAGCGGCTCAGGTTTCGATCCCAGCCAGACCGACTCGATCACGTCCCCGGTGACCCGGCTGGAAAGGCCACGAGCGATTGTTTCGACCTCGGGAAGTTCAGGCATGGAAAACAGTCTACAGTCGTCAGTCTTCGGTCGTCAGCCAAGTCCTATCCTGACGACTGAAGACTGAACCCACGACTGCGTTGCTCATCCACAGTCCGGCAGGTTATCATTGTCGGTACATATCAGCGCCGTAAATCCTTGTAATTCAATGTAGAGCGGTTCACCGTGAGCGTGGAGTGTGTGCGACCCTGCAATGCGGCCGGGGCGGCCGTCATCCTGTACCACGGAGCTGGCTTTGAAGAAGGGTAAGACTGCGGTCATCGTCGGTGCGCAGTGGGGCGACGAAGGCAAAGGTAAGATCGTCGACGTTCTCTCGGAAAACTTCTCGGTCGTGGCCCGTTATGCCGGCGGACACAACGCCGGGCACACCGTCATTATCAACGGGAAGAAATTCATCCTTCAACTGGTGCCTTGCGGCGTTCTGCGTCCGCGCTGTCGCAGCGTGATCGGCAATGGCGTAGTGCTCGACCCCATCGCCCTCCTCAAGGAAGTGGCCTCTTTGCGCGAAACCGGAGTGCAAGTGGACGGCGCCTTGTTTGTCAGCAACCGGGCCCACGTAATCCTGCCTTACCATCGCATGATTGAACTGGCTTCGGAAAATGCTCCGGGACGGGTGAAGATCGGCACTACTTCCCGCGGCATCGGCCCCACCTATGAGGACAAGATGGGCCGGCGTGGCCTGCGGGTGGCGGACTTGCTCGACCTGAAGCTGCTTCGGACGCACATTGAAAACGCCTGCCAGGAGAAGAACATGATCGCGCACGCGTTGTTCAACTCCGAGCCGCTCGATCCCGACAAGATGTATCAGGAATACGCTGAGGCTTCCGCCAAAGTCGCCCCCTTCGTATGCGACACGGCGGCCCTGCTGAATCAGGCCCTGGCGCAGGGTGAATCGATTCTCTTCGAGGGCGCGCAAGGCACCATGCTCGACATCGATCACGGCACCTACCCCTTCGTGACCTCTTCCAGCGCCACTTCCGGCGGAGCGGTCATCGGAACCGGGGTCGCGCCTACCGCCATCGACACCGTGATCGGCGTCACCAAAGCATATTGCACACGGGTCGGCGGTGGACCCTTCCCATCTGAGGCTCTGGACGCCAACGGCGACCTGTTGCGGGCCCGGGGGAATGAGTACGGCGCGGTGACCGGGCGTCCCCGGCGCTGCGGCTGGCTCGATTTGCCACTCTTGCGTTACGCTGGCATGATTAACGGCATCTCCTGGCTGGTGGTGACCAAGCTGGATGTGCTGGACGAGCTGGCCGAGATTCCGGTTTGCGTCGGTTACAAGATTAATGGCAAGGTGACGGCCGAAATTCCCGCTCATGGCAGCGGTTTTGACGGCATCGAGTGCGTGTACCAGACCATGCCCGGGTGGCGCACCTCCACTCAGGGCATCACGCAACTGGAGAAGCTGCCGCAGGCCGCGCGCGATTACCTGACTTTCCTGGAGAAGGAGAGCGGCGCCCGCATCGGCATGGTTTCCACCGGGCCGGGACGCGAGCAGACCATGTTTGCGGACAGCTTTACCACCGCGCTGAAGGGTTTGACTGGACAACAAACCGGGGCTTCAGCAACAATCTGACCAACGGAGCAAATGATGGTTGTTCTAGCTGTGACGTGGATGGCGAAAGTTGGCCGCGAAGCTGAAATGGCCGGAATTTTTTCCAAGCTGACGGAAGAGTCCCGCAAGGAACCCGGCTGCGGGATGTATGTGGTGCATCGGCACAAGACCGAACCGCGCCGCTTTTTCGTCTACGAGCAATACAAGGACGACGCCGCGCTGGAGGCCCACCGCGCCGCCCCCCACTTTCTGCAATACGCCAAGAAGGAACTGCCAAAAATTGGCGACCGCGTGGAAGGACACTTGTACGAACCACTAGGGTAGGATGTTTGTGTGGACGTGGGCGGCCCGCGCTTCCTGTTACTTCCCTTTGTCCGCCATCAGCACTCCCCCCGAAGCGTAACTCTCCTTCGAAACTTCATTGAAAGTCACCACGACCGCCTCGCGACGCGCCCCCGCTTCCTCTACCATGGCGTCGGTGATGCGCTGCGCCAGCTTGCGCTTTTGATCGGCCGTGCGGCCGGTCAGCATTGTGACTTGGACTAATGGCATAGAAAGGCGCTCCTGGCTTCTGGCTTCTGGTTACTACTATTGCGCCAGTTCGTAGCCCGCGAAAAAGAAGCTCAATTCGAAGCGGGCCGTGTCATCCGCATCCGAGCCGTGAATGGCATTGTTCTCGATGCTGGTGGCCCACTTCTTCCGAATGGTGCCCTCCTCGGCATTCGCCGGATTGGTGGCGCCCATCAGCTTGCGCAAGTCGGCGATGGCGTCTTCTTTCTCCAGCGCCA
>Ga0326726_10000495_pt1 | contig 36717 bp, 32 predicted proteins | sample MHFenrmetagenome_2_FD_207603 | JGI IMG/M metagenome (GOLD analysis project Ga0326726, IMG submission 207603) | Lab enriched peat soil microbial communities from Michigan Hollow, Ithaca, NY, United States - MHF15MN | ecosystem: Environmental > Terrestrial > Soil > Wetlands > Peat | place: USA...
ATCAGCGCCGCCAGCTGCTGCTGCTCTTGCCAGGAGAACCCGGGCAGATCGGCCTTCTCCGCCAGGTAGGCGCCGTGCTTGTGGTACTGGTTGTGCGCGACACTCAGGCCGATCTCGTGCAGGCGCGCCGCCCAATCGAGCATGCGCCCCGCTTCCGCATCCAGTGCCCAGGTGCGCGCCACCTGTTTGAAACAGAGCGCGGCGGTCCGTGCCACGTGCTCGGCCTGCGCGCCATCGGTGCGGAAGCGCGCGCCCAGGGCGTTGACAGTTTGTACGCGCACATCGGTCTGCTGCAGGCGCCCGAGCAGGTCATGCAGCAGACCTTCACGCAACGCGCCATCCGCCACCAGCATGCGCTCGATGCCGAGCGCCTCGAACACCGCGCTCAGGATCGCCACCCCACCGGGCAACACCGGCGCGCGTTCCGGATTGAGCCCGGCGAGATCAATATCCTGCACGCGCCGCGCCGCAATCAGCGCGTCACGCAGGCGCGCGAGCGCCGCGCGCGTGATCGCGCCGTCCGTCCAGCCTTCGGCGCGCAGCACCGCACGCAAGGCGCGGATCGTGCCGGAGGTGCCGATTGCCACCTCCCAGCCACGCTGGAACTGGGTCTCGACCGGCTGCAGTTCGAGTCGCGCCGCGGTCTCGGCGTGACGCATGCCCTTGGCGGTGATGACGCCGTCGGCGAAATGCATTTGGCTCAAGCCCACGCAGCCCATGTGCAGGCTCTCCATGACGAGCGGTTCGTGCCCCTCACCCACGATCAACTCGGTGCTGCCGCCGCCGATGTCCACCACCAGACGGCGCCGGGCGTCGTCCGGCCGCGACTGCGCCATGCCCTGGTAGATGAGCCGCGCCTCCTCGCGCCCGGCGATGATCTCGATCGGATGACCGAGCGCGCGTTCGGCCGCGGCCAGGAAGGCGTCGGCATTGCGCAGGCGCCGCAAGGTGTTGGTGCCGACCGCGCGCACGCTGCCGCGCGGCAGGCTGCGCAGGCGTTGACCGAAGCGCGCCAAGCAGGCGAGCGCCCGGGCGCGCGCCGCCGGTGTGAGACGGTTGTTTTCATCCAGCCCGCCGCCGAGCCGTACCATCTCCTGCAGGCGATCGAGCACGTGCAGCGTACCATCACCGGTCTGCGCCACGAGCAAATGAAAACTGTTCGAGCCCAGGTCCACGGCCGCGACCACGGTGGGTGTGGCGCGCAGGCGCGCACGTAACGCGCCCAGCAACGGACGGCCGGGTGCGGATTTCCTCGCGGGCTTTTTTCGTTTCATGTTGTGCGTCTTTGGGCGCGCGCTACGCGGTGCCGTTCCGTAGAGAGTCGCTGCATCGCGTGTGCCGAGCTTGGCCTGGGTGTACTGACAATGGGTTGAGAAGCACAGGCGCCGGCCCGGAAATCCGCCAAGGCCCGTGGCACACAGCTGATTCGGACGGCTGCACACCTGTGTAGAGTGCGACGGTCATATTAATGGAACCCGGCGCGGCTTGGAATCGCTGGCCTGGCCCAGTGTGGCGAGCTTCCTGCTCACGCCAAGCATCGGTGCGAGAAAAGTGCGCGCGCGTGGTCCGAGGTAGCGGGCGCGGATATCGCGATAACGCCGCTTCGTGTCGTGCCCGACCCACGCGGCGAGTTCGCGCAGCCCGGGCAAAACAGCTTCGGCCTGTGCGCCGGCGATATCGAGCGCCTGCGCGATCTCGTGTGCCATCACGAACCGGTCATTTAACTCTCCGAAGCGATCTTGCAACCCCTGCAGCTTCTTGACCGGCACAACCACACCGGGAACCGTCCCGCGCAAGGGCTCGAGCAAGTAGCGCAGGCGCTTGCCGCCGATCCGCGCGGCGTGGATGGCATCGCGGTCGGCAACCGAGCCGATGCCCGCCAAGTCTGCGGCGAGATCCGCGCCATAGCCCGACAAGCGTCCGCTGGTGGCCTGTGCGAAGCTGACGCCCGCGGTGGTGACGGCGTCACGTTCATGCTTGCGGATGCGCAGCACCGCGCGCAGGCGCGGCTCGAGAGCAGCGAACTCCTTGCGCACCCGTTTGCGCAGCGCGCGGTGAGCCGTGCGCTGGCGTTGTTCAAGACCTGCGAGCAACCAGGCGAGTGCCAACCGCGCATCGGCCTTGAGCCGCGATGGCGGGTGGCGCAACCACTCGATCTGCACCTCGGCGTCGCGCGCCGCGTTGGTGGCGCGCGCCAGTCGGCGCAGACGCCGACGCAGATCTTTCGGAACCGGATCGCACCAGGGGGCATAGGCGCGCAGGATACTGCGCAAGCGCCGCAGCGCGACCCGGAAGTCGTGCAATGCCTCGGCATCATCGCGATTCACCACACGCGCACAGGCCGAGGCCGCGGCGTCGAGCTGCGCAAGCGCGAGTCGCCGCACGGCCAGCGCCGGCGGCAGCGCGAGCAGCGCCGAGACCTTCATGTCTTAGTCACCGATTTCGGCGAGCTGCGCGGCCGTGAGCAGCCAGGTGAGCGTTCCTTTGCCGGCGGCCGGCGCACCGGCGAACTCGATGAGGGCCGCCGCGCCCTTTTTGAATTGCACGAACCCGGATGGTTTGCCCGCGAGCAGCCAACTGGCGAGCTGGCCGAGATCCGGTTCATGACCGACCAATGCCAGCAGCGCCTCCGGCGGTTGCGTGCGCAGCCAGTCGAGCACGGCGCGTGGCGCTGTGCCGGGCGACAGCGCCGGCAAGTTCACGACCTCGACGTCCGTGTAGTCCGCGGCCACGATCTCCGCCGTCTGGCGTGCGCGCAGGAGCGGACTGGTGGCGATTTGCGTCAACCCGGGCAGGAGCGTATGCAGTCCGTGTGCCGCCTTGCGCATGCGCCGCCGGCCTTCTTGAGTCAATGCACGCGTGCGATCGCGCGTGAGGAGCTTGCGATCCTCGGCACGAGCGTGGCGGATGAGTACCAGTTGCATGCCCGCGATTATATCGGAATCGGGGGCGCCGCGGCGCTTAGATGCGGTCGTGACAAATATACAGCGACAGGCGCGAACCGGTGACCAGGCTGCGACCATAATAGATGAACGTCACCAGCCACAGACCGAGCAGAAACAGCACCATGCCCGGGTGCCACAGGGTTTCCAGTCCGCGCAGCAGCGACACCGTCACCAGGGTTTGCGTCGGCAGGAAGGTCAGCATGGCCGCGATGTACAACACCGACAACAAGGCGAGCACCTGGTACACGGAGTAGCGCCCGCTGCCACGCCAGTCGGCGCGCAGGGTTTCGGAGAATGCGCGCCACAGTTGCGTCACCGCGAGTGTGAGCAGCAGTGCCGCCGAATAGGCAGCGTGCAGAAAGAGCAGCATCCCCGCCAAGCCGATGCCGGTGTACAGAACCGCGGTTACCGCCTGGATCGGCACCACCTTCTCGCCGGCAAGATTACCAGCATAGGCGATCTTCTTGGTCTCGCCGCGGAACACGAAGTGCCAGCGGGCAAAGAGCTTTTGCATCAGCGGGTGCGATGCATGCAGCGGCTTGCCATAGCAGCAACCGAAGCTGATGCACGCCAGCCGCCCCAGGCCTTCGCCGAAGGCATAGCCAATGCTGATGGCGGCGAGCACCGGCACCACCGGCGCCTCGCTGCCCAGCAGGTGGCCGAGCGTGGCATTGCTGAACAACACTATCCAGGGCGCGAGCAGAATGCCGATGAAGGCGGCACCGCCGACGCTGAATACCGACGATTTTTTCTCCACGATCAAGGCCACGATTTTCGATCCGGGTATACACGCGCCCAGCATCACCATGCTGAGCAACACGGTTTCTGCGCGTGTTACTCCGACCGCACCGAACAGCAGGAAGATGATCGCGACCGACACGAACTGCGCAGCCGAGGAAAACAGTCCGTAATAGGTGAAATTCAGCCCCTGCCAATAGCCGGCGGCGTCCTGGCGCTGCGGCAGGGTGGCGAAGATCTGCCACTTCTCCTCCGGCAGACGGCGGAAGCCCCAGGCGAGATAGGCGAAACAGAGTGCGCCGAGCGCGGCCACGAACAGTTCATTCCACATGCATTCCCTCCCGGCCAGACAGTGTGAGTCGTCCGGCGGTGAGTGCGTGCGCAATCGGCGAGCGCACGCGCACATCGGTTTCAATCAACGACTGGCCGAAGGCGAGCGCGTAACGGCTGTGTGCCTTGGGCGTGGCCTGATTGGCCAGCAGGTCGGCGGCGAAACGGATACGTTGCGGTTCGAAGACCAGCAACGTGGTTGAACTGCCGGGCCGAAACAGGCTCTTCGGTTGGCCGCGCTTGACGAACATCCCGGGCACGACCGGCTGCGGGTCGTCATAGCGCGCGTCGCTGTAGCACTGCGCGATGTCGCCGATCATGAGCGCCACGATTTCGATCATCGCCACCTTGCCGACCTGCGTGCCGCCCTCGACGTCGGTATCGATCACCGTCACCACGCGCCGGTTCTTGGAGTACGGGGTGGCCACCAGCACCGCGGCACCGGGATTGCAGGAATGGTAATCGCCCTCGACCGTGTAATGGTCCAGCACCCGGCCCGCGACCGGGGTGTGGTTGTAGTGATATTTCTCGGGGGTGAGTCGGAAGATGGCATAGTCGCCTTCGGTGAACGTCGCCCGCCAATGTTGCTGCTCGCCGCCGAACAGTTCGTGGTAGTCGAAGAACTTGTCCTTGACGAACAGCGACGCGCGATCGCGAAACGATCCGACCAGCACGCGCGCATCGCACGGTGCGGTCACGGCGCGCGCGTCCTCCGGCATCGGCCGGCAGTCCCAATAGCGGATCTTGCGCTCGAATGCCTGGCGGGCGCTGTGAAAATCCGCCGGGTCCTCCAGACACTCGTCGAGATCAATCTGATGGTCGCGAAGAAATCGCCGGCAGGCGCCGGAACCCCAAGCGGTGTCGTAATTGAGATAGCCGAGCAGACGCGTCGAGTGCCGGCTGGTGAGCAGGCGGAACAGCGCCGGCATGCTTTCGCGCACCCGACTGTAGAAGAACAGCACCAGACGGTCTTGATACAGGCGCTCGGTTTCGAGCCGGCCGGAACGGCGATCGATGTACTGATGCAGGATCGAGTGCATGCGGGTCACGTTGTCAGGCAGCGTGATCGCGCGCCGTTCCTGCCGCGTTGCCGGCGTAGCGGCGTTCTTCCTGCTCCACGTTCAGTAGCAGCAGGCCGATCAACCGGCACAGGGTGTCGGGCAGCGCGCTGCCCATGCGCACGGCAGGCGCCGCCGCATTCAAAAATTCGTTCGCGCCACGCCCGTGGGTGAGTTTGGTCAGGGCGTGTTGCAGGGCCGGATCGTGCGGCACTTGTTGATCCATCTGCCGGAAGCTCTGCCCCACGGTGTGCAGCCCTTCTTCCAGATACTGCTGACACAGACGTCCGCGGTAATACTGCCCCGCCGCCTGGTTGAAGGTGACGGCGTCCACGTCCATCGGGCTCTTCACGCCCAGCTCAGCAAGTATCGAGCTGGTCAGCCGCCCGGAAACACCACGCTCCGACGGTGCCACGAGACGCTCATGCAGATCGGCGAATGTGGCTCTGCCGGTCTCGACCCGTGCGCCATCTTCCCGCAGCAGCCGCAGCAAGGCACGGCAGTAATCGTCAAGATACACCTTGAAGAAGCCGGTGTGGCGCTTGCTCGGGCGCGTGCGCTCGGTGCGCGCCAGCACCTGCCGCAGAAACAGGTTTTTGGTTGTCTTGCGCACATACACGATTGGCAGGCCGATAGCGGCGGCAAAGAATATCTGGCGCCGTTCGCTTTCGGTGTCCGGATCGTTCGGGATGTGCGCATGGGTGAGATCGCCGCGCGCCATGCACTGATACGCATAGGCGGTGATCAGTGCCTGCAAGTCCGTGGCCGGTGCCAGATCATCGTGCAGGCTCGCAAACAAACTGTAGTGCCGGCCTTCAAAACCGGTGAAGCCCATCTTGGTGAACTCGCGCAGCCGATAGAGCGCGTAGAAGGTCATGTCACGACTGAACAGCCCTTTGCGTTCCAACTCGGCCTTGAGGCGTTCGCCGTTGCCGAGGCGACCATCATTCGCCGCGTGACTCGCGCTGCTCGGTAACGCCGCAAAGTAGTCGAGCAGGCGCAGGTCCGGCACCACATCGCCGTTGAGTCCCGCGAGCAATCCGGCCTTGCGCTTCCATGACTGCCAGGTGAGGCGTAACTGGGCGCTGCCCAGTTCATGCGGCAGAAAGCCGAGTGCGCGCTCCGGACGCAGGTCGGCCGGCGCAAGACGCGCGGGCGCGGCGCTGTACAGGCCGACGAACAGTGGCAGGAAGTGTTCGACGATCTTGGTGGCGAGGTCGCCCAGGTATTTTTCTTCCGCCATCGCCTTCGGTTCCGGCTGGGCACGCAGGTATTCGCCGAGCCGCAGGCTGCCGAGGCTGAGATGGGTACCGTTATTGAGCAGACTGGTATCACACACCATGCGCTCGACCACATGCGGCTTCAGGATGCCGGCCTCCATGAGGCGCGCGCCGGCGTGCATGCGGCTGTGGCTCAAGGTCTCATGGCAGACGTGCATATAACTGCGCTTGCTGGCGCCGTCCGGAAAGCCGGACAGGCACGGATTCATGAGCAGCTCGCGGTAGGCATCCGCCGGCAGCAGCCGGCTCAGATCCTTGAGCCGTGCCGGTGGATTCGGCGCGGCATAAATGGACAGCACCTGGCCAGTCGCACGTAGCGCGAATTTCTCGTTCGCATAGGCCGTGAGCAGCTGGGTGAGCAGAAAACGCTGCGCGTTCTCGCGCGCCACGGCCTGGCCCAGCGCTTCGCCATGCTTGCCCGAAACGATATGCGTGGAAATGATCTCGGGCGCGGTATTGTCATTCAGGAAGCAGCTGAGCACACGTTGCCCGGCGAGCAGCGCGCGCCCCGGCAAAGCCCCAGCGCCGAGCACATCGGCGAGCGCGAGCTTGAGCACATAGCTGGCCGGCACGCGCACGCTGTCCGCATTGGCCTGAAAATCGTCGCGATCGGGACGCTGGGCAAGATCGCTGCCGAGCGTGACGCGTGCCGCCGCGTTCAGCGCTGCGCGCGGAACCCGCAGCCAACTGTGATCCCAGACCTGCTCGGCGTTACCGGCCAGCCACTTCTCCAGCGCCTCGGTGTCACGACCTCCGGCCGCCAGGAACGGCAAACCCGCAATGGCTTGTGGCAGGTCCACCTGATGCGGAGCGCCGACAACGCTCACGGCCAGTTCGTTTTCCGTGCCGGCGGTGATGTCCTGAGGATGGAACGGCAGGGCCTGAGGGTGCACGGCGCTGCCAGGATGCACACCGAGACGCGTGAAAATGTCCCGCTGCACACGGCGCTGCTCGTCTGCCTTGGACGTACTATCGAAGAGAACTGCCAGGGTCGTGTCGTTCTGGCGCATGCATCCGATCCGGTTTTTGGCTGCGCGCAGCATGCCCATGGTCCATGACCTGTCGGTGACGGCCGTGTGATGATTTTGTGGCAGCCATTGCTGCCAGCGGCATTCCAGTGCGATGCACTGGTGCATCACCAACACGCATGGCGTCACAGGATCGTCACGCAGCCGTCAACAGCCTGACACAGCCACGGCGCATCTTGTGCGTGCCCCAATGCTCAGGGAGGTGCCTATGCAGACACTGCGATTCAACGCTATCTGGATTTCGGACACCCACCTCGGACTGCGCGCCTGCAAGGCCGAGTTCCTGCTCGATTTCCTGCAACACACCGAGTGCAAGCAGCTCTACCTGGTCGGCGACATCATCGACTTCTGGTACATGAAGAAGGGCATGCGCTGGCCGACGCTGCACAATCGCGTCATTCAACAGGTGATGTGTATGGCGGCACGCGGCACCCAGGTGATCTACGTACCCGGCAATCACGATGAACTGTTCCGCGACTACCTCGGCACGAGTTTCGGCGGCATCGAGATGCGCGCCGAAGCCATTCATGAAACCTCCGACGGCCGCCGCTTTCTGGTGCTGCATGGCGATGAGTTCGACCAGGTGGTGAAGCACAGCAAGTGGATTGCCGTGCTCGGCAGCGAGGCCTATGACGTGCTGCTGGCAGTCAACCGCTGGTTTAACTACTTCCGTCGCAAGCTCGGTTTCCCCTACTGGTCGCTGTCCGCCTATCTCAAGCACAAGGTGAAGAACGCCGTCAGCTTCATCAGCAGCTTCGAGAAGGCCGTGGTGCACGAGGCACGCCGGCGCGGCATGGACGGCGTGATCTGCGGCCATATCCACAAGGCCACGATCGAAAACCACGACGGCGTTCTGTACTGCAACGATGGCGACTGGGTGGAGAGTTGCACGGCACTGGTCGAGCATGCCGATGGGACCCTGGCGGTGATTCACTGGGCCGATGAAAGCGTATTCCTGTTAAGCGAGGCTGAAAATGAACATCGTCATCGTAACCGATGCCTGGCGCCCGCAGGTTAACGGCGTCGTTCGTACCCTGGAGCGCACCCGCGACGAGCTCGTGCGGCTCGGGCACCAGGTCATCTTTATCACCCCGCTCGAGTTTCGCACCCTGCCGATGCCGACCTACCCGGACATCCGCCTGTCGCTGTTTCCGGGCCGCAAGCTGCGTCGCCGGTTGGAAGACATCAAGCCGGATGCCGTGCACATCGCCACCGAAGGCCCGCTCGGCGTGGCCGCGCGCCGCTGGTGCCTGCGCAACCGGTTTCCCTACACGACGTCGTTCCATACCCAGTTCCCGGAATACGTGTGGCTGCGCACGCGCATCCCGCTCAGCTGGAGCTACGCCGTCATGCGCTGGTTCCATGGGCGCGCGGCGGCGGTCATGGTCGCGACACCGACGCTGCACAAACGTCTGACCGAACACGGCTTCACCAATCTCGCCTATTGGTCGCGCGGCGTGGATACCGAGCACTTCAAACCGCGTCCCAAGGATTTTCTCAATTTGAAGCGTCCGATTTTTACCTGTATGGGGCGGGTCGCCATCGAGAAGAACATCGAGGCCTTTCTCAAACTCGAACTGCCCGGCACCAAGATGGTTATCGGTACGGGTCCCGATCTGGAGATGTTGAAAACGAAATACCCGGAGGCGATCTTCACCGGTTACAAGGAGAACGGGGATCTGGCCAAACACATGGCGGCCGCGGACGTGTTCGTGTTCCCGAGCCGCACCGACACCTTCGGCCTGGTATTGATCGAGGCGCTCGCGAGCGGCGTGCCGGTCGCCGCTTACCCGGTGCAAGGGCCGGTGGACATCATCGAGAACGGTGTAACCGGTTTCCTCGATGAAGACCTGGGCAAGGCGGTGCTCGCCGCGCTCGCCCTCAAGCCCGAGGATTGCCGCTCCACGGCGCTGCAATACACCTGGGAGGCGTGCACCCGCCAGTTCCTAGCCAACCTCAACCCGGTCGCGCGACTACCCTCTACCGCGGCCGATCAACACACTGTCCAGCCGCGCTAGCCGCGATGCCAACGCCTTCGCGAATGCTGATGCCACCATGTGTACCGCGTAAAATCAGAACGGGGCGGATTACTTTCCCATCGTATTGACTATTTTTTCCCTCTCCCCCACCGGGGGAGAGGGCTAGGGAGAGGGGACGGATCCTTTCTGCCCTCTCCCCTGCACATCTCCCACAAGCGGGAGATGTGCGATAAGCGTGGATGGCAAATTAAGTTGCAGAAAGTGCGAAGCACGACACCAGGAAATTTCTGTCGTTTAACCTTCCTTAAGCCACTTCGCGACGCGTGAGGCAAAATAGGTCAGGATCGCATCGGCCCCGGCGCGTTTGAAAGCGAGCAGCGATTCCATGATCACCGCGCGCTCATTCAGCCAGCCATTGTGCGCGGCAGCCATGAGCATGGCGTACTCACCACTCACCTGATAGACGAAGGTCGGTGCGCCGAACTCGTCTTTGACGCGGCGCACGATATCAAGGTAAGGCATGCCGGGCTTGACCATCACCATGTCCGCGCCTTCTTCCAGGTCAAGCGCGACTTCGCGCAGCGCTTCGTCGGAGTTGGCGCAATCCATCTGATAGGTGTACTTGTTGCCAGTGCCGAGATTGGCGGCCGAACCGACCGCATCACGGAATGGGCCGTAGAAGCTCGAGGCATACTTGGCCGAGTAAGCGAGGATGCGCGCGTGAATGTAGCCGCGTTCTTCCAGGGCCGCGCGGATGGCGCCGATGCGGCCATCCATCATGTCCGACGGCGCGACGATGTCGGCGCCAGCCTCGGCGTGTGACAGCGCCTGCTTGACCAACACCTTGGTCGTCTCGTCATTCAGCACATAACCGCTGGTGTCGATCAGCCCATCCTGGCCGTGGGTGGTGAACGGGTCGAGCGCCACGTCGGTGATGACGCCGAGCTCGGGGAAATTCTTCTTCAGCGCGCGCACCGCGCGCTGCGCCAATCCCTTGTCGCTGTACGCTTCCTTGGCGTTGAGCGATTTCCTCTCCTTCGGCGTCACCGGAAATAGCGCAACCGCCGGCAACCCGAGCTTGGCCCAGGCCTCGGCCTGTTTGAGCAGCAGATCGATGGTGACGCGCGTCACGCCCGGCATCGATGCCACCGGTTCGGCGTGGTGCTTGCCCTCGATGACAAATACCGGCTCGATCAGATCGTCGACCGTGAGGTGATGTTCGCGCATCAGCCGGCGCGAGAAGTCATCGCGGCGCATGCGCCGCATCCGGGTACGGGGGAAAGAGCTGGCAAACCTGAATGTCATGCTGGCAGTCCGGTGAATGTCGATTCTCAGGACATGTTTATAGCACTGACCATCATCACGAAGAAAGCCGGGCGCGGCTAGGGTGGCGGCGACGGCGGCAGGTGACTCAGGTCCGGCTCGCCGCAGTCCTGCAGGATCTCGCTGCGCGCGGCGTCGCGCAGCGCCAGCGCCGCTGGCCAATCGTTCCCCGCGGGCATGAGCGGCGCGCCGATGGTGACCCGGATCGGACCGCGGCGCGGAAACCAGTGGTCGGGACGCAGCACCGCGCGCGTGCCGCGGATCGCCACGGGCACCACCGGCACCTGCGCCGCGGCGGCCGCGACAAAGGCACCCATGTGAAACGTCCGCAGACCGGGCATGCGCTCAAACGTGCCTTCGGGGAAAAACGCCAGCCGCACGCCGGCCTGCGCCTGCGCGCCGAGCCGGCGGGCATCTTCGGTGCCGCGCGCCAGGTCGAAGCGCTCGACAAAATACGCGCCCAGCCGCCGCAAATAAATGCGCGGCACGGCGCGCGCCTGCAACTCGGTCTTGGCCACGAAACTCACCGGCTGCGGCAGTGCCGCCGTGAGCACGATGCCGTCCAGGTAACTGGCGTGATTGGCCACGACCACACTGGCGCCCGCCGGGAACTGCTCCCGTCCCTGCACGCTGAATGGAATCGCCGTAAGGCGCAGCACCAAGCGCGCCGCCGCGCCGCTCAACGCCCACACCCAGGCCGGCCGCGGCAGCACGGCACTCGCCAGCCACACCAAGGGCGCGAACAGCAAGAACACCAGCCACACATACAGCGCATAAGCGAACGCGGCCGTGGCGCGCAGCGCGCGGCACATGAACGGCTGCAGCCCGGCGCGCAGCAGGCGCAGCATCTGCCGCCACAGCGGCGACGTCGGCGCCCCGATCCGTCCGCGCTCGTAGAGTTCGCGACTCGCGGCGCGCCGCAGCTTGCCGCTCGAGGTCTTGAGCACGCTGTGCGGCGGCGCCAACACGATATCGTCCGGCGCCGCGCCGGTCAGGTCCACCGCCAACGCCGTGATCGCCGCACGCAGGCGCTCACGGGTGGCGGCATCGGTGGCGCGCGTCTCGGCCAGCACCACCAGGGTCTCGGTGGCGGACACACGGTCGGTGCTGGCGAACACCGCGACACAACCCTTGCGCACCCCGGCGATGTTGCCGATCGCCTCTTCGAGCTCATGCGGATAGATATTGCGCCCGGCACGGATGATGATGTCCTTCACCCGCCCGGTGATGTACACCTCGCCGGCCACGGTATAAGCGAGATCGCCGGAATCGAGCCAGCCGTCGCGAAACAGCCGGCGGGTCTCGTCCGGGCTGCGGAAATAACCGCTGGTGGTCGATGGTCCTTTGAATTCGAGTCGACCTTCGGCGCGGTCGCCGACCTCGTGCCCGGTGTCATCGACCACGCGGATCTCGTGTCCCGGCAGCGGGTGGCCGCAGCCGACCAGGCGCAACGCGCCGGCGTCGTCCGGCGCGGCCGGCAGCGCGCGTCCTTCGTGCATGAGCGCCTGGCGCTGCACGCGATCAACCAGCGGCGCGCGTCCGAGCGGCGGGAACGCCAGACCGACCGCGCTCTCGGCCAAACCGTACACCGGCGCCATGCTCGTGGGGCGGAAACCGTAGTGCCCGAAGCGCTCCTGAAAGCGCGCGATCGTGTCGGGACTAACCGGCTCGGCACCATTGAAGGCCAGTCGCCACGAACCGAGATCGAGACCCTCGATGTCACGATCGTCGATGCGGCGCAGGCACAGCTCGTAGCCAAAGTTCGGCGAGCCCGACAACGTGGCGCGATGCCGATGGATCGCCCACAACCAGCGCTCCGGACGCACCAGGAAGGTGAGCGGCGACATCACCACCAGCGGCATCGCATAATAAAGACTACCGAGCCAGGCGCCGATCAATCCCATGTCGTGATAGAGCGGCATCCAGCTGACGAACACGTCGTCGGCCCCGGCGCGGATGGTTTCGCCCATGGCGCGGATATTGGCCAGCAGGTTGGCGTGCGTCAGGATGACGCCCTTGGGGTTGCCGGTGGAGCCGGAGGTGTATTGCAACAGCGCAATGTCCCGGCCGCGCAGGACCGGCGCTGCGCCCGACGCATCGCCGCTCGCCGCCAGCTCGTCGGGCGTCACCACCGTGCGCAGCGCTTCGACTTGCAGGCGCAACAGCCGCGCCAGCGGTTTGGCCTCGGCCACGGTGATGAGCAGCGCCGCCTGGGCGTTCGTAAGGATACGGGCATGCCGTTGCAGGTGCTCTTCGATCTGCGCAAGCCGCGCCGGCGGATAGATCGGCACCGGGATGCCGCCGGCGAGCAGCGCGCCGAGGAAACAGAAAAAGTATTCGCGCCCGGTCGGTAGCATGATGGCCACGGTCTGGCCGGGACGCAGATCGCGCGCCTGCAGCCCCGCCGCCACCGCCTGTGCGCCACGCATCAGCGCGGCATACGACAGCTCTTCTTCGGCTCCGCCCTCGTCGACCAAATAGAGATGCGGCCGCTCCGGATGCTGCTGCACATGCCAGTCGAGCACCGCGAGCAACGTATCGACCCCGCCCGGAACCGCGCCGACCTTAAGCGGGGCCGCGACAGCGACCACGGCCGTGGTCGTGAACGGCGTCGCCGGATGCGCCGCCTCCAGAATCCGCAGCAGATCGCGCGGCGTCTCGACACTGAGCAGCAGGCGCTCCGGCAGCGCCACCCGAAACACACGCTCCAGCCGCGCGATCAGCTCGACGCGCCCGAGACTGTCGAAGCCGAGTTCGCGGTCGAGCCGGCTATCAAGCGTCACCGCCGGCACCGGCCGGCGCGGGTGCAGCTCGGCGGCCAGCCGGCCGACGATATCGAGCAGCTCGCTCGCGCTCCGCTCACCCGCCGTGGTAGGTGGATCTTCGGGCCTGGCAGTCACAAATGCCTCCTTGCCGCGTTCGGCCGATGCCGATCATGGGCCCATCAAACGACCAATTACACCCTGCCGTCAACCGCAAAGATGTGTCGAGGTCGTCATGAAGCACACAAACACGGTAACAACGATGTCATTCGACCGTCGTAGGGTCAAACCACTGCCAGCCCCGGCAGAGCCGGGGCTGGACTGAATGAGTGGCTAATGCGTTGCGGCGCGAACAGCGAACGACCGCCACAGCGGCGTTACCTTAATTGATTCACATCAAAGCAGCCGGCTCCCGGCCATGCGAGTGTGGCGCGTCCGTTGCGCCAATGGCGCCTTGCCATTGTGACGTTGGAAACGAAGCCGCCGGCGCTGACGTTTACATCTTTTTTACATCTACCACCGCTATTTTTTTACCGATTTGGCGTCGGCATCCCTATTCTCTGCCGACCGAATCGACTACCGCACAGGAGGATCTATGGAATTTGTCTGGATTGCGCTGATCGGCGTGTTCTTTCTTTTGCTCGTTGGACTTACGGTCGGCTGCGATCGGCTGATGCCGCGGAGGAAATGATATGAGTGCGATCTATGTTATCGGTGTCATCGTCGCGGTGCTGCTGTTGGGCTACCTCGTCTACGCGTTGATCAAGGCGGAGGACTTTTAATCATATGACAAGACGAACGGAGCGCAGCGAAGTAGGGCTTCCTTTATGACCACCCAATCCTGGCTACTGCTGGCGGCTTTTCTGGTCGTGTTGTTCGCGACGATAAAACCCATGGGCCTATACATCGCCAAACTCATCGACGGCGGTCCACGCTGGCAGCCGCTCGCGCGCGTCGAGAACGGCGTGTTCCGTTTGTGCGGTATTGGGCGCGAGGAAATGAGCTGGCGCCAATACGCGCTGGCGGTGCTCTTGTTCAGCGTCGTCGGTGTGCTCGTGGTGTACGCGCTGCAACGCCTGCAGCTGTGGCTGCCGCTCAATCCGCAGCAGATGCCGAACGTCACGCCGGATTCGAGCTTCAACACCGCCATCAGCTTCGTGACCAACACCAATTGGCAGGGCTATGTCGGCGAGGCAACCATGAGCTATCTCACCCAGATGCTCGCGCTGGCGGTGCAGAACTTTTTCTCAGCCGCCACCGGCATCGCCGTCGCGTTCGCCCTGATCCGCGGCTTCGCACGGCACTCGATGCAGACCATCGGCAACTTCTGGGCCGATGTCTATCGCATCACGGCCTACCTGCTGCTACCGCTGGCGTTTATTTTTGCACTCGTGCTCGTGAGCCAGGGCGTGGTCCAGAATTTCTCTCCCTACCAGGAGGTCGCCACGCTCGAACCCACGACCTACGATACGCCGAAACTCGACGCCGCCGGGCAGCCGGTGAAGGACGCCGCCGGCAACCCGGTCAATGAAACCCTGACCGTGACCAAGCAGACCCTGCCGATGGGACCGATGGCCTCGCAGGAGTCGATCAAGATGCTCGGCACCAACGGTGGCGGTTTCCTCAACGCCAACTCGGCGCACCCGTACGAGAACCCAACCGTCCTGGCCAACTTCCTGCAGATGCTGGCAATCTTCCTAATCCCGGGGGGATTGGTCTATGCATTCGGCCGGGCGGCCGGGGACACACGCCAAGGTTGGGCGGTGCTGGCGGCTATGACCGTGATCTTCGTCGGCGCCGCGATCGCAGCCATGACGTTCGAGCAGCAGGGCAACCCGCTGCTCGCCAAACTCGGCGCCGATCAGTCGGCGAGTACGCTGCAATCGGGCGGCAACATGGAAGGCAAGGAAACGCGCTTCGGCATCGGCGCCTCGGGGCTGTTCGCCACCATCACCACCGCCGCCTCGTGCGGGGCGGTCAACGGCATGCATGACTCGTTCACGCCGCTCGGCGGACTGGTGCCGTTGTGGATGATGCAACTGGGCGAAGTGGTGTTCGGCGGCGTCGGCTCCGGCCTGTACGGCATGCTGCTCTACGCCATCATGGCGGTGTTCGTCGCCGGGCTCATGATCGGCCGCACGCCCGAATACCTGGGCAAGAAGATCGAGGCGTTCGACATGAAGATGGTCTCGATCGGTATTCTCGCCACCCCGGCGCTGGTGCTGCTCGGCACCGCGATCGCGGTGATGGCGGGCGCCGGCAAGGCCGGCGTGGCCAATCCTGCTGCGCACGGCTTCTCGGAAATCCTGTATGCGTTTTCGTCCGCCGCCAACAACAACGGCAGTGCCTTTGCCGGCCTGTCCGCCAACACGCCGTTCTACAACGGCTGGCTCGGAGTGGCCATGTGGTTCGGACGCTTCGCCGTAATCGTACCGGTGTTGGCCATTGCCGGTTCGCTGGCCGGAAAGAAACGCCTGCCGCACGGACCCGGCACCATGCCCACGCACGGGCCGCTGTTCGTGGGACTTTTGGTCGGCACGGTGCTGCTGGTCGGTGCGCTGACCTATGTCCCGGCGCTGGCGCTGGGGCCGGCGGTCGAGCATCTAATCCTGTGGTCCGGAAGATGATGAAGCCCTACTTCGCTTCGCTCCGTTCGACCTGTCCTTTGATGAGGTGACCCTTATGACGACAAAGAAACTTTCCATGTTCGATCCGAGTCTGGTCCAGCCGGCCCTGATCGACGCGTTCCGCAAGCTCGACGTGCGCGTCCAGCTCCGCAACCCGGTGATGTTCGTGGTGTATGTCGGCAGCATCTTCACCACCGGATTGTGGATACAGGCACTGTTTGGCGGCCACGGCGAAGCGCCAGCCTGGTTCATCGGCGTCACGACCCTTTGGCTGTGGTTCACGGTGTTGTTCGCGAACTTCGCCGAGGCGCTGGCCGAGGGCCGCAGCAAGGCCCAAGCGGCGGCGCTGCGCCGCGCCAAACAGGGCGTCATTGCCAAGAAACTGCGCAAACCGCAGCACGATGCCAAGGTCGACCACCTGCCCGGCGCCGATCTGCGGCGCGGCGACGTGGTGTTGGTCGAGGCCGGCGACATGATTCCGGCCGACGGCGAGGTGATCGAAGGCATCGCCTCGGTCAACGAAAGCGCCATCACCGGTGAGTCCGCACCGGTGATTCGCGAAGCCGGCGGTGACTTCTCCGCCGTGACCGGCGGCACCACGGTGCTATCCGACTGGATCGTAGTGCGCATCACCGTCAATCCGGGCGAGGCCTTTATCGACCGCATGATCGCTCTGGTCGAGGGCGCGAAGCGCCAGAAGACGCCGAACGAGATCGCGCTCACCATACTATTAGTAGCGCTCACGCTGGTCTTCTTGCTGGCGACCGTCACGCTACTGCCCTACTCACTGTTCAGTGTGGAAGCCGCCAAGGTCGGTCAGCCGGTAACCATTACCGCGCTCGTGGCGCTGCTCGTGTGCCTGATCCCGACCACCATCGGCGCGCTGCTCTCGGCGATCGGCATCGCCGGCATGAGCCGCATGCTCGGCGCCAACGTCATCGCCACCTCCGGGCGCGCGGTCGAAGCGGCCGGTGACGTGGACGTGCTGCTGCTCGACAAGACCGGCACCATCACCCTCGGCAACCGCCAGGCATCTGCATTCATGCCGGTGCGTGGCGTGTCGGAGCAGCAACTGGCCGATGCCGCGCAGCTCGCCTCGCTTGCCGACGAAACGCCGGAAGGCCGCAGCATCGTGGTACTGGCCAAGCAGCGCTTCAACTTGCGCGAGCGCGATATTCACGCGCTCGGTGCGACCTTCGTGCCATTCTCGGCGCAGACGCGCATGAGTGGTGTGAATTTCGAGGGCCGCCAGATCCGCAAAGGCGCGATGGACGCGATCCGCAAACACGTTGAGGCCAACGGCGGTACCTTCCCGAATGAGGCGCTGCAGGCCGCGGAAGATGTGTCACGGCGTGGCAGCACGCCGCTCGTGGTCGCTGACGGCACGCGCGTGCTGGGCGTGATCGAGCTCAAGGACATCGTCAAGGGTGGTATTAAGGAGCGCTTCGCCGAGCTGCGGCGCATGGGCATAAAGACCGTGATGATCACCGGCGATAACCGCCTGACCGCGGCGGCGATCGCCGCCGAGGCCGGTGTCGACGACTTCCTCGCCGAGGCCACGCCCGAGGCCAAGCTCGCGCTCATCCGTAAGTACCAGGCCGAAGGCCGGCTGGTGGCAATGACCGGCGACGGCACCAACGACGCCCCGGCGCTCGCCCAAGCCGACGTCGCGGTGGCGATGCACAGCGGTACGCAGGCGGCCAAAGAGGCCGGCAACATGGTCGATCTCGACTCGAATCCGACAAAACTGCTCGAAGTGGTGGAGGTCGGCAAGCAGATGCTGATGACGCGCGGTGCGCTGACGACATTCAGCATCGCCAATGACGTGGCCAAGTACTTCGCCATCATCCCGGCCATGTTCGTGGCGATGTACCCGCAACTCAACGCGCTCAATGTCATGGGGCTAGCCAGCCCGATGTCGGCGATCCTGTCGGCGGTGATTTTCAATGCCTTGATCATCGTGGCGTTGATCCCGCTGGCACTCAAGGGCATCAAGTACCGCCCGCAGGGCGCCGGCGTGGTGTTGCGGCGCAATCTCGCGATCTACGGTCTGGGCGGCATCATTGTCCCGTTCGTTGGCATCAAGCTCATCGACCTCGGCCTTGTGGCCGTGGGTCTGGTGTAAGGAGAAACACAATGAAAGCTCTACTACGTCCTGCAGTAACCTTGTTCGCCATTCTTACCGTGTTGACGGGCGTCATTTACCCGCTCGCGGTCACCGGTATCGGTCAACTGTTGTTTGCGCATGAGGCCAACGGCTCGCTCGTGACGGTGAATGGCAAACCGGTCGGCTCGGAACTGATTGGCCAGCCGTTCAGCACGCCCGGCCATTTCTGGAGCCGGCCATCGGCCACCGGTCCGCAGGCCTATAACGCCACCGCTTCCAGCGGCTCGAACCTTGGCCCGCTCAACCCGGCACTGACCGACGCGGTCAAGGCGCGCATCGCGGCGCTCCGGGCCGCCGATCCGGGCAACGACAAACCGGTGCCGATCGATCTCGTGACGGCCTCGGGCAGCGGTCTTGATCCGGAAATCTCGCTCGCCGCCGCGTACTACCAGGCGGCGCGCGTCGCCAAGGCCCGGAGCCTGTCGGTCGACAAGGTGCAAGCGCTGATCGCGCAGCACGCCGCGCGCCCCTGGCTCGGCATTTTCGGCGAGCCGCGGGTGAATGTGCTCAAGCTCAACCTGGCCCTCGACGCCTCATCGACCGATGTCAATGTCAAACAGGCGCCCTGACAAACTGGAAAAGTGAGGTCTATCTCAGTGAGCGACACGCTGCGCGTAGCGAAGACGACGGTGAGTGAGCCGAACAGGGAGTCAGAGCAGGCGACCGAGGAAGCCATTAAGGTGCTGCAGAGTCAACTTGCCGACCTGCGCATGCTCGTCCGGGCGATACCGCGGTTGCAAAACCGCACCCAGATCGAGTTACCCGATGACCGCCGACCGACTCCAGGCCCTGCACTGAAAGGAGAATAGAGATGCACGCCGCCGTCTCGCCCCTTCCTAACCGCGCGTCAGCCGAACAAAGGGTGATGATTCGCCTCACCATCGAGGCCGACAGTATGTCCCGGGTGCGACAGGCGGTCAGCACGGCCTGTGGAGAGTCGGTCAAGTTTATATGTACCCAAAAGATTCCACGATCCACACAGGTGCAGGTCTGGCTGGTCTTGGCAGAATCGGTCGCGCCCAATGTCATGAGCGCGACCCTGAAGGCCGTACCGTACGGCGAGATCGGCCCTGTGATTCAGCAACAGCAAAACCCAGAAAGGAAGGAGTAAGCATGCGTAGAGTTAAAGTGAATGTTTTGATACTTGCCGGCCTGGCCGGTCTGCCCGCGATCACCACAACGGCATACGGCGAAGAGGCGCCCGCCTCGCCGCACACGTTCACCTCGAACGTGAACCTGGTTTCCGATTACCGGTTCCGTGGTCTGGAGCAGACCTGGGGCCAGCCGGCGCTGCAAGGCGGCTTCGATTACTCCCACGCGAGTGGCTTCTATGCCGGCGTCTGGGGTTCGAACGTGAGCGGCAATTCCTATCCCGGTGGCAGCCTGGAGTTGGATTTGTACGCCGGTTACAACGGCAAACTCGGCGGCGACTGGGGATGGACAATCGGAGGTTACGGCTACTACTACCCGGGCTCAGACTATGACAAGGCGGCCGCCTGCGCGACTAGCACCTGCGCCTCCCAGACGCCCGACACCGTTGAGCTAAACGCTGGCCTGAGCTGGAAGTGGATCAGCTACAAGCTGTCGTACGCCGCCACCGATTATTTCGGAGCGAACACCAAGACCGGCTATGCGGACGCCACCAAGGGCACACTCTATCAAGACCTGTCGGTCAATTATCCGATCCTCAGCGACCTGACCATCAATCTGCATATCGGCATGACCAACTACGCGGCCGATCTGGCCAGCGGCGTTGACCCCGACTACACCGACTACAAAATCGGCGTCACCAAGACCTTCACCGGGGGATGGAATGCGTCCATCGCCTACGTCGGTGCCAACAACGACACGGCCTACACGAACGTGCAGGCGCTTTCCACGACGGCCCCCGATACGCGCGACGTGAACCAGGCGACCGTGGTGGTTCAGGTCGGACGAACGTTCTAGTGTCGCTGTTCTCCGTTTCGTTCATGGTTGATGCAGACCGCGGGCACCTCGGGCGCTCGCGTTTTCTTGGAGTGCAACCCATGCTCGAACTCCACCCGGAAACAGAGAATGCCGAAGACATCGGACAGGAGGCACATGCGATCGCGCCAGCGCCTCCGCTCGAGCGACAGCAATCCTTCCACGTGCACCGTTGCCCGGTGTGCGGCAAGGTGCATCAAGTCAACGCGGCACGGCACAGCGTCGCGTACGGGCGGCAATTGACCTGTTGCTGTGCATGCGAGCTGCGCGCCGGCCGATGGTGAGGGTAGAATGGCGCGGCGGGCAAAGTAGTATGCGTAGGGCGGTTTTGGCCGCGGCGCTTCGCCCACGCCCGTAAGCCACCACACTGACCGGGTGTGGGGGAATGGCCCGGAGAAAGCATAGATGCAAGCCGGCTTTGAAATCGTGGCTGGATCGATCGTCCCGGCGCCCGCTGAGCGGGCCAATATCCTTGTCTACGCCGGGCCTGACGACCGGGATAAGCAGGAGATCATCCAGACGTTCGGGCTGGACCCTTACGAACTGGATTCCGCGCTCGATCCGGACGAGATCTCGCGCGTGGAATTCGCACCCATTCGCGTGTCCGTCATCTGGAAGCGGCCGAAGAACGCAGCACTCGACCGGAACCAGGTGCGCTTCGACGTGGCCTCGCTCGGCCTGTTCCTGCACCGTGACCGGCTAGTCGTGATCTTGGGCGAAGACGCCGTCCCGTTCTCGGCCCGGGAATTCCAGGGCATCGGCACGATGATCGATGTCTTGCTGAGAATCCTGCTGCATACGGTGCATCACTATCTGGGCCACCTCAAAGTGATCAAGCAGCTCACGGTGGAGCTCGGTTCCAAGATCAGCACCTCCATGGAGAACCGCTACCTGCTGCAAATGGTGGCGCTCAGCGAGAGCCTGATTTACTACCAGAATGCGATCGAGGCCAACGGCACGGTGCTCACCAAGCTGTGCGGCAATGTGGAACGGATGGCGTTCAGTTCGGAACAGATCGAAGCCCTGCACGATATCGAGCTGGACAACCAGCAGTGCACCCGCCAGGCACAGATCTACAGCTCTGTCCTGTCCGGCCTCATGGACGCGCGCGGCACGATCATCAACAACAACGTCAACGTGCTGCTGAAGAAGCTCACCCTGATCAATGTCATATTTCTTCCGCTTACTCTCATCGCGAGCATCGGCGGCATGTCCGAGTTCAGCATGATGACGCAGGGAATCGACTGGAAGATTTCCTACTCGCTGCTGACGCTGGGCATGATCCTGCTTGGCTGGGTGACCTGGGTTGCACTGGTGCGGATACTGGACAAGCGACCGACCAAATTGGCGAAAGCCAAACGTTGACCCCGAGCGTGGACGCGGCCTCGTACCGATGCGCGACAGGGCATCGCATCGAGACACCGAAGACTGAACCCGACCTATACTGCCCAATATGACCGATCAACGACCCAACCCCGACGAGCTGCTAAAGCAGGTGCAGCACGAAGAACAAGCGGCCCAACGCGGCAAGCTCAAGATCTTCTTCGGCGCTTCGCCCGGCGTCGGCAAGACCTATGCAATGTTGAACGAGGCGCGCCGGCTGCGTGCCCAGGGGCTGGATGTGGTGGTCGGCGTGGTCGAGACCCACGGGCGCAGCGAAACCGCGGTGTTGCTGGAAGGCCTCGAAGTTCTGCCACGCAAGGACGTCGCGCAGCGTGGTAGCACACTGCAGGAATTCGATCTCGACGCCGCGCTCAAGCGCCGGCCGGCGGCGCTGCTGATCGACGAACTGGCGCACACCAACGCGCCCGGTTGCCGCCACCCAAAACGCTGGCAGGACGTCGAGGAACTGCTGGCTGCCGGCATCGACGTGCTGACGACCGTCAACGTCCAGCACATCGAAAGCCTGAACGACATCGTCGGCAGCATCACCGGCATCCGTGTATGGGAAACCGTACCGGACCACGTGTTCGCCGGGGCGAACGAGGTCGTGCTGGTCGATCTGCCGCCGGACGATCTGCTGGTGCGTCTGCGCGAGGGCAAGGTCTATCTGCCGGAACAGGCCGAGCGTGCCATCCAGAACTTCTTCCGCAAGGGCAACTTGATCGCGTTGCGCGAGCTGGCGCTGCGCCAGACCGCCGATCGCGTCGACGACCAGATGCGCGCGTTCCGCCGTACCACCACCGAGGCACAGGTCTGGCAGACACGCGACACACTGCTCGCCTGCATCGGCCCGAGCGACGTGGATGAAAAGGTAATACGCACGGCCGCGCGCCTGGCCGCCAAGCTCGATACCGCCTGGCATGCGGTGTACGTGGAAACGCCCGCCCTGCAGCGCCTGCCGGAGGCCCAGCGCCGCGCCATTCTCAAGACCCTCAAGCTCGCCCAGGAACTGGGCGCAGAGACCGCGACGCTTTCCGGGCAGAATGCGATCGAGCCGGTGCTCGACTATGCACGCCGCCACAATCTCGGCCGCATCGTGGTCGGGCGCAGCACCCATGCGCGCTGGCGGCTGCCGGGGCGCGAGCCGTTCAGCCGACGCCTGGGCGCGCACGCGCCGGACATCGATCTCATCGCCGTGGCGCGCGAAGAGTCGGCCGCGCGCCGCCCGGCCACCAGTCCGCTCGAACCGCATGAGGAGGCGCGGACCAAGCCGCCGTTGCGCGGATACCTGTACGCGGCGCTGACCTGCATCGGCATCACCGTGGCGGCGACACCATTGCAGCAGTACTTCGAGCTTTCCAATATCGTCATGCTGTTCCTGTTGGGGGTGGTGTTCATCGCCTACCGCTTCGGCCGCGGTCCGGCGGCGCTCGCCGCGCTGCTCAATGTCGCGGCCTTCGATTTCTTTTTTGTGCCGCCGCACCTGAGCTTCGCGGTCAGCGATGTGCAATACCTGGTCACGTTTGCGGTCATGTTGATCGTCGGTCTCGTCACCGGGCATCTTACCGCCGGACTGGGCTACCAGCTGCGCGTGGCACGCAGCCGCGAGCAGCGTGCGCGCAGCCTGTCGGAGATGGCCAAGTCGCTGTCCTCTGCCCTGGTCGAGCAGCAGGTGGTTGCGCTCAGCGACAAGTTCGTCGAATCCACGTTCCGCGCCAAGGCGGCGATCATCCTGCCGGATCTCGACGGCCGGCTGCAAACGCCGGCCATACACGGCGGCACCCCGGCGTATGACCTAGCAGTGGCGCAATGGAGTTACGACAAAAATGCACCGGCCGGCGCCGGCACCGACACGCTACCGGCGAACGCCCAGCTGTATCTACCGCTCAAGGCGCCGATGCGGGTGCGCGGCGTGTTGGTGGTCGAGCCGAGCAGCGCGCGCCTGCTGATGATCCCCGAGCAGCGCCGCCTGCTCGATACCTTCGCAGCGCTGGTCGCGATTGCGCTCGAGCGCATCCACTTCGTGTCGGTCGCCCAGGATACCTTAATAAAGATGGAGTCCGAACGGCTGCGCGGCTCGCTGCTGGCCGCGCTCTCGCACGACCTGCGTACACCGCTCACCGCACTGGTGGGTCTGGCCGAGACGCTGTCGCTCGATCTGGCCGCGGCGCAGTCGGGCCACGCGGACAAGGCCGATGTCATTCGCGAGCAGGCGCTGCGCACCAGCCGCATGGTGAACAACCTGCTGGAGATGGCCAAGCTGCAATCCGGCGACGTGAAGCCGCGCAAGGACTGGCAGTCGCTTGAGGAAATCGTCGGCAGCGCGCTGAAGGGCTTGGAGCCGGCATTGACCGAACACCCGGTCAAGTTGGATCTGCCCGCGGACCTGCCGCTGGTCAAATGCGATGCCATGCTGATCGAACGGGTGATGGTCAATTTGCTCGAGAACGCCAGCAAGTACACAGCGCCCGGCACCACTATCGGCGTCACCGCGGCCAAGGCCGACGCGGTCGTGCGCATCGAGGTGTGGGACGAGGGCCCGGGCTTGCCGCCCGGTCAGGAGCGCGCCATATTTGCGCAATTTACGCGCGGCCAGAAGGAGTCGGCAGTTCCCGGTGTCGGCCTCGGGCTTGCCATCTGCGATGCGATTGTCGAGGCGCACGGCGGCAAGATCTGGGCGGAGAATCGCGCGCCGCATGGCGCGCGCTTCCTGTTCACCCTGCCGCTGGAGGAGCAACCACTGGTGGAGCCGGAAGCCAAATCATGAACCGCCGGGAGAAAGGACGATCGAGACGCACGCCAACATCCTGATTGTCGAAGACGAGAAAGAGATCCGGCGCTTCGTGCGCCAGGCCCTGGAGACGGAAGGCTTCCGCGTGTTCGAGGCCGAGAACCTGCAGCGCGGCCTGATCGAGGCCGGCACGCGCAAACCGGATCTCGTGATTCTCGATCTCGGTCTGCCGGACGGCGATGGGCGGGATTTCATCCGCGCGGTGCGCGGCTGGAGCAACCTGCCGATCGTTGTGCTGTCGGCGCGCATTGAGGAGCACGACATGGTCGAGGCGCTCGACGCCGGCGCCGACGACTATCTCACCAAACCCTTCGGCGTGGCCGAGCTGCTGGCGCGGGTGCGGGTGGCGCTGCGCCGCCGCGCCCGCGCCGGCGAAGAACAGAGCCCGGTGGTGCGCTTCGGCGACGTGGTCGTGGACCTGGCCAATCGCCGCGTCGCCAAGGGCGACCAGGATGTGCACCTCACGCAAATCGAATTCCGCCTGCTCGCCAACCTGCTCGGCCACCCGGGCAAGGTGCTCACCCACCGGCAACTGCTGCGCGATGTCTGGGGCCCGTCGCACGTCGAGCACAGCCATTACCTGCGTATCTACATGGGCCACCTGCGGCAGAAACTCGAAGACGACCCGGCGCGCCCACGCCACCTGATCACCGAAACCGGAATCGGCTATCGCTTCGTATCCGGCTGATCGGCAGACGTGCGGATGTTGCGGGAAATTCACCAACGGCGGGGGGTGGCTACGACGTCAGATGCTGTCTTCTAACATGCCGGGGGTGGGCAAATATAACTCTATCCCAGTTTCTTACAGTACTTTATTGCACTGGCGGCAGCCGTCTTCAGATCAAGTCAGAAATCATGTCTTGACCCTTAGTAATTTAGGTCCACAGTTGCTTTTGTGTTCTTGAGTTATCGTCAGGATTATTTTGAAATGTTGCGGATATCCAATTTTTCAGAATTCTCTGCCAGGTGATTCTGAACCTCTGCTATCGATAGTAACGATCTCTCGTAATGAGCGGGACGTGTTTTTCAAAGAAGTAGTTGATCCCAACCATGATGGTATGGGTTTGTGTCGACAAGTTCTGGGAAGTATAGCTCAACAACAGACTTAAAGATTCATCGAGAAACGCCGGTCGATATTCCAAACCAACCATGTAGGAATTCTTGAGGTCTAGACCCGAGGCTGACATATCGATGCGCAAGTCACTCATGGGATACCAACCAGCAGATAGCGAAGCAGAATTCAGTTCACTGTTGGAGCCGACGTTGGTCTTGGCGTATGCCGCGGCGGCCGTGACACTGGAGAAGTAATATTCCGCGTGAATCCCGTACCCCGACGTATCTTGCACATCGGAACCGGTGGTCAGGAACGTCCCGTTGCAGTGGGATTTTTGCCGACCTGCTGCGTAGCTGATTCCAAGCTTGCCCACGGTTGGATCGCGAGCAAATAATTCGGCATCCAGATTGTCGTTACCAATGGAGCACGTGGTGCTCGTGTTCGTTGAAGTTCCATCGGCGTTGTAGTTCGTTCGCAATGTGGAGGAACCGAAGGCACCGGTGAGTGAGGCGCCAAGATAAGGCGCCAGCGGGAAGGCAACGCCGCCGTAGATGTCATAGCTATTGCCGACTCGAACGGAAGAGCTGGACGTATCCCAGGACGCGTAACCGACGATCACGTTTGTCTTCTGTACTGCCTGGGAATCCGCAAGAGCAATTCTATTGCACGCAAGAAGCAATAGGGCAATGAGGCAGCGCTTCATCGGTGAATGTCTTTTGATGACTGCATGCGTCATGGAAAATCAGGGTGGCGATGGCAGAACCACGATCTGGGTGTCACCGGCGAGGAACAGCGTACCGCCATCCGGACTAATCGCCATTTTGACCCCTGAGCCGGGGCTGTTGGTCAGCGTTATTCCCGATCCGACCTGGGGCATGGGACCGCCTGCCTGACTGGTGGTCAGATCAAAGCTGAGCACCGCTGGTCCATTGGAATCGAGCGTATAGGCCCGACTGGCGTCCGGCTTTACCACCACAGCCAGTGTGGTACTGGGCAGCGTGCCGAACAGGGCGTAACTGGCGTCGTACACGTTGGTGACGGCGACATGGCTCGCGTTGGTTCCACTCAGCACGATTCGTGTGGTACTGGTCGTGGAATCGGGAGGCGTATACACACTGAGCGATGCCGCTATGGCATTCTGGTTGAGTGCGGCGCTGGTGGCGAAAAAGATATCCGCTACAGCGAGATATTGGTAAACGCTGGGTGCCGACGTCAGCGTGGCATCACCCTGCATGATCGTGATCAGCGAACCATCCATGGAACCGATCGCGGTCGAGTTGTCCAGCGCGGGGGTCGTCACCGGCTGAAAAAATGCGGGGATGCATGTCGTGTAAACGGGATTGCATGCGGAGTAAGCATACAGCGCGGTGCTGGTGCTGCCGGCGTATCCGGTGGTGACGACGGCATTGCCATCATTGCCAACCGCGAGGGTCGTCAAGTACGCGCCAACGGTTGCAAACGTCGGTGCCGGTGTGGTGGTATCGATCGCAAGTGTGCTGTCCGGCGTGAGCTGGTACAAAGCAGTTTGCGAAAGGGCCAGCAGATGCTGCCCGTCGGTCGATAACACGATGTCTGACAAGGTGTTGATCGATGCGGTGACCACCGGACCCCAGGAACCACTGCTGAACGGATAGCGCAGGATTTCTCCACCTGTGGCGGTATCCACCGCCACAAACAGGGCCTGACGCTCTGCATCGTATACTAGCTTTTTGACCTGTGGGGCCGCCGACGGATAGGCAAGAGTCGTGGTCACGTAGTTCTGTGCATTGACCGCCACCACACTGGCCTGGGAAATGATCGTTCCCGGACTGCTCGGCGCCTGTATCTGCACCGGATAGCTGCCCGCCGCCAATGCGGGATAGCTGGCCAGAATTTCAGTGTCGCTGATCACGGTGAACGAGGTTGCGGGCGTCGAGCCGAAATTGACGCCCGTTACAGAAAATTTCTGAAATCCCTGTCCGCGGATGACAACTGTTCCCGCCGTCGTTGTGGTTGCCACATAGGGCGCGACAAACCGAACGATTGGAGGAATCTGGTATGTGACAGTTACGATCTGGGACTTACCGGGAGTAAGTACGCTGCACGCTGGGTCTCCACAGTTATAGGCGGTTACCGTGACGGCCCCCGTAAAGATGCCTGCCCCCAAGCTGCTGGGAGATGCCGGCGTTACAACGATCTGTGCGGTCGTGCCGGTGAGCGTATAACTGGTGTTGGCAATCGCAGTCCCATTGTGAAGAATCGCGACATAAACAGCCCCCGCGCTGACTGTTGCGGTAAACGTCTGCGCAGGTGGTGTTGGAGCATCCGGACTTGCTGAGCTGAATGAGATACTGTTGGTCGAAACGCTGGTGTTGTCTTGCGTACTACTGCTTCCGCATGCTGATAGAATGGCAACCAACAGAAGTGGAGTAAGACGATAAACGTTTGTGATGAAACGCACATCTCCTCCATTGAAAATAAGGCAACCGAACTGGCTTCTCACCAAATTCAAGCAGCTGCGTTCACTACTCAAGTTCGGAGCGCTGCATTGTAACAAAGGGGGGGTCTGGAAACCATGCGTGGGTTCTTCATGTGGGGCAAGTTTGTCTGTCGCGAAATCGTCGTGCCTGAACACCTGGTGTTCATCAATTCATTTTCTGATGAAGCTGGCAATATCACCCGCCATCCGTTGAGCCCGACCTGGCCGTTGGAACTCCTGTCGACGATCACGTTTGACGAGCAGGCGGGTGGCGCCAAGCTCACCATCCGCTGGGCGCCCCTGCCATCGGCAACGGCGGAAGAACGCCAGACCTTCAATAACGGACATACAGGCATGCAGCAGGGCTGGGGCGGGACGCTGGATCAGCTGGCCTCCTACCTGGCAAAGGCCTGAATGTTCGCGGCTGGCGTACGACGGTCTTGCTTGGCATCATATTGCTGTCGAATTTGGGGAACACCGTTCGACTACCTTGAGGCAAAGCAAATCACGGAGGAGGAGTAAACATGGCGCGCACCACCCGGAAGTCAGCAACTCGAAAGCCAGTGACAACCGCACGCGCAAAGCGACCCGCGCGCCGACGCCCGGCGAGTCGGGTGCTGGTACTCGTTTCCACGCGCAAAGGCGCCTGGTTGCTGCATGGCGATGCGGCGCGCAAAACCTGGCGCATTGACGGACCGCACTTTCTCGGCCACATCGTCAATCATCTGGTGCTCGACCCGCGCGACGGGCGAACGCTGCTGGCGGCGGCGAAAACTGGTCATCTCGGCCCCACCGTTTTTCGTTCCACCGATCTCGGCCGCACTTGGAAAGAAGCCACCCATCCGCCCGCGTTCGCCAAGGCACGCGAGGGCGAGAAAGGCCGCGCGGTCGATCACACGTTCTGGCTTACGCCTTGCCACGCGAACGAGCCGAATGCCTGGTATGCCGGAACCTCGCCGCAGGGCCTGTTCCGCTCCGACGACGGTGGCGATACCTGGAAGCCTTTTTCTTACATCAACGAAGATTCCCAATACCGCGCGTGGATGGGCAGCGTGCAAGACGGCACGCCCGACGGCCCGAAACTGCACTCGATCATCGTCGACCCGCGCGATCCCGCCCATCTCTACTTCGCCATGTCGGGCGGCGGTGTGCACGAAACGCTCGACCGCGGCCGAACCTGGACTCCCCTCGTAAAAGGGATGGAAGTAGTCGCGGGGTTCGACGCCGCCAATATCACCTTCCACGATCCCCACTGCGTGCGGCTCTGTCCGAGTAATCCGGACCGGCTCTACCAGCAGAATCACTGCGGCATCTACCGGCTCGACCGACCGTCGAACGAATGGACGCGCATTGGCAAAAATATGCCGCAGCGCGTCGGTGACATCGGCTTTCCGATGGTGGTGCACCCGCGCGACGCGGATACCGCCTGGGTGTTCCCCATGGATGGCACGTCCGTCTGGCCGCGCACCAGCCCAGAAGGCAAGCCATCCGTTTATGTCACCCGCAATGGCGGAAAACGCTGGCAGCGCCTTGTTACCGGTCTGCCCGAGACTCAGGCATGGTGGACGGTGAAGCGCCAAGCCATGACATCGGACGCGCAGGATCCGGTAGGCTTATATTTCGGAACGACCAGCGGCGAGCTGTGGATGAGTCGCGACGAAGGCCAGCGCTGGGCCTGCATCGCGCGGCATCTTCCGGAAATCTACGCGGTGGAAGCCGCGGCGGTGTAATGACGAATCGAGGCCAAATCGATGAAGGTGCTGATTCCCAGTTCGCTGCTCTCTTACACCGAGGCGCAGCAAGTCGAAGCCAGCGGCGCGACGCTCACCGAGCTGCTCGCCGACCTCGACCGCCAATTTCCCGGCCTGCGCTTCCGCGTGATTGACGAACAAGAGCAGATGCGCGGGCACATGCGGTTTTTCGTCAACGGCGAACAGGTGTTCGATTTGTCACACGCACTTCGTCCAACCGATGAGGTATTTCTCTTGCAGGCGTTGAGCGGCGGGTAAGGTTCGCTCTGGGTGTCAGAGTCGATATGCACAACAATATAATTGTGCAAGACCTGACCCCGCATGCTTTGTATCTCCTGACGATGCGCCAACCAGATGCCGCAAGACTCTCTCCTTCGTTGCCTGCGCCCTCAGAGGGCATGGCAACATGCAACACAAACCACCTTGCCCTCATCCCAACCCTTCTCCCACAGGGAGAAGGACTGAAGACCCCTCTCCCCGCGGGGAGAGGGGAAGGGGTGAGTGCCCGCGCAGTCATTGTCGGGCGCTCTTTACGAGATGCCTATAGTACTGAAGCTGAATTCCGGCTTCTGGGGCGGTTCACAGCATCTTGAACCCCGCGACTCCCTTCGCGCGCTTGTCGAAAGATCCGGTTTCGGTGCAACCATGAGCGGCGTTGCGCTGCCCGATCAGGCAATCCGTGAATCCGGCGGTCGATTGGCGGTAATCGTTTAAGGCCGCTAACGCCACGTCAGCGTCCTCCACCTCTAGCTCGTGAGTGGACAACAGCCGTTCCAGCACAGTGACAATGGCCTCTTTATCGTAACCGTATGCAGACTCCAGAACCCAAACGACTTCGCTCAGCACGATGCAATTGACATAGCTGGGGCCGGATTCGATATAGCGTTTGGCCTTGGCAGCCTGTGCCTCGTCGTCGGCCACCAGATAGCGGATCAACACATTAGTATCGAGTCCGTTCATCACGGGGCCTTGAAGCGTCGGCGGATGGCTTCGTCCATTGCCTCGACCGACACGGGTTTCTGGCCTTTACGGCGCAGCAAGCCGTACAGCTCGCCGATGTGATACTTGGCGGCCTCAACGACCACCTGACCGTTATCAGCAATCCGAAACCGGATCTTGTCCCCGAGCTTCAGCTTCAAGCGCTCGCGAATATCGCGCGGGACCGTGATTTGCCCCTTGGAACTCAACCGGGCTTCCGACATGATGTCTACCTCAATGTAAGATTATTCCTTACATATAGTAAGCATATTGAATACCGGTTGTCAATGGCGCAGAAAATAGCGTGCAGTGGTTCCTCTCTCATCTCATCTCATCTCATCTCATCTCAACCCGACCACGACCCTGGCCGCGCCCTCCCCCACGGTGATTCGGCATACTTTCCGCCCCCGTTGGAACGACGCCCAACCATCGGCCTCTACAAGACTGGATTGCGAAGCCAATAGAATGCCCGCCATCCAGGCGGATCATGCAGCTCAACTGCAACGGGCGTGCAGCAAAATTGTCGGGGTCGGATCACGTATCTGGCTAATATTAGCGAGAACTTTGATCTGACCCGAATGGCACTTACTTAGGTGGTTCCATGCTCGATGTAGGGTGGGTGAGGCAAGCCGTTTGTGCCGTAACCCACCAGTTGTGCCGCGAGGCATTCATTAAAGAAGGTGTCGTGTTACTACACAACGCTTGGTGGGTTACGCAAAAAAAACGCTCACCCACCCTATATATAAGCTTAAGCAAGCGCCATTCTGATCTGACCCCAATATTTCTGCCTCCCACCATCCGTGGCGATCGCCCAGCTTGTTCAACCAGAGCCCGGCTCGGCGCGCCGCGCCGTGACAAGAGTGTGCACCGCCTGCAGCACAAACAATACAAGACCGGCGGCGCCGATGAAGAGGCCTTCGATCTCGCCAAGGGCGGCGAGGCTGCCGGCGGCAAGGAACAGCACGACGCGCACGCGCGCATAGCGTCCGAGGCCACGACGCACGCGGTCGTGCCAGCGCGTGTGCGCGCCGGGGCGGACCCACAGCGGCAGCAGATGTGTGACCGCCCCCGTCACCAGTGGCAGCAGGAAGCCGAGAACGTATGCCGGCACGGCGTGGTTGCCCTGGAGACTGCCGGTACTGTGTAGCGCGCCGGCGAGCAGCAACAGCATAAAACCCACGAGCGCCGCGGCGAGCGACACGGCAGCGCCATGCAGTGCGATGATGGCGTTACCGAAAAGTCTGGTCCACGCCAACAGCAACCGCATGAGCGGAATGGCCCACAGCACCAGCCCGGCCCAGGCGAGCGCGGGCAGCCACGCCGCGCCGATCGAGATAAGCACGGCGCCACCCACCGCCCACTTGAGATCCTCGCGCAAGCGTTTGACGGCATCGCCATCCTGGCCCATGACCGTCGTCGGCAGCAGCACCTGCAGCGTGCCCACGGCCGTGAGCGCGACGAAACCAAGCGTGTTGAGGTGCAGGTGCAGCCGACGCAGCGCCAGGCGCTGTTCCGGGAACAGCTCCAAGGCGATCACCGCCGCCAGCGCCAGAACGAGACAGACGAGTGCGGCGATGTACCAGTGCAGCCCCGGGTGCAATCGCCCGATGCTGTGCGTGCCACGCCGCACAATCCACGCGAGCAGGCTTACCGCGGCAAACACGGCGAGCACCGCCGCTGCGGTAAGCACATGCGCGGCCGGCATGGCAAAGGCGGCGACCGCGGTCCACCCGGCCGCGAGCGCGATTAGCGTCAGCAGCCACACCGCCGGTGCCGGCGCACCCGTGCGCGTGAGCACCGGCACGAAGTACGTGATGGCGCCAAGAATGAGCGGCATCACCCCAGCGGCAAGCGCCACGTGCAACGCTGCGAATGGCGCAGCCGGCTGCACGACCAAGAGCGCGATGGCCAGACAGAAGGCGGCGAACGTGGAGGCGACGAGCAACGCGGGCATCGTGCGCGATTATTACTTGCGGGTGAAGTCGATGACGATCAGCCCCGGATCGCGTGAACGGTAATCGATACTGAAAGCTTCGCCGTAATGCTGCATGATCTGGTTGAGCAGCGGGATCGGATCGTGATCGTTGCCGAAGCGCATGGTCTCGCCCAACTGCAGTACGTCGAGCGCACCGAAAATCGCAGCGTGACGAAAGCGCTTGGCGACGCCGCGCGCGTCGAAGGAGAAAACGGAATCCTGCAGGATGTTCAGTTCGGGTTCGGACATAAAAGCCTCATTGTGCGTGTTTGGGCCCGCGGCCATGACCTTGCGGGCGTCAGGGGAATACCTGATTGATTCCATCAGATATGACCCACTGTCGACATGACGTAGGTCAAGTGCTCAACGCCGCAACACCGCTCCAGGTTGTCGGCCTATTCACGGTGGCGAGACGATAGCGCAAGTCGCGTGACTCATCGCTCCAACGCAAAAGAAAAAGGCCCGGTTGCCTGGGCCTTGAGTGTTACCGCTGAGACTACTTTTTTTCTTCGCTTTCGGTGCAGCAACAAATCCGCAAATCCGTGTCAGAGAGAAAGGGCTTATATGTAGGGTGGGTGAGCGTTTTTTGCGTAACCCACCAAGCGTTGCGTAGCAACACACACCTTCTTTAATGAGTGCCTGGCGGCACAGCTGGTGGGTTACGGCACAAACGGCGTGCCTCACCCACCCTACTTCGAGCATACAACCGCTCGGCGTTGGGTCAGTGCTCCTTGCCGTCCACCCGCGGCTGCAGGAGGTAAGGAATGTAGCGCCACGCAAGCAACGTAAAGCTGGCAAACCAGCAAGCCGCCGCGAGGGCAATCCAGAACGGGTAGGCGGCGGGAACAATCTGCGTGGCGACAATGCGCAGCGCGAAAGCCAGCAGCATGATCCACAGCACCAGTTTGTCGGCTGTGTCGAAGACCGGTTTTCGTCCGGTGTGCCCCTTCGCAATCCGGATCAGCATCGCAGGAATGATCAGACCCATCACGCCGAAGGTAAAGACATGCACAGACAGGCTGGCGGGCCATGCGGTGAGCGCAACCCGGCTGGAAAAGTTGATCAGCAGTTGCGCGACGATGGCGAGATAACCGAGATACATGATGCCGATATCAACGCGCCGCATGGCCAACTGCGGCATCCAGAACAGGAAGCGGCCAGCCAGCAACACGGCGAGGAGCAGCGCGCTGCCGCCCGCCAGTGCGGACGGCAGCAGGCTCTCGAAGACCAGCACCAGGCCGAGCGTCTTGATTGCCGTATCCAGTGCGACGTTGCGCAGGATGTCCACCTTAAACACACCCTGCATGAACTGGGTCAGGGTTCTTTCGAGCATCAGCAGAAAGGCCATGCGGAACAGACCGATCGCCATGCTCGAACCGGCCTGGAAGTCATCAGGACTCAGGACCAGGTATTTCGCCAGCGGGAACAGCGGCAGAACCAGGAGAAAAAAGTAATTGTCCCGGTAGGAATCGTTCCGGCGGTGGCGGATCAGCGTCCACATGAGCATCGCGATGATCGAAACCAGAAACAGATTGTTCGACAGCCGAAACAGCAGTGGCGGCCAGAACCCCTCGAACCACATGCCGGCACGCTCGAACAGCCATGCGGCCGCCAGAAACATCAGCGAACCACCATTGTAGCCGCGCACCTTGACCCAGTTCTTGGTTGAGGTCAGCAGAAAGCCGCCGAGCATCGCCCACCCGAAACCGAAGAACATCTCATGGGCATGCCACTGCACCATGGAATACGAGCGTGCCGGTGCCGACACCACGCCTTCATACAGGAGTACCCACACCACCGGCAGACTGAGGCCCGATAAAAAGGCGAGCGCGAAAAACGGACGAAACCCGACAAGCCAGAGCGGCCAGGATGACGGCGGCCAAAACTGGTACAGAGAGGAATTGTTTCTACTGTTTGTCATCTTGAATATTGGAAGGATTCCTCTCCGACCCGACTGGTGGAGAGGACTATTCCCTAATATTTAGTAACTATTGTTCTCTGACTCGGTTTTTGAATCACAAACATTTCGAGCCTTTGTCAACCTTAACTTCGCCATTCCTTCTCAATGACTTTCTCGACAGCTGACAGAGTCCGATCTCTCGGGATGGAGACGCCAAAATCCAGCCAATGAACGACATTGTAGTAACGGTATTGGTCACCCGATATATAGTCAGCGAGAAGCTTGGCTACACGTTCCTTTGGCAGTGCCCGGATACATTTTAGAGCTGCGGCCTTGCGGACAGCATCTTTCTCCGATCGCAGCAATAGAGTAACCATGTTATCGCTGAGACCGCGAAAGGCTTTGTCAGAAGTTACAATAATTAGGTGGGACAACAATCGGCTGGGCACCTGCATAGCAAGTACTTCAGGCAATCTGGTTCGCCCCAATGCATATATCGCGCGTGCTGCCGTTCGATATTTAGAGTCGTCAAGGACCGACAAAAGCAAGCTGCTGCGTCCAGATTCAGGACGAGTGACAGAGTCGATAACCAACGGGATGTCCTCCCACTCGCCAAACCTGCGAAGATATTCGATGTCAGCGGCGGAATAGTCTACGAAATTGCTCTTTTGCATCTTTCGCACTAACCCTAAGTCGCGAGGCTCGGCTTTACGGCAAATTACGTCCAAGCCCTGACGGGTGAGACCCTTGCATATGAAATCTTCAAGAGATCGCGTCCTCTCTATGAGATTGGCTTGCCCCCCAAATCTCTCAACCATGGTATGGAGCGCTTGAGAAAACTCTATCTTGTATTGATCATTGACCGATTTTCGCAAACTTTCACCGTACCGCTTGAAGTGCCGTTCAGCCAAAATAAATTTGGCATCTCCATCAAATATCGAGTCCTCTCTCGCAGCTTCTTCGAGTTCCTTGTCTTTCAACGAACGTAGACGTTGCTGTTGAAGCTGTTTCCAGCAGGCTTCACCTTCGGTATCCGACATTCCATAAAGCCCTAAGCCTCTGTTTGCGGCTTGCTTGATGAGAAGCTTCTTAGCTTCTTCATCGGAAAATGTGCGGCCAGCATCAATGAGTGATTTCAGTGCTTCATATCTGACGGCCGCATCACTGTCGCTCATCAGTTGCTCTGTTAATTCATTTGGCAAAGCGCCCCGGCTACGAAGCAACTTGACAACAATGCGGCGGACGTTAGCGTTTTGATGGCCAACACCATCCAAGAGCATCTCTGCACCCAGCGTTGCCTCATTGTCGAAAAGCGCTGCTAAAACAGCTGGACTGACAGAAGTTGGCTGAAGTTCGTAAAGGGCAAGGATCGCTTTTTCACGACTATCTCGAAGATTGATGCGGATGATCGCGTCAGCGGCAGCAGTGGCGGTCTGGTTGTCGCCGCCATCGAACTCTTGACGAATGACCGTGAGGTCTGAGGTGATACCGCAATCTCCAAGGTAGCCTAGCGCAGCGACTTTCAGAGCGCTTGCCGCATCCTTGGCAAACCAATAGTTGAGGCAGTCCTTGCGGTCAAACGACGGCTCGGATGGAAGTGGCTCGGAGACCAGCCTCATCGCTGACAGTGCCCCGACACGCCTGTCAGTCGAAGGGCCTATGATCGAATAAATGGGCAGTAGTTGCTGCGCGAAACCATTAGTCGCCGCAAACCAACGCCAAAGTGGTACATTCTCATAAGAATAGTACTCAAATCCGCTCGCCAGCAACCCAGTTAATTCGCGGTGCCCGAATGTAAAATCACCGCCTTCAGCGAAAAGCAAGTTTGCGTCGTGGACACCAAGAGAGCGTTCATCATTTCTCTGGCTTCCTATGAGATTCGCGAGCAATCGAAACCGTGCGACCTCCACTGCCGCGATCGTCTCTTGCTCGGTATCACGCTCAGTCTTTGAGATGAATTCACGTAGAAACCTCGCCCCTTCAATGGAAAGCGGCGTCTCCGGAGCCGAACTGGATGATTCTGCGGCTTGTTGCTTCTCGCCATCAGTTGTAGGTGCTTGGCTTTGGGCAGAGACCTCGTCGGCCTCTTGGTTCCTAACAGGTTGCTGAAAAACCCACTTCATGATGCCTCTCCATCGCGATAAAATGCGGTGGCCCAAATCAACGGAGCAGACGCATGCGCGGTGAACTGAATCCCCAGGGACACATGTTCAGCTACTTCTCCC
>Ga0326726_10000496_pt1 | contig 36687 bp, 39 predicted proteins | sample MHFenrmetagenome_2_FD_207603 | JGI IMG/M metagenome (GOLD analysis project Ga0326726, IMG submission 207603) | Lab enriched peat soil microbial communities from Michigan Hollow, Ithaca, NY, United States - MHF15MN | ecosystem: Environmental > Terrestrial > Soil > Wetlands > Peat | place: USA...
TTCTTGGGGCAGAAGTACGTTTGCTCACGAGGTGCTCCGGTCGGCGCGACTGTGCATATTCAAATGGCGATGCCCGCCCAGCCGTAGACCTCGCGATTGAGCGCGTCCGTGGTCGCGGGCCTGTCCTCTCCGGGAAGATTGGAATTGACTTCGTAACCCTGAGTTTTCAACAGGTACGAGAGCATTCGATATGAGGGACGGAGGCCGGCCAAATCAGCCGGTGTGATCGGAAGCGTAAGGCCGGGAATCGCGGTCGTGAACTCATCGCGCATGTAGATGGCGTCGAAACTGAAAATACGCCAGCGTTCTGCGCGGCGTTCGACGCGATACAGGAACCGCGCATGGCTGGAGAGCTGCACCTCGACGCCGGACAACGTCGCCGGAATGTCGATGATCGCGGACAGGCTCGCGACGGCGCGATCACCTGCAACTCGAACGAGGATGGGTCCGAGCCGATGCTTGGCGAGAACGTTGCGGCGCGCCATGTCGATCGAACCGCTGACGAATTCGAGGCCGGTACCGGTGAACCAGCTCACCCGCACGCGCGAGTCTGGATGGAAACAATCGCGCATCTGGTCCCAGCGCCCGAGGTCGCGACTCTCACGTTCAATAAGCACGAGTTGCGTCACCGCTACGATGTCGGCCGCATCGAGAACCGATTGTGGCAGGTCCGTTCGCATGGGCTTACTCCTAGGGCTTGCGCCGCCAACTTTCAGTGCGGCGGTTAACGCAGAGTAGTGGCAATCTATCGTGCGCGGAAGCTCTTGCAAGGGAGAAAATGAATTCATCAGACCCTCTGCTCGCTCGCGTGGATCACCTCGTGTATGCGACACCCGACCTCGACGGTGGCATCGACGAGATCGAGCGGCTGCTCGGAATCCGCGCGAGCGCCGGAGGGCAGCACCCTGGATGGGGAACCCGCAATGCCCTCGTTGCACTCGGGCCAAAGACTTACCTGGAAATCATTGCGCCCGATCCGGAGCAGCCACGGCCATCCACACCGCGTCCGTTCGGACTCGACTCGCTGAAGCGCTCGCGACTCGTCGCATGGGCTGCGAACGGCCACGATCTCGAGCAGATTCGAACCGCAGCCACCCGACACGGCGTTGAGCTCGGCAAGATATTGGCGGGTAGTCGCCAAACCCCCGACGGGGTGCCGCTGTCGTGGAAGTTCACCGACCCTTGGTTCGTGGCCGCTGACGGGATCGTGCCCTTCTTCATAGACTGGGGTCCGTCGCCGCACCCTGCGCTGACCGCAGCGAAGGGCGCTACGCTTGTGGCGTTCCGGGCCGAGTACCCTGACGCCAACCGCGTCAAAGGCCTACTGCACGGAATCGGTCTCGAGCTGCCGGTCGAGCCCGGCGCGGCTCCGGCGCTGATCGCTGTCATTGACTGCCCGAGTGGTCAAGTGGAACTTCGATAGCGCCCCACGACGTCCGCAATCCTGGCTCGGCGTGGACGCCAAGGCTATGGCGTGATCACCCTAACCGCGCCGATCACGAGCGCTGTTCACGATAGAGGTCGCCAGATCCCAAGCGTCGCGGATGCCGAGCAGCAAGACGGCCAGCACGGTAGCGGCGACTGCAAACGCTGCCGGTCTCGGCGCGAGCCAGACCGCGCACGCCGCGCCGGCGAGTCCGACATAAGCGATTGCAGGCAATATTCCGTAGAAGTACTTGTCCGACCAATGGGTCTCTGCCCACCCAAGACGGAATATCCTGATTGCAGTCGCCGCCGAATAGGCAAAGCCTATCGCGGCTGCGAGCAGCAGAATCACGCTCACTTCCCGCGGTGGGAGTTCAGGTACTACTGCGATCGCGCTCACGACCACCACGATCGCGAAGTGGAAGACAATAGGTGTGATATAGACCTGCGCGCCGCGCGAAACCCGGCTAGGCTCGAGCCCTGCCGTCAGCGTTACTACCACGAACATCAGGCCGATCAACGCTCCCGCCGCCGAACCAACGATAAGATAAAAATTCTCCCAGTCGTGGAACATTTCGCTACGGCGACCTGAATCAGCGCATCGAGAGAAAGTCTGCTCAGCGGCGTGTTGTGTCGCGCGGCCTGCAGTCAATGCATCGGCAGGTGGTTGCAGCTTGCGCGGCGCCACGCCATTTTGCGTGCTTTACCTGCGTGATGCCCCGGGCTTGCGCTGGCGCTTGTGTCGACCGCGGTTCCGATCACAAGGCCGACGTGCGGTCTCACGCCGTGCATGCGTGTTGCGCTCCAAGACAAGGCGGTAGCGATTCTCGGCGAACTCCCAGTCAAGCCTTCGATCGATGACGGCATCGAGATACTCGCGACGCCGGTTCTGATGATCGAAGTAGTACGCATGCTCCCAGAGGTCGATCGCCAGCAAACACGTGTGCCCGCGGGCCTCCGGGCAATCCGCGTCAGACGTCGTCAAGATCTTCACCTGCTTGCGGCGGTTCGCTACCAGCCAAAGCCACCCGCTACCCACGTGCGTCGCACCCGCCAACGCGAACTTGCCGGCGAAGTCCGTGAAGTCACCAAACACTCGATTGAGCGCTCGTCCCAGGTCGCCACCCGGGCGTTTCTTCCACGGCGTCAGGCTCTGCCAGAAGAACGCGTGGTTCCAGGCCTCTGAGGCCGCTGCAAGGAGTTCCGTATCGCGCGCGTGCTCGCGTGCCCAGCGTACGATCTCCAAGGGACTCTTGTCCGCCAATTCCTTGTAGTTCCGTGATAAGCGATTGGCCGACTCGATACATCTGGAATAGTGGCAACCATGGTGAATCTGCATCGTTCTCGAGGAAATGACCGGCGCCAGCGCTCCTAAGACCCAGGGCAGCGGCTTCAGCACGAATGGGCCGGTAGACGAATTCGCCGTCATCTCATCGACTGGTGGAATCGCACTGGGAGTACGAGTGGCCGGTGATGCGACTTCGGTCAGCGAGATTGAAGTCTTGCCGCCGGCAAGCTTTGACCGTACGGTCTCCCTTGCGCTCTCAAGGCGTGCCCTCGCATTTTCCGATGTTACATCACGTTCTTGGCCGATATCGCTCGCATCGCTGGTTCGTACGCGAATCTCAATGAGATTTGCCTTCGTCTTCGACGTCATCAAGAGTCTCAGATGCTTCCGGCCGTTCGCTGCCACCCGACGCCACCCGCTACGCAGGTGCGTCGCACCTGTCAACGCGAACTCGCGAGCGAAGTTCGCGAAGTCGCCGAACCCGCGATCGATGAACGGGGCCGTCAGCGAAGTCGTCGTCGCCTGATCGATCTGCGGATTCGCACCAGACGCACGAGTAGCCGGTAACGCGACTTCGATCACCGGGGTCGAAACCTCGCCGTCGGCGAACGCGCTTTCAAGGCGCGCCCACTCGATTTCCCACAATTTCACCTGCTTTCGGCCGTTCGCTACCAGCCACAGCCACCCGCTGCGCAGATGCGCCGTACTTGCCAACGCGAATTTGTGCGCGAAGTTCGTGAAGTCACCAAACCTTCGATCGAGCGCTTGTCGCAGGTCTGCACCCAGGCGTCTCTTCCTCGACGTCAGGCTTTGCCAGTAAGACACGTGGTTCCGGGTCTCTGAGGCTGTCTGCGCCATCACAGTCTCATCGATTTGCGGCGTTGCGCCGAACGCACTACCGGCCGGTGGCGTGACTTGGACCGGCGGCGTTGAAGCCTTGCCGTCGGCAATCTCGGACCTCACAGTTTCCCACGCACTTTCAAGGCGCGCCCACGCGTCTTCCCACGTTTCATTACGATCTCGTCCGTAATGGTATTTCGTGAGATTCGTCTTGAGTATTTCGATGTCGCGCTCAACGATGCGGCTCAGATCGCCGATTCGTACGAGACGGTCGACAGCGTTCACCTGTTGGGCCGCTCTGTTTCGAGCGTATTGCGTGCCATCAGCCAGGGTTGATGTTGTCATCGCCATGTCCCCGTTATGGGTGATCTTTTCGTTCGTGGTGCTGTGAGAAATCCGCGCCGCGGTATCCGACGACGGGTAGCTGCCGCCATACAGCTAATCGGGTGATGCTAGCGCCGCGACCCGCGCTAGTCTATTGGTCACGCGTTCAATGGTGAAAATGGTGGAAATGAAGTCGCCCCGGCGGTTCGCGCCGAGGCCTTCTGGTATCCCAAGACCCTGCGGACAAGGGCCGTTTAACGACGGCCCTTCTTGGCTCCGCGACCGGCCACGTAATTTCCTCCCTGTTCCGTGCGAGTCGGCATCCAGTCTTCTCCGGTGTCCATGCCGGTGCAATGCGTTTCGATTGCTTCCGGTATCTCATCGGTCTCCGGGCCGTGCCCGGGCTCGAATACGTAGCACGTGTCTGGTCCGCGGCCCGGTAAGCCGGGGCTCATCAGAACAACGGCGAGAATCAAGCCGTACATATATCAATGTTGCCTACAATCGAGAGCGTTAGCCGTGCGCTATTTCCGGTGTGAATCGGCTCTCACTTCCCGGCAGCCGGGTCTGCCACGCAGCCGGAGAACTGCGTTGCACGACGTGAGCAGGTTCTCGTCAGATCGGCCGATCGATCGATGTGGCCAACGGTGTGAAGAGCTTCGGGCCTGCCTCAGACATGTGCCAGCAATCCTCCAGCCGGATACCAAATTCTCCCGGGATATAGATTCCGGGCTCGTCGGAGAAGCACATGCCGGTTTCGAGTGGAGTTGTATCGCTGCGCACCAGGTAGGGAGGCTCATGCCCGTCCATCCCGATCCCGTGCCCGGTTCGATGCGACGTCCCGGGCAAGCCGTAGTCCTTGCTCCACCCCCTGCCCTCGTAAAACGCGCGCACCGCCTTGTCGACCGCGCCCACGGCGATGCCGATCTTCGCCGTCTCGAGGGCGATCTCCTGGCCACGCTTGACCGTGTTCCAGACCTCCCGCTGGCGGGACGAGGGTTCGCCGTATATCCAGGTTCTGGAGATGTCCGACTGGTAGCCGTGAACGGAACAGCCGGTGTCGATCAACACGACCGATCCATTGCGTACCGTCTGCGGTTTGTCTGAACCATGCGGATAGGCGCTCGCTTCGTTCAGCAGCACCAGCGAAAATTCGTGCGAGCCACCCAGCGCTTCAGTCGCCGCCACCAGCATCTTCTTGATCTCGGGGCCGCTCATGCCCGCCTCTATTCGCCCGTGTACGTGTTTCAACGCCGCAAGGGTGACGTCGTTGGCTGACTGCATCAAAGCAAGCTCAGCCGCTGATTTGACGATACGGCACGCACGGACGAGCTCATCTCCTGAAACAACCTCTCGTCCTGGGCCCCAGGCTTTGGTTACGCGATCGATGATGAAGAAGCGCGTCGTGTCTTCTACGGCAAGCGGGCCTTCCACCGCCGCGTGATCGCGCAGTGCGCCGGCGATGAGGTCGAAAGGACTCGCATCTTCCTTCCAGGGCCGAACGTCGGCAGATATCTTCAGCGTTTCGCGTACGGAGGGCTCTTCGAAGAAAGGGGTGACGACAACTATTCCGCCGTCGGCAGGTATCAGCGCCGCGGTCGTCCTCTCGGACCTTCGCCAGCGGATGCCCGTGAAATATTCGAGCGTCGATCCCGCCTCGACCAGTAGTGCCGCGACCTTGCGCTGCTGCATCAAGGATTGCAGCTTGGCGATCCGCGCGGCGTGCTCCTGTGCGGTGATGGGCTGGACGTCCTTCGTGAGCGAGCTCAGGCCCTGTGCACTTGAGTCGCTCGCGTCTTTTCTCGTGCAGGCAGCCAGTGCAGCGCCAACGGTCGTTATCCCAAAGAATGCACGCCTGGAAACTGTCGTCATCGGTTCCTCCCGGGTGCGGCGACGACTGTGGCCTGGAAATGAAGAGGCCCCGGTGCTTGCGCGCCGAGGCCCTTGACAGTTAAGACCCTTGCGCTATCCGCACGGACTTCGAATCACAGGATCTACTTCTTGAGTGTTATTTCACGGAACAAGTATTGTCCCGTGATCTCACGCATGGCCGGATAGTTCTTCTGCGCGTACTGGGTCGCCTCATCCGACTGTTGCTTGCCGAATTCCTTCATGAAAGCGTCGTAACGCTCCTTGTTCGGAGCCAGGTCCTGGGTGCTCTTGAACCTGACGACCAGCAACAGATTGAAGTCACCGCTCTGGGGCAGATCGCTGCGATAGATGTGGTATTCCTCTAACTGCCCAAGCTTCTTGGCGATCTCATTGGTCTTCACCCAGGTCTTTGTCAGCCCTTCGAGATAGGCATCGTCCATATTGGCATTCACGCGAATGGTCGTGACCGACCACACCGCGTCGCTCTCGGTGTAATCCTTCCACGGTTCGAGATCAGCCATTGCAAGGGTCGGGGCCAGCAAGAGGCTGAGTGCGATGATTTTGACTTTCGTATGGATTCGCATGGTTTCTCTCCGTTGTTATGAAGCCGCGCATTTTGCGCCAGGGAGCGAGACAAATCCAAGACTATCGCCGTACGCTCGTGAGGCCGTGGCGTCTCAACAGCGCATAGAACCTGCCGCGCTGCAGACCGAGCAGCTTCGCGGCCTGCGACTTGTTGTTCTTCGCCTGCGCGAGTGCGCGACGGAGCAGGTCGCGTTCGATCGCTTCGAGTTTCACGCCTTCAGGCGGAAAGGCGCCGATGCTGTCGAGCTCGCCCACCAGCGTATCGACGCGAACCTGCAGACTACGCTCCCGCTCCTCGGCTTGCATCGCACGCCGCCCTTCGTCCGTGAGCCGTTCATGTGCGATCGCGAGCGCGACGTGATCTGCTATGCGCGCCGCCAGGTCGACGTCGTCATCACCATATGCCGCGGGCTTGTTCGAGCCGAAGGAGATCGCGCCGACCGGCTGGTCCCGGATGCGAATCGGCACCCGCAGCGTCGAGCGAAGGTCCAACTCCGACACAATGCGGGTCCAGGGAGTGCCAGGACGCAGCTCGACGAATACGGGTTCGCCCACGCCGGGAGGAGAGATCTGCGCCCGTACGGCGCCCTGCCCCATGACCTGGATGTCGTATGCGAGGAAGGAGTGCCAGGCGGAACCGATCCGTTCCATGTCGGTGGTAAAGCGATACTCGGGAAGCTCGGCGACTTCGAAGTTCGACGCGACGTGAATTCTGACGCCGCTGCGGTCCGCGTTCAGTAGTGCCAGGCTGACCGTGGTGTGCGGAATCACACCCTGCATCAGCGTAGAGAGGCGCGGAAAAACTTGTCGAATGTCGAACGCCTCAGCGATGGCAGGGAGCAGCGCTTGCAGTTTCTCGCGACGCCCGCGTAGTTCCTGCTCGAGTACCGACTGCCGATCGCGTTCGATCGCGAACTCGAGGAGATTGGCGACCGGCTCAAGACCCTCTACGTCGCCTTCTCTCAGCTTCAGCAGCTTGGCGAGCGGACGAAGGATGGCCCGGCAGGCTTCCGTGAAGTCTGCGTTTCCCCCACGCCGACCTTCGTGCTGATCCATTTGGTTATTCATTTTCGAACAGTTGTCCGGATCCCGCCACTGTTCGAAGGCACGCCGGGCTTGTCGGCTGAACCTGCAACGCGCAGGCGCGTGACAAATGTAATGCTTCAGGACTCGGGCACCATCGCGTGGCGTCGCGGCTCGATGGCTACCCCTTGCGATGGGGCATGGGATATGGCCTTACGGGTCCTTACTTCAACGAACTCTACGGCAAGCGTTTCGAGGGCTGACGATAGGAGGACCTCGACATGGCGACTGCCAGTTTACGCGTCGCTCTCTCTGACCGCGGCCTGCATCTCATCCCGTGCGAAGGCATACGCCGCGCCGAGAGCTTCAAGTTCCGGCGAGCTCCCATTCACCATGCGCTGAGAGATCCCCTGACGTGCCCACTCGAAGCAGATAGCGAGCTCGCGTTGCACTGATTTCGGCAGCAGATTTCTTAGCAGTTCGACCGACCGGTAGACCGCTTCCGCACTTCCTTCATGGCTCGAGCGCGCTTTCAGCGAGAACTTGCGAATGCTCGTTGTATCAAGGTCGTCTGCGGGTTCGTTTTCGCTCATTGGATTGGTGCTCAGTGCCTAATAGGAGTAGGGCATTGCCCTTCTCCATCGGTTCTTCTTCTTAGATAGCAGTTTAAGCGCCTCCTGCTACGCCAACCATCTTGCAAGTGTGACGTGGTTCGCATTTCCTTTGAACGATCAGTTTTGCATGCCATTGAATTCACTAAGTTGCGACAATTCGCCCCACTCTCTTCAAATGTGGCGGACTTTTGCCACCGCCATGTCAAGCAGAGCGAAGATCGCCGCGACGATAAGACTTCCTAAGAGCCCAAGTCCGAGCGGCCGCGCCAGTACAAGCAGCGGCAGAATCGCTTCCGGAACCTGATCGAGCCCCGGCACCTCAGTGCCGGGGGGCAACCGCAAGCGACGCTTGATGAAACTTGACGTCGCGTCCCCCAGCATCGCCAGAGTCCCGAAGGCAGCGCCCAGCGCAAACCCGAGCTGAAGAATCTGCGCCGCCACGCCGCACACAACGGCGGCAGCGATCAATCCCCGCCAAGTCTTGTGGCTATCCAATAACCGCGTTCCGTCACGCAGTCTTCTCCCAAAATCCAGTGGTGCCGTCCAGTGTGTGCCGAAGACGCGCGCTGCCGCCCAGGCCGCAGTGTTCGCGGTGACAACCAGCAGGAGGGGGATCAGAAACTGATGGAGATGCGACTCAAAGAGCATTTGGTGGCCGCTAGCCGCTCTCCATATAACTGACCGTGGGTACTAAGCATGCTGCGGCGCCCTCGGAGCGCCAGATCGCCTTTCAGCATCGTTATTCTGACCCGACAAAGCCAGGCGAGTCGTTACGTCGTGCCCCAGGCCTTACAACGCGTCCATCCGCCCCAATGTCAGGCGACAAGCAAGGAAGGTTTGCTCGATTGATTAGGTCTCGTTACAAGGAGAGCGAAATGATGAGTCTCATGCGTCACCAACCGTGGTCCCTTCTCGATCGCTGGCAGCCGGATTTCGAACAGCTGTTCCGCGCAAGAACTGGCGCCTCGGAACCGGCCGGAAACTATGGCACAGCGTGGATACCGTCGGTCGATGTTCAGGAAGAGAACGACCGGTTCGTGGTACGTGCAGATGTGCCGGGCGTCGAAGCGAAGGACATTGAAATCTCCGCCGAGGACGGCCTGTTGACAATCCGTGGGGTGCGAACGACAAAAGAGCGCTCGGAAGACGACGGCTTCGAACACATTGAGTGCTTCACCGGCACGTTCCTGCGCCGCTTTACCCTGCCGGATTCGGCGCAATCTGATTCGATGAAAGCGCGCTATACCAATGGCGTGCTCGAGATCGAGATCCCCAAGCAGAAGCGAGCCGAGGCCAAGCGCATTACAGTCCCGGTCAATTGATCCCTCTGAGTCAAGAAAGACAAAGCTGAAAGACCGCAACTAAAGAGCGGCTCATTTTATCCCCGGCATCGTGTGACGCCGGGGACTCTTTGTACCGCGGCGCAGTAGGACGTTTCCCAGATCTCAACGCGGCACCCATCCATTGCCTTGTCGAGACAATCGGCGCAGCATGTGGGCCGTGGAAGTCACGGGTTACTCAATGTGGTATCCCAAGACACCGCACAGAAGGGCCGTTAATGACGGCCCTTTCTAATTCCAGTGACCAGCCCGGCTCGCTCTGTGCGGTGGCGTGCCGAGCGGCTCGCGCCCATCGGCTCGTAGTGCGCCTGCGCCCACAGACCGACGTACTGGCCACCTGTGCTGTTAGGCTCCGATCACGAGCTCGCGGAGTCGCCGTTTCCTTGGCGACGATACCCATGTGCTAGCATTGATTGAGGGTGCGCCGAAGGCGGTCGATAGAACAACCTAACAGGGGAGACCTAAATAATGTTACTTAGAAGCGTAGCGATCGTTGCGGCGAGCCTAGTCGTGCTGGCGGGCTGCGCGAAGACAGCGCCGCCGGCAGCGGACGCGGCCGCCGACGAAGCGGCCATTCGTGCCATCAATCCAGCTTGGTTCAAGGCGTACAACGCCGGCGACGCCGACGGCATCACGGCGCTCTACTCGGAAGATGCAGTGCTCAACATTCCGGGGGTGCCTGCGGCCCGCGGCCGAGCAGCGATTCGCGAGGCCTACGTGAAGGACATCGCGGCCTCGGCCGCAGGCGGGCTCACCAACAATCAGGGCCCCTCGGGCGAATTCGGCGTCTCAGGGGACCTTGGCTGGGAATGGAACACTTACACCGTCACGGACAAGTCGGGCACCACCGTCGACACTGGCAAGTACGTCACGGTCTATGGGAGGAAGAACGGCAAGTGGTACATCATCCGCGACATCTGGAACTCGGATTCACCACCCGCGACACCTGTGCCCGCAGCCGCAGCGCCCGCGGCGGAACAACCGACCAAGTAGTCCAATCGACCGCTTCATGCTCCAAGGTGGCAGTCCAGGAATCGCAGCTGATCAGCGGTTGACTCTGAATCTTCCGGTGCGCCGAAGAAGCCGGCATGGGGCATGGCTTCCCAGACATTGAGGTCCGCCTCGATGCCCGCGCGCCGGAGCGCCCGATGCAGCAGGACTGTATTCGACAGCAGCAGGTCGCGGGTGCCGGACTGCAGGTACGTCGGACAGAAGCCTTTGCTGAAATCACCGAAGACCGGCGACAGGTAGGGGTCACGCAGATCCGCGCCCGCGGCGTACAGACGGTTGAGGACTTGCAGCGGCTTCTTCAGCACGATATCGAGATCCTCGTTGGTCGCAAACGTGTCGCCTGCTTCCGTGAGATCCGCTTCCGGCGTCAGCAAAACCGCCGCCGCTGGCAAAGGCAAACCGATGTCGCGCGCCTTGAGAATGGTCGCGGCCGCGAGCCCGCCTCCCGCGGAAAGACCCACGAAACCGATGTGCGAGGGCGCATAGTTCTCGAGCAACGCGCGGTACACGGCGACGGCGTCGTCGAGCGCCGCCGGGAACGGGTGATCCGGAGGCATCCGATAATCCGGCGAGAACGTCCGGTAGCAGCCCGCGCTCGCAATCGGAATCGCCCCAGTGCCAGCGAGCGAACCACCACCGAACACGTAGGCGCCGCCGTGCAGGAACAACAGGACTCGATTGCGGTTGCGCTCCGGAATCGACCGCGGCACGAGTTCGTAGGTGCTGACGCCACCGATTTTCCGTTCCTGCAGGTCCCCCGCGAAATTCTGGCGATAGACCTCGTGGATGGGCGCAAAGATCTCGTTACTTCTTGCGACTGCCTCACGCCATCCGGCGACATCGTCGAGCGCCGGCCACGGCGGAAACGGCGGTCTTGGCGTTGAAAGAAATCGCCGGGCCTCGGCGCTCACGGTCGTCGGAGCCGCAATCGCGCGTGCCGGCAGCTCGAGGCGACCGGATTGTTCGTCGTCTGCCATGAGCTCTTCCCTCTACTGCGCACGGCCTCAGCAGCCCTGTCGACGGCGAAAGTCGCGGACCCACTCGGCGGTCGCGCGCAAGCCGCCGAATGGGTAGAAATGGAGGAGAACTTCGCCATGCTTCTCCCGATCCAGCCCGTTGGCGAGATCTTCAATTAGTTTGTCGGGGCCGGCGGTGGTCAACAGCTTGGTTATCGACATACCGTATTTTGTCATCACTTTCGTGGAGGCACCGACCCCACAGCGAGAGGCGAAAGCGAGCAGACGCTTCACACTCGCCGGGCCGGGCACCCCGATACGGACCAGCGCATGCACGCCGGCCTTGCGAACCTGCTCCAGCCAGGCGAGCACTGGCTCGGCATCAAACGTGAACTGGGTGACGACGGCGAAGTCATGCCCACGCTCCAGAATCGCCGCCTGCTTATCGCGCTTGGCCTGCCAGAGTTTCTCGTTCCCAATATCCGGGTGGCCCTCAGGATAGCCAGAAATGCCGACCCGGCGGATCCCGTATTTGGCGAGCAATCCCGTGCGTATGATCGCCAACGCGTCCTCAAATGGGCCAAGCGGCTGCGGCGGGTCGCCGGCTACCACAAAGGCGTGATCCGTCCCGGCCTCGCGTTGCAGTCCTGCGAGAAAGCTCTCCAACTCCTCCTGCGACTTCAGCCGGCGCGCCGAAATGTGAGGAATGGGGATGAAGCCCAGCTCACGCACGCGCCTGGCTGCGGCGATGCGCATCGGGAAGTCTTCGCCCGGCAAAAAGGTTACAGGGATCTTGGTGCCTTGTGGGATTACGTCGGCTGCTGCTTCGAGATGCGGCACGTCCTTGGCCGTCATCTCTATTGAGTAGCTGTCGAGCAGTGTGCAAACCGGGTTTGCCGCCGGGACCGATCCGTTGCTCATTCGTGCAGTCTCCTACCTCTCGTTGCGACTGTCGACGGAGCGAGCGGATCCGGTTCGCGCCGGCAGTTAACGCAGCAGCTCCAGCGGCTTCGGCAATCTTGCGAGCAGCTCCTCGCCGAACTGCGCATCGATGTGGAAGAAAGCCGCGCGCGCGAGCTTGTCGGAGCGGTTCTCCCAGGCGTGGTTCGTTCCGCGCTGAACGACCACGTCGCCTGGCTTCAGCGAGACTTCGCTGTCGTCGAGCAGCAGCACCAGATCTCCCTCGATCACTACAACGTAATCGAGTGTCTGAGTTCGATGCATTACCGTGCGTTTGCCGCCAGCCTTCGGCGGGTAGATTTCGAGGATGCGCAGGAGGTGCCCGGCGACGGGCATGATCGTGAACTCACGTTCGTTGGGCTCGCGCGCCTCAACGGAGGTAAGGAGCGGAACTGCTGTTGCGGCATTCCATATCTCGATGAAGTCAGCGCCGACGGACGGGCCTCGCATCAGGTGGTGCTGCGGAGGCGCCCCATCGGAGACGACGACCGACTTTCCATTCTCATCGTGACCCGTAACGATGCGTCGGGTTGGCTTTGTCATGGCTGCCCTCTTACCCGCGTTGCATGATGGTAGCGCGTTTCCTTCAAAGTGGGTGGCGATGAAGCGGCGATGGCCCACGCTTGATGCCATCAGGCGGCTCCGCGACAATCGCGACACGCTAAGCGTTTTGGATGACGAGGTGCAATCATAGGCAGGTACGGGTACGGGCTCGGCCCATACGTCCTTGGACCATCACCAAGGTACAATTGTGCAAGCGTGTAGGCAGTGGCTTAGTAACGTTTCGCCCCGTCGGCCCGAGATGAGAGCTACGTCCGCCTGGCGCGGCGTAAGAAACCATTGACTGCACGGTAACGTGCCACAACCAAACGAGGTGATGCCATGACTGCAATCGTCCTGGTTCACGGCGGCTTCGTGGACGGATCAGGTTGGGAAGGTGTGTATCAGATATTAAAGGAGGATGGTTACAGCGTAAGCGTCGTGCAGAATCCAACGCTATCGTTGGCCGGAGACGTTGCCGCAACAAAGCGAGTCCTCGACGCGCAGAGCGACCCGGTCGTTCTCGTTGGCCATTCCTATGGCGGCGCGGTGATCACTGAAGCCGGCAATCACCCGAGCGTCGTAGGGCTGGTGTATATCGCGGCCTTCGCGCCTGACAAAGGCGAATCAGTGAACTCGCTGATCAAGGATCCGCCTCCGGGGGCGCCCGTACCGCCGATAGTGGGACCCGTAGACGGATTCCTCGCGCTCGACAGGGCAAAGTTCGCCGCCAGTTTTGCGGGTGATGTGCCCAAGGACAAAGCCGCGTTCATGGCTGACTCTCAAGTGCCCTGGGGAGTCGAGGCGCTCGCCGGGGCGATCACCGAACCGGCATGGAAGAGCAAACCGAGCTGGTACCTAGTCGCCACCGACGACAAGATGATTCCACCGCCAGCCCAGCGCTTGATGTCGAAGCGCGCGGGTTCTGCGGTCGTCGAAGTTGCCGGCAGTCATTCGATCTTTCTCTCGCAGCCAGCCAAAGTAGCAGCGCTGATTGAACAGGCCGCAAAGCAGACGAACTCGAAAGAATAGCTCGATTGCGAAGGCCCCGACATCGCAAGATGTCGGAGCTTTCTGTTTGCTGTGCCTGAAGGCGCCTTTTGCCCCGGCGGTTTGCGCCGAGGCCTTCGAATGAGCGGTATCGTTGCTCGGCAAAGATTAGGACACGAAGTCTATCCCAGGCGACCTAACGCCTTCTTCATTGCGCCCTTGATCGCCTCTGTAGGGTCACCATTCCTGCGGAGCTCGATGGAGATGAGCGTTTTACCCTTGAGCACCTGTAGCTCTTCATGTTTGTCGCTGTACCAGCATGCAATCTCGCCGAGACCGGCGAGACCCTTGTTGTCTTTCTCCGCACACATTCCCCGGTACATCGCCGCCTGATCCGGCGACATGCTGATAAGGTTCAAGTGGACCTTGTGAAGTCCGGACCCTGAGTACTCGCAACTCGAAACTGTTGAGCCGGGCCCCATTGAGAGGCCGGACAGAGACTTGGGTCCGCTAACGGCTTCGCCAAGCGCCGCCGCGGCGTCCTCCTTCGTCAATAGCGAGCAAGCGTCGCTTTGCGCAGGCGTCGTCGCCTTCGTTTGCGCCCGGTTGTCATTCTCGGCCGCTGCGGCCACGACGACAGCGAGGTAATTCGCGGATGTGATGACGGCGGCAATAATGGCAATGGCAGCCGAGCGGATTAACCTGCGCATCTTGCCTCCTCGCGAAACACCGCGCATCGATAGTGTGCAGTGCCTGAATGCTACGACGACTAGAGTCCAATTTGAGTGGATAGCCGGACAAATGAAAAGGCCTCGGTGAGTACACCGAGGCCTTGGAAGGTTGGTCGCGCTCGCGAGGTGTCGGGGCCTCAGTACCTAACCTCGACGAAGCAAACGCTCTTGGTCCTCAGTACTTGAATTCTCGGTCCAGGACGAAGACCTTTACGGTCTCGCGCTTCACGCCGTCTTGGGTCATCGCCGCAGCAATGGCGGGTGAATCCAGAGCCTTGAGGTACTTGGCCAGATCGGATGTCTCGGTGTAGACCGCTACTTCGTTCTTGTCGGTCGTCGCGAAATGGCTCACCGTGGCGGCGAAGGTACGGAGCAGGTCACCGTGCGTGCGGAATCCTTTCTCCCACTTGGCTGAATCCTGGACCTGCGCTGTGATGAGTACACGTGCCATAACCGCCTCCTAAGTTCTTATGTTGGACCGCTGAAATCTTCGTCGCCATTGTTCGCAGCCGGAATATACGCCGCAAGCCACCGGTTGCTGCATTAAATTCCGTTCACGGACTCAACTTCGGTGACGATTCAAACTCACCTGGGTGGAAGCAGCCCGCCAATCCTGTTCGCCGTTCCACCTTTGGAAACGGGGGCACGTCTCAATGTCAGGTAGCGCCGAGCCTCACTCAGTAGCCGCTGCCTCCTCCCCCGCCGCCGCCGGCAGCCGCAGCCCCCGCCGCGACAGCGGCGACGCCGAGCGCGAGCAGAGTCGTACGTCCGGCGTCGACCTTTTCACGACTGATGCTCTCAATGTCGTCGAAAGCGACGTTCTGTCCTGCGCCGTGCAGGCCAGCGTCGTCGATCTTCTCCACTTTGAACTTGAGGGTTTGACCGCCTTTGGTGACGACTTCCACACGATCGTTCGGGTGAAGCGTCTGCGACAGCTGCGCGCGCTCGGTCGTCATCGGCTGCGTCGTCATGCAGCCCAGCACCGCAAAGCACGAGCACATGATGATTACCATCTGGCTATATCTCTTCACGTTCAACTCCTGTTGCACTCCGCCAAGGACTTCGTCTTCGTAAGCTGCCGAACCCGGGTTGGGATTGGCAGCAACGGTACCTTTATGCCCGAGACCGAGCCGGAGAACTGTCAAACCGTTGACACAGCTCTTGCTGATCGCAGGCCATCGTTGAGAACAAGAAGGCCCCGTGGCACGCTACCGCCATGCCCGACTTCAGCCTGTTCGGCGATGAGCATGTGCGCCAGTACGAAGCCACTGGCGGCAAGATCGGCCACGACTGGAACGGAACCAGCTGCCTGATCCTGCACACGATTGGCCGCAAGTCTGGCGAGACCCGTAAGTTCCCGCTCATCTACGGGCGCGACAGTGCCGATTACGTGATCGTGGCCTCGAAGGGCGGCGCGCCCGAGCACCCCGGCTGGTATCTCAACCTGCTCGCCCACCCCGATGCGGCAATCCAGGTCCGGGACAAGGTCATCCCCGTCACCGCCCGCACCGGCACCGCCGCCGACAAGGCCCGCGTCTGGCCGACCATGATCGCGCGGTGGCCGGACTACGACGCCTACCAGGCCAAGACCAGTCGCGAGATCCCGGTCGTTCTGCTGCGCCCGCGCTGAGCGGCGCGACGCGACGCGCCCCACAGCTTGTTTCGAAGCTGTGCTATAAAAGATAAAAGAAATGACCCGCTCCGACTCCACTTCCTGGGGATCGGGTCCTGCAAACGACAAAACGATATAGGGGAGGACCGATCATGCGTCAGCTTACATTCAGACTTACACTCGTCGTGGCGCTTCTCTTTGCCGGGTTCGTGATCGTCGGGGCGAGTTCGACGGCTCGGGGCCAACAGGCTCCCCCCGCGGCGGGTCCGATTGCAGTCAACACACTTGCGCCCGGCGTGACCGCCGAGGTCCTTGCCGCTGCCCCGTCCACTCTCGCGCCGGGCCAGACCGTCTACGTAGCCCGTTTCGTTTTCCAACCGGGGGCCGAGATCTTTCCTCATAGTCACCCGGGAACGACGGTGCTGGGGGTTCTCTCCGGCTCCTTCGGATGGACGCTCAAAGCAGGCACAGCTCACGTCATTCGCGGCGCGGGTGCAGGGGCTGCGGGACCGGCCGAGGACCTGACAAAGCCCGGCGCTGACGTCATCCTGAAACCTGGCGACGCCATTTTCTACGAGTCCGACGTAGTGCACACCGCACGTGGCGTTGGCGATACTGCGGCCGTGGTACTCGGCTCGTTGGTACTCAAGGCGGGTGCCCCCCTCCTCATGCCGGCCGATATGAAGATGGACAAGCCGGCGACCTAGCAGCAAGTTCACGATGCACGAGTCGCAGTGACAGAAACCCCGGCGTGGGGCCGGGGTTCTGATAATGGTTCCTTCAAAGGGCAGGAGTCGATCATGAGACCAATTAAGACGGCCTTCGTCCTGTTGTCGGTTTCGCTGTTGATGGCAGCATGCGCCAAGAAGGAAGAGGTCCCTGCTCCTGCCGAGGCGCCAACCGCTGCTCCCGCCGAGACGCCAGCCGCTGCTCCCGCCGAGACGCCAGCCGCTGCTCCCGCCGAGACGCCAGCCGCTGCTCCCGCCGAGACGCCAGCCGCTGCTCCCGCTGAGTAGCCAACCGCTGCTCCCGCCGAGACGCCAGCCGCTGCTCCCGCCGAGACGCCAGCCGCTGCTCCCGCCGAGACGCCAGCCGCTGCTCCCGCTGAGGTGCCAACCGCTGCTCCCGCCGAGACGCCAGCCGCTGCTCCTGATGACAAGTACAGTGAAACGGTCGCCCTCTTCAAGAATGCGGGCCAGAGCGCGTCGTTCTTCGACAAGAACTATGGCTACGCCGTGTTTCCGACCATCGGCAAGGCGGGTCTCGGAATCGGCGGCGCGCATGGCGATGGCCGCGTGTATGAGAATGGCAAATACGTTGGCGACACCTCGATGACGCAATTGAGCATTGGCTTTCAGGCTGGCGCCCAGGGCTTCAGTCAGATCATCTTCTTCGAGGACAAGCGTGCATTCGACGAATTTACCTCCGGAAATTTCGAGTTCGGTGCGAATGCAAGCGCGGTCGTGATTACCGCCGCTGCCTCGGGGAGCGGCAGCACGATGGGTGGTGCGACCGGGGCCGCGAGCGGCGGCAAGAAGGACGCGGCGACTGCCGGCAAGTACGACAAGGGCACGGCCGTGTTCATGATCGTGAAAGGTGGCCTGATGTACGAAGCATCTGTCTCGGGACAGAAGTTCAAGTACAAGCCGCTGGCAAACAAGTAGCTTCCGCAACGAACCCGAGTTCAGGGCCGTCTTCGCCGACATCGAGAGCGACTTGGCGCGGCAGCGCGCCGAGTTGGCCGCGCGCCGATCGCCGCGAAATGCGTCCGGCTCAAGACGCCGCTGGGCTCGACCACTCGAAAGGAATGTGCTTGCTGGACTTTCCGTCCGCGCGCCACTTGAGCCCCATGGCCTCGACTCTGGCCGTCTTCGACTTGCCCCACGTCGCCACTTGACCCGGACCGACCTCGGAGCCTGGAGGATTAAGCGTCTGTACCCGTTTGCCTCTCGGTGTCGTGGGCCCCGTCAGTGCCTCGGCGTGCGCCGAGACCTTGCCGGGCACTTCCGCTCGCCAGAAGGATAGATCGCCTGCAACCTCGAAGGTGATGGGAACCAGCTCCATTCCGATCGCGTCCGGCATGCCCCAGATGGCAAGCAAGTGAGCCGGGACACCGCCGGCCTGCCCGCTAAAGATCATCTGCAGCGCTTGCTGTTGCCGCGCATCGGCGCGCACATCCACGAAGAATCCCATCTTGGAATCGGTCGCCTTCCCGGCCCAGAGATCACCCTTGAAGGTGCCCAAGAGCACCTGGTTGAGCCCGGCAAGCGGCACATCGCCGTAGTGCCCTTCGCGAATGTGGTACGCCAATACACCGTAGCAGAGGTTGCCCGTCGGCGGCTGCGCGAACTCGCACGGGCACGGAATGTCGCAACTGCATACGTCGAACCAATCTCCTGCCACATGCCACTGCGGGATCTCGGTCATGGTTCGCCTCCTTGTGCCTTGCCCCCAGAGTTTTCGCCGGCTATCCGGGCAACAGCATAGTCCGCCCGGTCTGCGGCACAAGATCCTCGCATTCTCGGGATCGGGGGCCGTCGAAGCGGCCATCGGCGGCTTCCGTTAGGCTGTTCCTCCGCGACGCCGTCGCGACTACTGGCCTGACGTCACAGCTTGGCCGCCCGAGCCAGGACGCCGATTGCCGCAACGGGTGGCGCAGATTCGCGCGATTCCGCTTGCGACTGGAGGGGTAGCATGATCAATCGAAGACAGTTTGGCACCGGGCTCGCGGCGATAGCAGCCCCCAGTAGCTTCACTGGAACGTGTTTGGCGTCCGCACAGACGCCCCGGAAGAACACGCTGATGCACGTTGGCGGCGACTACCACAGCGTCGCGGGAGGTGACATCACTTCAAAGCAGAACCTCGAATGCACCTGAGCGAGCAGAGACTCGTCGCCGGGCTTCTGGAGCGAATCGCTGCGGCTCTGCATTGGGGGTTCTGTTAGCGTTGGTAGCGGCGTATATTCTACGCTACGACGCTTCCTTCGTTGAGCGTCACTCTAATGGCTGCATGATTGCGTTGGGCTTTGCCGTCGGATCGTCGACTTCCTGCAATGCGCCCTCAGCAATGCGTAGGAGTTCATCGTTCGCTTCGAGGCGCAGCTTTTTCGGAGCGGTTCAAAGGAGACCTTGTGATTGAGGGAGTGCTCGACTTCGAGATAGACGGGAAGCCGCTGCGCGTCGCACCTGGCGATTTCGCTTACTTGCCTCGCAACACTGTGCACGCCTTTAAGGGAGCGTCGCCGTCTCCTACGCGAGTGCTCATTTTTGCTGTGCCCGCTCATTCTTCCGCGTTCTTCGAAGATGTAAATCGTGAGATCCACACGGTTCCTGACGACTTGGCCAAGATGCCTGCGATCGGCCAGCGGCACGGGATCGAGTTCATGCCCGCGCCCGGCGGTTCGCGCTGAGGCCTTGGGGGCAGGCGCCGATTCCAACTAATTCTCGGCTCTCGATTCGGGTGCGATGCGGCGTAGTTCATGAACGTCATCCGGGGATTGGGGCTTGGTCGCGCCGCGCTCGCGTGCGCGCTCGGCGTCATCGCCGCGCTCGCGGCGACCGCGAACGCGCAGATCGGCGGCAGCTACAGCTACGTGCCGAAGCAGGTGCACCTCGTGACAGATGGCGCCAAGCTGTTCGCATCCAATGTGAAGTTCAACCGCTTCGACGAGCTCAAGCTCAACGCGCAGGAACGCGTGCTTGATCAACAGGTCGGCGCAGCGGTCGCGGTCGTGATCACGAATCGGCGGATCGCCGCGTACGGCGTGGTGAGCGGCTGGCGCTCGCTGGATCGAATGCCGGACGAGCAGATCGAGAGCATCACGGCCGAGGACTACGCCGGGCTCATCGTCACGAGTGTACGGATGCTGAACTTCAACGGGCAGAACGGAGTGTTTGCGGAGCGCAAACGCGCGGTCGCGGACTGACGAGCGGGATCGGCATCAGCCAGGCGCATCAAGTGCTACGGGCGCCAAAGGGTGAGCCTACGGCAGCGTGTCTAGCTGGCGGGCCACTAGCGCTTTCCGCGAGTCGGGCTCGGGAACTACTACTCACAATTCTTTCGTCGCGACGCATAACTTAACTGGCGCGCATTCGCGCGGTTCGGGCAGTAGTCGAAGAGCGGCACTTTATGAACGTCGCCGAACTTTTCGTCAAAGAGCATGCCCTCTTCAGGGTGCTCCTCGACAAACTCGAACTCGACCTCGCCCAGCGTGAGGATCGGGCACGTGTGGATGTGAGCGACGCACTCAGGGTCTTGCTGCCGTCGCTCGATCAACATGCGGAGATCGAAGAGATTGTCTTCCGCTATCCGCCCGACGGCGTTGATGACGAACCCAAGGCGCTCACCGAGGTCGCAGCTCAACACCGCGAACTCGCCGCATTGAGAAATGAAATTCTGCTGGCACTCGAGCGCTCTTCTGAGGGGTATCCGTTCGCAAAATTGAGGACACTGACGCAGTCTTTGATGAACGACCTCCGCGTACATCTCGAGACCGAGGAGACGCGCTTGTGGCCGCTCTACCAGCGAGCACTCATGCGTTCTCTGGATGCCGTGGTTCCGATCCATCTCGAGAAGCGCGCGCAGGCGCTGGAACAGGAGTTGGGCCGGGGCATTGCCGCAATCTCGCACACTGCGTCAGTCGACTCGAAGAAGTCTTGAGAGGATTGCACGTTGGCCGCGATCGAGAAGGTGCTCGTGACGGGTGCCACCGGCTATATCGGCGGCCGTCTCGTTCCACGCCTTCTTGAGCAGGGCTACTCGGTCCGCTGCCTCGCCCGCCATCCCGCTCACCTTGAGGACCGACGGTGGTCCGGCAGTGAGATCGTCCAGGGGGACGCCCATCGTCCCGGCGATCTTGAGAACGCCCTGCATGGCATGGACGCGGCGTACTACCTCATCCATTCCGTGGCCTCCCGTAATACCGACTTTCCGCACATGGAAGCGGAAGCTGCACACAATTTCGCTCGCGCGGCCAGCAAAGCTGGAGTCAGGCGCATCGTCTACCTCGGTGGAATGGGCGGCGGCGCAGCCCGTCTTTCCCGCCACCTGACGAGCCGGCAGGCCGTCGGTGAGATCCTGCGGCGCGAGGGACCGCCCACAACCGAATTTCGGGCGGCGATCATCGTCGGCTCCGGCAGTGTGCCCTTCGAAATGATTCGCCATATCGTTGAACAGCATCCGATCATCCCTCGGTTTCGCTGGCTGATGACCCGTTGCCAGCCCATCGCCATTCGAGACGTACTCAGCTACCTGGTCTTGGCTCTCGAGTTGGACACCGCCGAGAGCCGCATATTCGAGATTGGGGGAAACAGCATCCACACCTACGAGGACATGATGCGCATCTATGCGCGACGCCGGCGTCTCACGCGCCTATTCGTCCCGACCCCCGGCCTGCCTTCGAAGCTCTGTGCGAACTGGATAGGCATGCTGACGCCGATTCCGGCCGCCTTCGCCTTGCCTCTCATCGAGAGCCTGCGCCACGAGATGATCTGCCGAGACGATTCCGCATTGCGTGTCTTCCCCGTCGTGCCGCTGGACTACGAGACGGCGCTGCGCTACGCGTTTCTGCGGCTAGAGAAGGGCGAGGTCGAGACGACCTGGACCATGGCCCTGCTGCCTCAGCACCGGCATTTCAGCCCGCTCTCGGTCGTCGAGGGGATGATTTGCGAAGAACGTCGCACGCAGATTTCCGCTCCTCCCGCAGTGGTCTTCGCCGTCTTCACCGGGATCGGCGGAAAGAGGGGCTGGTTCTATGCGGACTGGCTCTGGAAGATGAGGGCAGCGATCGACCGCGCGCTTGGGGGCGTTGGCATGCGTCGCGGGCGACGCGATCCTGAGGCGCTGCGCCAAGGCGAGCCGCTGGAAGTCTGGCGCGTCGAGCGCATCATCGAAGGACGCCTGCTCTTGCTCCGAGCGGAGATGTTCGTGCCAGGAAAAGCCTGGCTGCAGTTTGAGAGCATGCCGAGCGGTCCCACAGGTTCGACCCTGCGGATCACCGCCTACTACGAGCCGAAAGGATTCTGGGGACGCGTCTATTGGCACATGCTTCATCCCCACCACAAGCTCATCCTCTCCGGTTTGGCTCGAGCCATCCGCGAGCGCGCCGAACAGCGCGCGCCGGTGGCGCACCCGAATTACACATTGGTCGACCGTCGGATTGACGGCCAGGGGCGACAACGCGACGGCCAAGAGGATGATGGGGCAGCGCCAGTTACGCCCGACAACTCCTGATCGGCGCGAATTGGGCGTGTCACGCTACGCGCGGTCCGCCGCCGGCCGAAGGCGCAACCCGATCAGCGGCCCATGCGCCGTTGATAGGCGCGCGTCAGACGATCCTGCAGGCTCGCCGCTTCCTGGGACGATGGCCCGGTCGCCGAAAATCCGACGTGGATTGATCCGTCGGCCTGCGTTACCACCGTAATTGACACGTTGGACGATCCCTTGTCGCCGCGCAGGGTGCCGCTGGGGCGATCTTCGTAGGTAACGCGGACGCCCTCGTCGAAAGCCGCGGCTCGGGCCGCCTGCCATGACTGTTCGAATTTCTCGGGAAGGGACCGCGAGGTTGGAACGGGCGTGTACGCCGGGGCGGTATAACAACCCTGCAGCATGAGGCTAGCTGCGGCGGCAATACTGGTCGCAACAGTCCTAAAGTCAGGCATGCTCTTCACTCCGCTCTCGTCACTGGTTCGCCGGACGTCTGGAACCAAGTCTAGCAGCGGTTCCGACACGCGCGTACTGCCGTACACCGAGTGCGCTTCACACGCAAACCAGCGTCTGAGATCACCCGGCCGTGCCGTGCCGGCTCACCCATGCGGCGTCGGTGGGACCGTCAATGGCACGCAGCTGGCAGCGAATCAGGCTGGAGCGCCTTCGGCGCCGCCTCAGCCGAGGGGCGGCAAGCGGGGCGCCGGTCCACAGCGGCGCGCCTCCCTACTGCGGCCCCCAGCTTCTCTCCCCGACAGCGGTCATTGACGATCGGCCGGTCTGGGTCGATAGCGGACACATGAAAAGGCCCCGGCGGGTCGCGCCGAGGCCTTTGAATATTGGTAGCGGGGGCGCGAGTTGGATTTCGAGCACCCCTGAATTCATTGATATCCAATTGCGCTGACGGGAGTCAGCGTGCGCGAACTCAAGGCGATTCGCGGGCGTGCACGTCCCTGTGCACAACCCGCCAAGCATCGTCGGCTCACTGCTTGTCGTACACCAGCGTCTCATCACCCGCAGCGCCGCTCATCTTCGCGCCAGAATTCTGCACGGTGAGCGTCTTGCCGTCGGCTGACACGACACGGTGAACGTGTCCCACTACCTTGCCGTCCTTCTTAAGCTCAAAGTCCCAGGTATTGGCATCGATCTTCTTGGCAACCGTCGCATCGCCAGGGCCGCCCGGGGCCTGCTTTTCTTCTTTGCCAGCGCGGTAGGTGCTGGTGCTCGACTTCTCTTTGCCATCCGCGCCTGTCAGCTTCTGCTTCAGCGTGTACAGCCCGTCGCTTTCGGTGTAGACGCGCGTGCCGGCTGTGAACGACGCATCGCCGAACTTCGATTTCGAAACGTTGAGCTTCCACGTGCCGATGATCGGATCTGCGGCGAGGGCCGGAGCGGCGCAGAACACCGCAATGACCATCACCAGCGAGAGTAGCTTCTTCATGTGATCCCCCTTGTTTGTGTTCTAGTGCACCGCAACCATGCGCGGGACCCCCAACGGGTGGCGGCAAGAATGCGCGTCCATGCGCTCCAAGATCAAGAGAGGCCAAACCCGGCGAGCGGCCGTACCTGGTTGCAAGGTGGGCTTGAATAGCGGCGTCCTGATATGAGGCGGCAGCGAGTGCTGCCGGCTATGTCGTTGACCCGTACTTGACATGCAAGACGCGACTTGCCTATTATTTAGGCAAGTGATTACTTGCGTATAGAAAATGGCAGAGCGCCACGACACCGACGTGCTCTTCAAGGCCCTGGCCGATCCCAGCCGGCGCAAGCTGCTGGACCTGCTGCATGCGCACGACGGCCGCACTCTCAACGAGCTGTGCGAACACCTGGACATGACGCGGCAGGGCGTGACGCAGCACCTGGGCGTGCTGGAGGCGGCGAACCTGGTGGTCACCATGTGGCGCGGCCGCGAGAAGTTGCACTTCCTCAATCCGGTGCCGCTGCACGAGATCTATGAGCGCTGGATAGCCAAGTTCGAAAAGCCGCGCCTCAAGGCGCTGGGCGACCTGAAACGACGATTGGAGAAAACCAATGGCTAGATCGACGTTTATCTACGTGACCTACATCCGCACCACGCCGAAGAAGCTGTGGTCAGCACTGACCGACGTGGAGTTCATGAAGCAGTACTGGTTCGGCGTGCACTGCGAAAGCCAGTGGACCGCGGGATCCTCGTGGAAGTTGGTGTCCGGCGACGGTCAGATCATGGACGCCGGCGAGATCGTCGAGGCCGAGCCGCCACGGCGCTTAGTGATCCGCTGGCAGAACCAGAACAGGCCCGAGCTCAAGGCCGAAGGCGAGTCGCAATGCACGATGGAACTGGAACCCAGTGGAACGGCGGTCAAGCTCTCCATCACCCACACCATCGAGCGCGAACCCTCGAAATTCATCGCGGCGGTGTCCGGTGGCTGGCCGAAGGTCATCTCGAACCTGAAGTCCCTGCTGGAGACCGGCTCCACGGTTCTGCAGGACCCCTACCCCACTGAGAGCCGTCATCGCGCCTGACGTCCGCAAGCGATTCCGCGCGCTCGTCGGGCGACTCGATGAGGTTCTCGCTGCAGACCCGGAACGCGGACGCGCGGCGCTGCGGGACACCCTGGGCGAGCGCATCACGCTGCAGCCGGACGAGTCCGGGAAGTACCTGTGGGCCGAGTATTCGCCGGGGGTTGCATCGCTCCTGCCAGATGCAGGAGCGGGTGCGGATATTATGGTAGCGGGGAGCGCCGCCGATGCCTATATATAAGGTGTTGCTCGGATAGACGGGCTGCCGCCGGGCCATAGCAGGACGCGTTGAACGGCGATGGCCGGCACCCGAGGTCCGCGGCTGTCAGCAGTATGGAGGTCCAGCCCGACCGACAGATTCCGAGCAAGGTGATCGGATCAGGGAATAGCCGACCCTTTGCCGCCTGTCGCGCTCTGGGGAAGGGGACACTCGCCAACTTCGCTGGCAAGTAGCAGTTATCGGTGAACGGCCGGTGCGGATCTATCTGGACCTATCGGTTCCAATCTCTGGCGGGTCCATTCTAACCATACAATCTATCGGGATCTATCGATACCTATCGCTCGACCGAAAAGACGGCACGTCTGACATCCGGACTCCCTACTCATGCAAACGCTGGAGCATCGCAGACAGCTCGACGGACTTCGTTTCTTCGCCTTTCTCGGCGTGTTCATGATCCACAGCGACGTCGAACACTTCTGGTGGGGCAGTTACGGGGTCTCGCTGTTCTTCGTGATCAGCGGGTTCCTGATCACCCGAATCCTGATCGCGTCGCAAGACCGGCCGCGCGGCCAGGCGCTCAAAGCCTTCTACGCGCGCCGCGCATTGCGAATCTTTCCCGCCTACTATCTGGTGCTGGGACTGGCGGCGGCCACGGTCGGCATCGCTTACCTGCCGGCATTCGCCCTCTACGTGATGAACTGGGGGATCTTTTTCTACACCTGGATCCAACCTGAACTTGTCGACGCTCCGTGGGATCCCGTGCGGATGCATGGCATCCACTTCTGGTCGTTGTGCGTCGAAGAGCAGTTCTATCTGGTTTTTCCGCTGCTGTTTTCCTTCTTGCGACCAGGGAACACGCGGCTCCGCTGGTTGCTCGCGATGTGGGCAGCCTGCATCGCCTTTCGATTCCTCTTCGCTGCGCTCCTGCCAAAGGCAGCGTACGGGTTGATTCCGCTGGTCTGCGGCGAATATCTGGTCGCCGGTGCGGTGGGCGCCGCGGTGTTCGCGGATGAGTCGGGGACCGCCGAAAGGGTACGCACTGCCGCTCGGCAATGGATGTTTCCGGCCGGCCTAGCGCTGGTGGTGGCACTGTTCGTGTTGTTTCGACCGGAGCCGCCGTCGATCGACCACGTCATTCACCCACCCCACATGCAAACGCTGCTGGCGCTCGGCTTCCTCGCGATGGTGCTGGGATTGTGGCAAACGGACAATCGTTGGGTGCTGGGGTTCTTCAACTACGCACCTTTTCGTTTCCTCGGCAAGATCAGCTACGGCCTGTACCTGATCCACCTTTTCATGTGGCCCCTCTTCGATTGGCTCTCCGCGCATTACTCCGTGTTAGGCGACGTGCCTCCGCTCGTGGCGCGGTTTGGGCTGACGATCCTGTTGGCGACGGGGATGTGGCAGCTTGTCGAGGCGCCGATCTTGAAGCTCAAGAGAAAATTTCAATATTGATTCCCCCAACGGCCAACAGCCGCGGCACGTCACGGTGGGCACGGGCAGAGTGCGGCCTTCGGCTTGGCCGTCTGCGCCGACGGGCTTTTCGCCGTGACCGTACGGCGCACCGAAATCTGGTCCGCGAACAACGACAGGTCGATGGCATCGGCCATCGCCTTGTAGCCTGCATCGTTCGGATGCAGGTTGTCGCCGCTGTCGTACGCCGGAAGGATCGTGGCCGGATTGCTCGGGTCGCGGATCGCCTTGTCGAAATCGATCACCGCGTCGTAGGCTTTGCTGGTCCTGATCCATTCGTTGACGGCCTGGCGCTGTTCTTCGCCAACGGCCGTGTAGTAGATCAAAGGCAGGTAGTTCTGGAACGGGGTCAGCGTCCCTCCATAGACCTTGAGGCCCATCGCATGCGCCCGATCGATGATCTGGCGATGGCCGGCAATGATCTCCTCGGTCGTCACGGCGCCGGGAAAGCCGATGTCGTTGATGCCTTCTAGGACGATCAGATAGCGGGCGCCGGACTGCACCAGTACGTCACTATCGAGGCGCGCCAATGCGTTCGAACGATCCTTATCGTGCAGGATCCGGTTGCCCTTGATGCCCGCATTGAGCACCGCCACCTTGCTGCCGCCCTTCTGCGCGTGCAGCCGCTCGGCCAGAAGATTCGGCCAGCGCCTGTTGGCGTCCGCAGTGGACTTGTACCCGTCGGTGATCGAGTCGCCAAGTGTGACGATGGCCTTGGAACCCTTGACGGCCTCGACTTCAACGCCTGTCAGAAAGTAAACCGACTCGGTCGTGGTCGTCGTGGGCAGGCTGTCGGCTCCGCTGAAATCCCCCTCTCCCGAGATATAGGTCGTCTGCAAACCCAACAAATGCTCGGTCGCTGCCACCTGGTTGCCCGCGACGTAGATGCTGACCGCGAGATCGCCGAGGTCGGGCACCTGGAGATTCGCCGGATCGCTGACTGCCAGAGCACCGGGCGGGATCGTCGTGGACGTCGACCCGCTGAACGTAAGAATCCGGTCCGACCCTGGTGCGATCGCTGCACCTGTACTGCTCAGCGCCACATGCGCCGCGCCGATCACCAGCCGATCGGCACCGAAGGCGTTCGACAGGCGCACACGCACCCTTTTGCCGCCGATACTCACTCGCACGATCTGGCGAATCGTCTGGCCTTTGAACTCGACGGGACTGTTCGCGGCCTGCGGGCTTGCACTCCATGTACCCACCCAGTGGACGTCACTTGTCCCGTCCTTGGCAATGGTCGCAGGCGCAATGGCCATGCCCACGATGACCAGCATCGTCATTGCGAGGGCAGCGAGCGCCCGCCGGAGAACCGCAGTGGAAAGCCCTGGGCGAAGGGTCAGCTTGGACGTTCGTCCGTATATTGCGTGCGGCTGTGTGAGCGACAAAATGGCCTCTCCGAATACGTGAGAAACGGCCTGCTGCGCGGCCGCGCACCCGAGCCGGAGAATCGAGGGCCCTCCGAGGCTCCAGCGGCGCGTGGCCATGCCGCGGATCAGACTGACAAATGCGCGCTCATGACCGTGGCATCGTCAAACGCGTCGCAGGCGCAGAAAGCGCCCTGCGGGCCGGCACACTTCCATCGAGAGGCTACATCATGCCGGCAAGACGCGCTATCGGACACAGCCTGATCGCGCCAAGCGTATTCTCACTCGACCCGATGCGGCATGCCGTTCTTGCCGCGCGTCGACCACGGGGTCACAATTCGATCGCCGCGGACGCTCTGCCGCTCCACTTGCGATTGCGCGCGTCCGGTCTCCCGCGCATGGACACCTCGCGTCAGCAATCCGTTCTCGTTACCGGCGCCAGTGGCTTCATCGGGGTGCATCTCGTGCGCGCGCTGGTCGCGCGCGGCCGCCCTGTATTCTGCTTGGTGCGCCCGACATCGCACGCCAAGGAGCTGCTGGCCGCTGGCGCTGAGCTCGTCATCGGCGATGTCAATGATCGCGCGGGCATTTCGCGGGCCATCGCGTTGTCGAACGCCCGTGTCGTATTCCACCTCGCGGGGCTCGTGCGGGCGCTGTCTCCCGGAGACTTCATGCGCGTGAACGCCGAGGGCGTCGAGGCAGTCGCGGCGGCGTGCACCGAGCAGGCGGAGCGCCCAGTGCTCCTGCTCGTTTCGTCGCTCGCCGCGGCGGGGCCCTCGGCCGCGGCGCCGAAAATGGAAAGCGATCCGCCGTTGCCGGTCTCGGACTATGGGCGCAGCAAACTCGCTGGCGAGCAGGCGGCGGCGAGGCACGCCGGCGCGTTGCCCATCACGATTGTTCGTCCGTGCGTCGTGTTCGGTGCCGGCGACCGCGGGATGTACGAAGTATTCAATGCCGTCGCTCGATCCGGTATCCACGTCGTGCACGGGCACGGCGACTCGCGCATCTCGCTCATCGCCGTGGCGGACCTTGTCGAATGTATCGTCCTCGCTGCGGAGAACGGCGAGCGCCTAGGGCCCGACGGCGCGGGGCGCGGCATCTACTTCGTAGGCGCGGAAGACCTTTCTCATGTCGAGCTGGGCATCGCGATCGCTCGCGCACTAGAGAAGAGGCAGCCGCGTATCGTTCGTTTCCCGGGAGGGTTGCTGCGGGTAGCCGGCCTTTGCGGCGATGTCGCTGCACGGATCCGCCGGCACCCGGGGTGGGTCAACAGCGACAAGATCTCCGAACTGCTCGCGGGTTCGTGGACGTGCTCGTCGGCAAAAGCGCGGCGGCAGTTGGGCTGGTCGCCCGCGGCCTCGCTGGCCGATCGGCTCCGTGAAACCGCGCAGTGGTACCTCGACGCGCGCTGGCTCCAGCAGCCTCCCTCACCTCAGAGCGTCCGGTCGTAGATCCGGTAGGTCTTCGCGAGCTTCGTCCCCGCACGCCTGAGCGACCCGCGCGAACTCGTGTTGCTCTCGAGCACCCACGAAAACTCCCAGCCTGTGAGGCCCCACGGCTTGGCCGCCTCCACCAGCCGATCGAGCAGCACGATACCGAACCCCGACTGCTGGAAATCGGGCCGCATCGTCACGGTCAGCGCGCGCGCCACGTTGATCCGCTTCTTCCCCCACATCAGCCGGAAGAGGCCGAACGGAAGCAACCGGCCGTTGAGCTTGCGGATGATCTGGTTGTAATCGAGCAGCGCGAGCACGGCGCCGACGGTCTCTCCCCCGACCATCGCAAAGGCCACGAATTCCGGCGCGATGATGTGCCGGAGTTCCGCGGCGATGTGCTTCACTTCGCCCTCCTGCAGCGGGGTGAAGCCCCAAGTGCCCTCGAGCGCGCTGTTGTAGAGTTCGAGGTAGGTCCTCATTTCCTCCTCGAAGCGCGACGGATCCAACCATCGCACCGACAGGCCGCCGCCCTCGAGCGCCGACATCACCGCGGGCTTGTACCGTTCGACCAGCTTCTCGAGGATCGCGACGTCTATCTCGTAGGCGTAGAGGTCTTGCGCCTTGGCGAATCCGCACGCCTCGATCAGGGCAGCGTAGTACGGCGGGTTATAGGTCATCAGAAACACCGGCGGTTTCCCAAAACCGTCGACGAGCAGGCCACAGGTGTAGTTGAGCGAAGGATTCACGGGCCCGCGCCACGTCGTCATGCCCCGCTGCAGGAGCCACGCACGCCCGGCGTCGAAAAGCGCGTGCGCGACCGCGGGGTCGTCGATGCATTCGAAGAACCCGAAGAAGCCCCGCTTCTCTTCGTACTTCCGGTTGTGGACGTTGTTGACAAAGACCGCGACGCGGCCGACGACCTGGCCGCAGCGCTCGGCCAGAAGTGTCACCATCTCTGCGTTGTCGAAGAACGGGTGGCGCCCCCACCCCAGCAGGAGTCGCTCCTGCGCGAGAATCGGCGGGACCCAGTTCGGGTCGCCCGCGTAGATCGTCCACGGCAGTCTTTGAAAACGTCGTCGCTCCCGCCAGGATGCCACCGCTCGGACCGTCACCGCGTCGTTCATTGCAGCACCCGATCTTCCATCACCCGCCGACACACGTTCGCGATATTCAGCGCCGCGGAATTGTTCTGCACGGGTAGAAGTCTGCGCAACTCGTCCATCGGGTAGTCCGAATACGTTTCCTTGCCGAGGGCGAGGCCGACAAACACCGTCGACGAATACCGGGTGATGAGCACGTCGCAGTTGGCGATCATCTCTTCCGCGCTTCCGCTCCTGAACGTCTTGGCTCCCGGGGCGTACCGAGCGACCTCGCTCTCGGCGCGGGCAAAATCTTCGTTGGGGTGGAACTTGAAGATCATCGGACGTCCGTTGGCGATCCGACAGGCGTCCAGGATGAAGGACTTCCGATCCTCGCCGCGGAAGATTTCCCGCAGCGGCGACGTGCACACGAGCACGTAGTGGCGGTGGGGAAAGGCGTTGTTGCGGTAGCGCTCGCAATTGTCGAAGTTCGGGATGCCGGTCACCACGATCTTTTCCGCCTTCGCGCCCTTGCGGACGAAGAAGTCGCGGTAGCCGTCGCTCGCGACGCAGAACGCGCGATAGGCGTCGCTCAGGCCCGTGGCGGCGGTGCCCGCGATCCAGAGCGGAAGCCAGCGGTGGCGCTGCACCAGGCGGAAATTGCGGTCTTCCGGATCGGTGATGCCCTCCTGGACCAGAACGATCCTGCGGTCGCGGATATTGCCTTGCACGAAGACATCAGAGCACGTGACCACGAGATCGTACGCGTGGCGGCGCCCCTGGTAGTCGATCGCCAGACGCTGCGCCTCGAGGTACTGCCGGCAGCGGCTTGCGAGCTTGTCGCCGATGATGGTGAACTCCAGCATCTTCAGCCGCCGCATCGTTTCGAGCACACCATCGCAGTAGAAGGGAGTGAACGCGTACTCGTACTCGGTGAGATGCCGGGAGACCTCGTGCATCTGCGTGGTCTGGTTCATCGATCCACAGATGAAGAGGATGCGCTTGCCCGCCGTCACGTCTCTTCATTCCAGCGCGTCTTGAACGTTCCCGCGACGAACACGATCGCTGCAAAGCCGGCGGCTACGCCCGCGAGCCGCAAGGTGGCCGGATCATCGACGAAGATCATCGCCGCGCGCAGCGCCTCGTTCACGTAGTAGAGCGGCAACAGCTTGGCGAACGACTGCAGGAAGACCGGCATCATCTCCACCGGGAAGAAAGTGCCCGAGAGAAACATCATCGGAAACAGGAAGGCATTGCCGACCGCCGACGCGCTTTCCGCCTCTTTCGCGAATGGGGTGAGCAGCATGCCGATGCCGACGAAGGCGATGACCTCGACCACGACGATGAGCGGGAGCCAGGCGCCGATGTGCAACCGAACGTCGAAGACGGCGTAGCTGACGAGGAGGATCGCGGCCGTCGAAGCGACGGAGAGAATGAGCTGGTACAAGATGCTCGAGACGAGCCAATCCGTGCGCGTGATCGGCGTCGTCGCGAGCTTGCGCAGGATGCCCTTCTGCCGCAGCTCCGCGTTCATGTTGAGCGCGTTTCCCAGGCACGAGGTCATGATGGCCATCGCGATGATGCCCGGGACGAAGAACTCGATGAAGCGGTATTGTTTGGGGAGAATCGACGCCGCGACGAGCGTGATGAAGGGCGGCGTGCCGGTCATCTTCTGGTTCATCGCGGCCACGATCGCGTCGAGCGCCTGGATCTTGGTGTTCACCGAGGTCGAGCTGGGATCGTGGACGTACGTCAGCGCCACCGACACGCTCGCATCCCGTGCGCCGAGCAGCCTTCCTTCCAGAACGGCGAAGTTTTCGGGGATCACGAGCACCAGGTTCTGCTTGTTCTCCTTGGCGTATTGCTTCGCGTCGACGCCGGCCGGAACCGGCGTGATCCTGAAAGTGTGATCCGTTGTGAGGGCATCGAGCAGCCTGGCTGACGCTGCGCTGTGGCTCAAGTCCTGCACCGGGAGGTCGAAGTCGAGATGCTCCGGCTTGGTAAAGATCGTGCCGAAGACGAGTACGAGGATCACGGGGAATGCGAACGTGAAGAACATCGCCGATTTTTCGCGATAGAAGCTCTTGAGGCGCACTGTCAGGTTCGCGGCGATGATGCTCGGCGTCATTTGGAACCCTCGTTCGCGGCGTCCGCGCCATGCTCTTCCGTGAGCTTGAGAAACACGTCTTCCAGATTCGGCTTGCGCACGTCGATGCCGCGCAGGGAAAGGCCCGCCCTTTCGATTTCCCCGAGAATGGCGCGCACGTCGTCTGCGTTGTTTACCTGGACGCAGATGCTTTCGTCGCTCGTCCGCGTGGGGTCGAAGCCCATATTGCGAATCAGGCCCGGCGCCGCCGCGTCGCTCGACCCCAGAGTGAGCCGCATGTGATCAGCGTGCTTCTGCGTGAGGCGCGCCGGCGAGTCGGTGGCCACGATCCTGCCCCTCGAGATGATCGCCACGGTATCGGCCAGGACCTCGGCCTCCTCCATGTAGTGGGTCGTGAGAAAGACGGTTTTCCCACGGTCCTTGAGGCCTTTGAGCACATCCCAGACCGCGTGCCGGGCGTGCGGGTCGAGCCCGGTCGTCGGTTCATCGAGAAACACGACCTCCGGGTCGTTAACGAGCGCGGCGGCGATGCCCAGGCGCTGCTTGAGGCCTCCCGAGAGGGTATTGAACCGGGCGTTCGCCTTGCTGCGCAAATGGGTGAGGTCCATCAGGGCGTCGACATCGGCGTTGCAGCCAAACACCTGCGCATAGTACGAAAGGCTTTCGCGCACGGTGATCCGGTCGAACGAGCTGAAGCCCTGCGGGAGCACGCCGATCCGCCGGACGACTTTGGCCTTCGACTTGGTGACGTCCATCCCGAGCACGGTGACCCTTCCCGACGTCGGCGCGCGGATGGTCTCGATGATCTCGGCCGTGGTGGTCTTGCCGGCGCCGTTGGGGCCCAGGAACGCGAACACCTCGCCTTTCGCGACGGTGAACGAAACGCTGTCGACTGCCAGCAGCGTGCCGTAGCGTTTGCACAACTGCTCGACGATGATCGCGTGTTCGGAGTTCGGCATGCCGTGGCGCATCGAGTCCACGCGACGAATGCGTTCGTCGCGCTAGAGTTTTGCGAGCTCCTCGACGATGGCACCGACCGCGTTCCTGACCTGCGCTTCGGTGTGATTGGTCGTGATGAACAGCCGCAGCCGTGCCGCACGCTCGGGAACCGCGGGATGGATGATCGGCTGGACCATGATGCCGCGACTGAAGAGGGCCCGGGAAAGCAGCAGGCATTTGACCGAGTTGCCGATGATGACCGGAAAGATCGGGGTTCCGCCGGAAAGACCGGTGTCGAGGCCACGTTCGCGCGCGAGGGCGAGGAACAGGCTCGATAGCTCATGGAGCCGGGTGACGCGCTCGGGCTCGCGCCGCAGGAGCGTCAGGGCCGCGAGCGCGGCGGCCGCACTGGGCGGCGAGATGCCGACGCTGTAGACGAACCCTGGGGCGGTGTACTTGAGGTATTCGACGAGCGCGGCGGACCCCGCGATGTAGCCCCCGCAGCTGGCGAGCGACTTGGAGAGCGTGCCCATCCACAGATCGACGCCGGAGCGATCGATGTCGGCGTACTCGCCGATACCGCGACCGGAACGGCCCATGGTTCCCAGCGAATGCGCCTCGTCGACGAGCAGCATCGCGCGATGCCTTTGCTTGACTTCGACAAAGCGCACGAGGTCGGGGAAGTCGCCGTCCATGCTGTAAACGGCTTCGATCGCGATCAGCACGCGGCGGTAGCCGTGGCGGATGCCGGAGAGCAGCGCGTCGAGCGCGCGCCAGTCGTTGTGTGCGAAGCCACGGCTCGTCGCGCCGGAAAGTCGAGCGCCCTGCAGGATCGAGTTGTGGGCGAGGATGTCGTGGACGATGAGGTCGCCTGGGCCCATGAGGTGGCCGATCGTCGTGACGTTGGTCGCGTGCCCGGAAACGAAGACGATCGACGCGGGTGTGCCTAGAAACTCGGCGAGCGCGGTTTCGAGTTCGCGATGGACCTGCTTTTCGCCCGAGACGAGGCGGCTTGCGCCGGCGCCGGTGCCGTATCGATCGATCACGGCCTTGGTTGCAGCGGTGACGAACGGATCGCGCGCCATGCCGACATAATCGTAGGCGCAGAAGTTCGCGACCTCGCACCCGTCGATGTGGACGATGCCGCCCATGCCCAACGCGTGCATGCCCGCGCCCTGGTCGACACGGAAGTAGGGGTTGCTCTCGGCGACGGCCAGCAGCATGCGCTCGTGGCGTTTGAGCTCGAGGTATTCGGGAAAGAGCGTGACGTCGTAGTTCTCTGCGGGGATTTCGCCCTCGGGGGTGTCGCTGTGCGGGTGATCGACCAGATGCTTCTGAACGGCGGCGGCGAGGTCGCCGAGGGTCGTCGCTTGGCTGTAGACGGTGTCCGGCAGATGCTGGCCGAAACTTCTGTCGAGCGCGGCCACGAGTTCGACCCGCTGCAACGAGTCGAGACCGAGCGCCGAGATCGGAGTCTCAGGCGTGACGTCCGCAAGGCCGGCGCCGGACATCCCGAGCGCGTGCTGGCAGACGGCGGCGAACGTGGCGGACTCCGGGGGCGGTACGGAAGCTGCGGGATTCGTCCGGGCGCAGTGCGGGAGCGCCTTGAGCTCGCCGGCGAGAAAGGCGGCGCGGCTGGCGTGGCGCTGGACTTTGCCGCTGCTCGTCTTGGCGATCGTGCCGCAGCGGATCAGCACCACGGTGTCGAGCGCCAGGCCATGCTCTTCGAGAACCGCGGCCCGGACGGCATTGACGACCGGTGCCAGGTCACAGTTGCCGTCGCGCCGGACCTCCTGCACGAGCACCAGGCGCTGCGTGCCGCCCTCCTCGACCACGAATGCAGCGCCAAGACCGGATTCGAGCAACGGGTGACTTTCGCGCGCCGTGGCTTCGATGTCCTGGGGATGATGGTTGAGCCCGCGCACGATGATGAGATCGTCGACTCTGCCGGTGATGTAGAGCTGGCTCTCGTGGATGAAGCCGAGATCGCCAGTGCGCAGGAACGGGCCGCCGCCGTTGTCGCTGCGCCATGCGTTGAACGTGGCCGCGGTTTTTCGTGGGTCGTGCCAGTAACCCTGGCCGACGGATTCGCCGGCGACCCAGATCTCGCCGACTCTGTCTGGTCCGGCAGGCGCCAGGGTCTGTGCATCGACGATGGCAAGGCGAAGCGACCCGACGGGCGCACCGCATCCGACGAGGCGGCGGGCGTGCGGCGCGGTGTCGGGCAGCGGCTTGACCCTATTCTGCGAGAGCGCTTCGTCGCTAAACGCGCGCACGGCGGCACCGGCGCCGCATTTGGGTCCCGTGACCATGAGCGTTGCCTCCGCCAAGCCGTAGCACGGGTAGAAGGCCTCGCGGTTGAATCCGCACCGGGCGAAGGTGTCGGCGAAACGGTCGAGCGTCGCGGCCCGGACCGCCTCGGCGCCAATGAAAGCGAGGGACCAGGAGGAGAGGTCGAGGGTCGCGCATTGCTCCGCTGTGATCTTGCGCACGCACAGATCGTAGGCAAAGCTGGGCCCGCCGGAGATCGTCGCGCCGGATCTGCTGATCGATTCGAGCCAGAGGAAGGGATTCCCGAGAAACGTCGCAGGGGCCATCACGATGATGGTCGTGCCGGAGAAAACCGGCGCGAGGACACCGCCAATGAGCCCCATGTCGTGGTACGCCGGAAGCCAGAAGACCGCCGTGGTATTGGCCCGAATCTCGAAGGCGTCGCTGATCGCGCGCGTGTTTTCGACGAGGTTGGCGTGACTCAGCATGACCCCTTTCGGCCGGCGGGTGGAGCCGGACGTGTACTGGATCATCGCGAGGGAATCCCGGGCGGGGTCGCGCTCAACCCAGCCTTCGGCGCGGGCGTCGGCGATCTCGTCCGTGGCAAGCCACGGAATCCTCGCGGCCCGGCCGGCCATCGGCTTGAACTGGGCGATCGCAGCCGCGGTGCTGAGCGCAACGGGCGCGCCAGCGTCGCCGGCGAGCGCCTCGAACAGATCGAGCGTGCGGTGGCGCGGCAGGTAGGTAGGCACGGCAATGCAGCCTGCGTAGAGCGCGCCGAAGAAGGCCGCGATGAACTCAAGACCGGGCGGATACGCAAGCATGATGCGCTGACCCGCGAGGTCCATGTCCAGAAGGCACGCGGCGATCGAGCGTGCGCGGCGGTCGAGTTGCGCGTACGTGAGCGCCGTTCGCCGCGTCGGGTCGTCGCTCGGGCATACGAATGCAGCGTCATCCGGACGCTCGCTGGCGAGCCCGCG
>Ga0326726_10000497_pt1 | contig 36649 bp, 33 predicted proteins | sample MHFenrmetagenome_2_FD_207603 | JGI IMG/M metagenome (GOLD analysis project Ga0326726, IMG submission 207603) | Lab enriched peat soil microbial communities from Michigan Hollow, Ithaca, NY, United States - MHF15MN | ecosystem: Environmental > Terrestrial > Soil > Wetlands > Peat | place: USA...
ACTCTGAACTCAGGACACTCTAGGTCATGCACGGGCTCAAGGGCGAGCGGGTGCTGATGCGCATTCACATCGGCGAGCGGGACAAGTACCAGGGCAAGCCGCTTTACGAGGCCATCGTCCAGTTACTGCGATCCAGACACTACGCCGGCGCCACGGTACTCCGAGCGATCATGGGCTTCGGCGCCACCGCCCACCTGCGGACCGATCGGATCGAAGTACTCTCGTTGGACCTGCCCATCGTGGTGGAGTGCGTCGAGACGGAAGACAAGATCACGGCCATCCTGCCCGAAATCGACCAGATGATCGAGGGAGGGCTCATCACCCTGGAGCGCGCCAAGGTCATCATGTACCGGGCCAACCTCCCGCCCGAGCGGCGCACGGCGAGCTGGCAGATGGATATGACCGGCCTGTGGGACAGCGAGCCGCCGGAAGGCAAGTGACGCGCGGCCGGGCTCAGCGTTCCGGCAGCGAGGCCGCGAGCTTGGCCATGCCTTGCAGCAACTGGATGATCTCGTTGAGGTGCGGATCGAGCGCTCGGGCGAGGTCGGAGTGCACCGGCCCATATCCCTTGAGTTGGCGCGCCCGCACATCCTCCATGCTCGTCGCCCACACCTCAGCCGTGGCCATCACCCGCCGGCGGAGCGGCGGCCCCTCGTCCGGCGGCAGGCCCAGCTTCCCCCGCAGCGACTCCACACGCTCGCGCAGGCGCGCGATGAGATCCCGGAGTCCCGCGTACGGATCCCCGGGACGGGCCAGCTCTGGCCAAGAGGCCATGTCCGCCAGATCCTCCTGGAGCAGACGCAGGTGCGTCACAACCCGCCGCTGCTGGTTTGCGTTCAGCAGCGGCCGATCCATCGCGCTCCGTTCATTTGAGAGCGTGGTCTGGGCTCGCGGCTGCGGCTCCGCAATCGCACCTCAGAACCGCCAGTAGACCAGCAGTCCTGCGGCCGCACCCACCGCAGCCGTTGCCCCCAGCGACACGCCGACGTAGCGCCGGAACCGGACGCTGCCCGTCGCCAGCGCGATTCCCAGCTTGACCAGCGTGTTGGCCACCGCCGCCACGGTCACCGCGGCGGCCGGCATCCGCCAGGCGGTATCGCCGGGGCCCAAACGCGAAAACGCAATCGTGACTGCGTCCACGTCTGCGACAGCCGACAGCCCCGCCGCCGCGTACGTCCCACCCGTGCCGAAGTAGACGCCCGCGCCCCGCACCACGATCAGCACCACGGCGTAGATCACCGCGAAACTCAGCGCCGCCACGAGGCTGAACGGGTTCTTGATCTGGCTGCCCGTTTCGGACGGCTCGTCCGGCCGCCGCCGCGACAGCACCCACGCTGCCACGAGGCCCGCCAGCGCCATCACGAAGGCCACCGGCAGGAGCCGCGGCAGGATGCCGGCGTTCACCGCCCCGGCCAACACCGCCACCCTGAGCGGCATGATGGACGACGCCACCACCGCCGCCGCCGCCGCCGCTCGCGACAGTGCCTCGACGTTCCGCGACCGCTCCGCCATAGCCATGGTCACTGCGGTGCTCGACACCAGACCGCCCACCGCGCCCGTGACCGCCATCCCGCGCCGCTCCCCGAGCAGCCGCATCGCCACGAACCCCACAAACGACAGCGCGGTGACGAGCACGACCACCATCCAGATTTCGCGCGGATTCCAGACCTGCCACGGGCCGAACCCCCGGTTGGGCAGGAGCGGCAGCACGATGACCGTGATGACCGCCAGCTCGAGCGCTGCGGTCAGCTCCTCGGGGCTCAGGGCCCGCGAGAAGGCCTCCAGCTTGGGCTTGGCCACCAGCAGCACCGCAACCGCAACTCCGCAGGCTCCTGCCACAACCAGCTCTCCAGCCCCGGCCAGCGCGCCCAGAAGGAAGGTCGCGATGGCCGCGACCTCCGTCGTCGCCCCGATGTCCCCGCTCGCCGACGAACGCAGGTACGACACGACCGCGATTGCGGCGATCGCCACCAGACTCACGGCGGCCAGGAGTGGCCCGAGCTGCGCCACGAGGAGCACGGGCACGGCGCCGCAGAGCGCCACCAGCGGGAAGGTCCGCACCCCGGCGAAGATCTGGCGCCCCTTTCGCTCCTCGGCGCGCTCCCGGTCCAGCCCGATCAGCACGCCAACCAGCAGGGCGACCAGAAGCCGCTCGAGCATCACGACGACGGAGAGATTCACCTTGACTCCTCCGCGACTCGCAGTGAATCAAACACGCTGCCCGCCAGGACCGCGCTCCCACGGGCTTCGATCCGCGTCGCACCTCGAGCACCGAGCTCCAGCGGCGGGGCATACGTGCCGCGCCACTCCGCGTACGCCGGGATCAAGAGCTTCTTGTCCACGAACACAGTCCCGCTCTCATCGAGAGGGCGACCGGCAACGAACCTGTCAACCGCCGGCCACTCCGAGTGCCAGGTGACGATCCAGCAGGCGGCGCCCTTCACGACGGTGTCGCGCGCAGAGCGATAGACGGTGCGCACCACGCCGCGCACCCCCCGCGGGCGAGGGAAATCGCCGAAGGCGACCGTATCCTCCCACGCGAACCCTCTGGGAGGCCACCAGACCGGGAGCAGCGGAACCACGTGCCGAAGTTCCTTCGCCAGCGTCAGGAGCGCCGCTTCGCGACAGGCAGGGACGGCCGGATCGCAGTCGCGCTCGATGCTCAGGAACTCACCCCACCGGCTGATCTGCACGAGGTACGGCACCGTATCCCGCGGCCACCGCGGCCCCGCGTACGGGGGCGCGTCGCGCCACGTCCCTGCGCTCCGCAAGCTGTCGTTCCGGACCAGGTACGCCCCATCGGAGCGCACCGACCACGTCAGCTCCGCGGACACCTCGTGCCGCGCCAGCGCCTCGGTGTCTCGCTCGGCACGGGCCACGTAGCGCATCCGGTAGGCGAACGTGTCAGGCCAGTCGTAGGCCGTCGGGTTCGGCGCGCGCGCGGTCTCGTTGCCGCAGCCATTGAAGCCGGATGCCAGCAGCAAGACGGCGAAGACTGAAGACAAGCGTCGCGATAGCAACCATACACTTACGCGACGCTCGCCACGGGACGCGGCTCCCGAACTGGCCGTCCGCCGGACCGATCGACAAGACGGGGTCCGATGCCTGGGAGGCGTCGGACCCCGCTCTGTTCCCGGACCTTGGTCCGGGCCTTCCGCACGGTCCGCCGGGAGGCGGGCCAGAATCGTCAAGAGGAACGTTCTGCTTGCGGAACAGGAACGGCACTTATCCGTCCCGCCAGAATTACGCGCGAGCGCCCGGGATCGTTTCAGCGCCGCGGCACCGCCGTGGACGACGCCGGTTGGGCCAGGCCAGGCAGTCTCATGGTGTCGGTGCGGGCCGGCTCGCTGCGCGGAGCCGCCGACCGGACCGGCGCGATTGCGGGCGGCTCCGAGTACGTGGTTCCCACGTTCCCCACGAATCGGCCCACCAGCAAGGCGGCCGCTATCAGCACCAGCGCCGCCACCACCTGGAGCACCTTCCGGCGGGTGGTGGGGATCATCTCGCGCAGCCGGACGTTCTCGCGCCTGAGGTCGAGCTTCTCAATGGCGCGCTCCACGGTCGCCACCAGGTGCGGGAGATCCACCGGCTTGGTGAGGAAGTTCTCGGCACCGAGCTGCATCGCGCGCACCGCCGTCGCAATGTCGCCGTAGCCGGTCAGCAGAATCACCAGCGCCCGCTTACGGCGCATGATCTCCAGAATCTTCATCCCGTCGATGTCGGGGAGCCTCAGGTCGAGGATCGTGACGTCGGGCTCCTGCGACTGGAAGCCCGCGAGGCCCTGCTCGCCCGTCGCCGCGCGCACCACCTCGTAGCCGAGGCGCGCGAAGTAGTCGCTCAGTCCCTTGAGGACGGCCTCGTCGTCGTCCACGATCAGGATTCGGCGCCCGTGCCCGCTGGCGAATTGCTCGAGGTCCGACATAGGAGCCAACTTAGAACAGCTCGGTCTGGTCCGCCAGCGCGATCGGCTCCACGGCCCGTTGTCCGAGCAGGGCCTGCATCGCGCGGGCGCTCGCCGGCGAGTGGCCCTGGAAGTGGTTGTTGAAATAGCCGTACACTGCCGTCACCCGCGCGGCCAGAGCAGCCAGGCCGACCGCCCACATCCCCAGTTCCTGCTGCCGGTCCACCACCACCCGCGAGTAGTCTTCGATTCTCCGGTCCGGCCCCATCCACCGCACGTAGCCGAAGTCCGCCGAGGGGTGCGCGGCGAGGGCGATCACGCGCTCCCGGCTGAGGAACGGCCCCTCGGTCAGCGCCAGCGCCACGCTGAACGACCGCAGCAGCACGAGCAGCTCCGGCCCGAGCCACCCCGGCCGGCGCAGCTCGATAGCGAAGCGCAGATCCCGCGGCAGCAACGGAAGAAAGCCCTCGAGCGCGCCTCGCTGTTCGGGGCCGAAGTCCGGGCCGAGCTGGATCAGCACCGGGCCCAGCTTCGCTCCGAGCAGCCGCACCCGATCGGCAAACTCAGCGACCCGATCTCTGCACCCGATCAGACGCCGCTCGTGCGTGATCTCACGCGGCATCTTGAGGGCGAAGGTGAAGTGGTCGGGGACGCGCTCCGCCCAGCCGCGCACCGTCTTCTCAGGCGGAATGGCATAGAAGGTCGAGTCCACTTCAACGGTCTCGAACGCCCTCGCGTAGAGCGAGAGGTAGTCCGCTGGCCGCGTGCCGTCGGGATAGAACGGCCCAACCCACGCGCTGTAGTTCCAGCCTTGCGTCCCCAGGTGGATTGCCCCGGCCACGCCGCCCAATTGGCACGCCGCGGGACGAAGGCGCAACTTCACATATCCCCGATCGGACCCCTCGCCATTCGGAGCCCGGCGGGTTGCTGGTATGCCGATTGCTGATTACATCCGCGGTCGGAAGCGAATTCCCTCGTGGAGGGTTCACATGTTGGCCTCGTCCTCGCGCTTCACCCGCCTCGCGCTCGTCTTCGCCCTGCTCGCCGCCCCGTCGGCTGCCCTCGGATACGGCATTTGGGTTCACTATGTCGCCCCGTCGGAGGCCTTGAAGGACTTCAAGTCGGCGCCGGGCCTGAACGTGCCCGCCATTCGCACGACGATGCTCTCGGGAGCGACCGACGCTGACGTCGCGCGGTTCCGCACCTGGTTCTACAGCCGCGCGGCGGCCCTGAAGGACGCCGGCGTGCGCGCGGCCTTCCTCAAGCGCTATCCGACGGCTGCCGCTTTCGACCTGAAGGCGTTCAAGGAATTCCTGATGGTCAACCCCGATGCGAAGGTGCTCGGGGTGGACTCGTTCGCGGCCGTGTACCGCTCGCGCACCAAGGCCGACGCGGCGACGGACCCGACGGCCCCTTACACCTCGGGCCAGACGATCTCCCTGGAGAATGCGCTGCGCATGGGCTCCGTGTACCCGGATCTCGACCGGCGCAACCAGGACCGGCTCTACCGCACCGCCGACGGCAAGGTCGTGCTGACCGCGAAGGGCGACACGGTGCCGTTCGACCCGATGACGCTGAACTGGGGGAACTTCACCGGCCTCTCGAGCCAGGCGAGCGCGCACATCGGCCTGAACCACGAGAAGCACTCGAGCGATCCCGGCGTGCTCACCGTGGCTCCGTGGAACTTCGTCGCTGCCATCGGCTACCCCACCGACTCCGTCGAGTCGTATGCCGAGGCGAACGCGCAGTTGTACACCGACCTCGCCTATGTGGCGGCGCTGGGCGGCGGCTCGGGCTCCGACATGCTGTCGGCGCTCTTCGCCGGCAATGCGATGCACTACATCGCCGACGTCGGCAACCCGATCCACACCCTGCAGGTGGGGATCAAGGATGTCTACAGCGACGCGACGATGCAGTACTGGTTCGGCCGCCTGAAGACGGTGTTCGGGCTCCTCGGGCACACGCCGTCCCGGAACAGCATCGGGCTCGACATCCTGACCAACTACCATACGCTCTCCGAGAACCTCTTCCAGGCCGAGCTGCGCGAGGCCATCCGGCTGGATTCCGCGGGGAAGAAGGACTCGATCGCCCCTGCGATGAAGGACGCGCTCGACAAGTTCCGCACCGGGGACCAGGGTTTCCGGCGCGTACTCACCGCGCTGCTCATCAACAGCGCGCGGAAGGCCGCGTATCCGTCGTACGGAAGTCTCATCGCCGGCGCCGTCATTGATTCCGGCTTCCAGGACGGCGCGACGACTTACCGTCTGACCCGCACGATCGCGGTCTCGAGCCTCAGGAAGGCCGGGGTGCGCGTGGACTTCGATACGATTCCGGAGAACCGGATCTGGGAGTTCATCCGCGACCGGAATGATCCCGAGATCAAGGCGTCACTGGACACCTTCAACATCATCCAGGGCCGCGGGCTCGGCCGGGTCTACGAGGCGCTGAACGGTTGGTGGAACGCCTACCAGGGCACGCGCCTCATGCACACCGACCGCGCGAGCGTGACGGACTGGATCCTCGCGCGACTGATCGTCGCCCGGCTCAACTACCTCGCTTACGCGGACGCGCGCCGCGCCGACTACATCCACCTGCATGGAGGCCCCGCGCGATAGGCCGCGCGGAGGATTCCGACGGGGCCGACCGGGCCGACCGCCGTCCGCAAGGAGGCGGCTCAGACCTCGGTCGCGACCCGATTGCCGAAGCGCCCGTCCTCCCCGAGTTCGACCGGCTCGGGTTGGCGCGCGCATTCGAGCAGCAGCTGACGGGGCCGGTCCGGATCACCCTCTCGGTCCCGCCGCATCCGCCGGACGAGGCGGCCGTCGCCACCTCCCGGCGCGCACAGGCCCTGCTTGGCGAACTCGCTGCGCTGTCGCCCGAGATCACGCTGGAGACCGCAGCCGCGGCTCCATTGGCCGACCTCGTGGACGACGCGCCGGTCGTCATTACGCTGGCCGGAAAGACGCGGGGCGGTGTCCATTTCGCCGGCACCCCCGCCGGCTACGAAGTGCCCATCCTGGTCAACGCGATCCTCGACGTCTCCAGGGGCGAGACCGGCCTCTCCTCCGGCACGGTCAAGGTCCTGGAGGAGCTGCGCAATCCGGTGTCGGTGCGGATGCTGGTGAGCGCGTCCTGCTCGACCTGTGCGGCGGACGCGCGCCTGGCGCTCCAGCTGGCCATCGTCAGCCCGCACGTGGATGCCTGGGTCCTCGACGCCGCGCAGGTGCCGCGTCTCGCCCGCCGGATCGGCGGCAAGGCGCTGCCGGCCGCCCTTATCAACGACATCTGCTGGGTGCCGGGCGCGCAGGCCGAGCTGGCGCTGCTGGCGCGCGTGCTGTTCGCCGGGACGTGACGCTCCCGCTCGTCATCGACACCGATCCGGGCATCGATGACTCGCTGGCACTGATCCTCGCCGCGAGCGCCGCCCGGCTCCTGGGCGTCTCGGCTTCCTACGGCAACACGACGCTGGACAACGCCACGCGCAATGCGCGGCTGGTCCTGGGGCGCGCCGGTGCCGCGGCGCCGGTTTTCTCGGGCGCGGACCGGCCGCTCGCCCGACCGCTGGTCACCGCCAAGGAAACCCACGGGACCGACGGCCTCGGAGACCACCGGCTGCCGGCTGCGGCGGCGGTCCGTCCCACCTCCACCAGCATTCTCGACGCTCTGCGCGCGGCCGGCGGCCCCGTCACGCTCGTCACTCTCGGCCCGCTGACCAACCTGGCGCTGGCATTGCGCTACGATGCTGCGTTCCTGCGTTCGAGGGTGACCCGCCACGTCGCCATGGGGGGCAACATCGCGGCGGCCGGCAATACCGGGGGGCTGGCCGAGTTCAACGTCTGGTGCGATCCCGAGGCGGCAGCGGAGGTCTTGGCTGCTCGCCTCGGCACCGAGCTGGTCGGTCTCGACGTCACCCGCCGGCTCGTCATTCCCGCGGCGGCCGTCCACAAGTTGGCGAGCCATCCGGACAGCGACGCTCGATGGCTCGGGCAGCTGCTCGGCTTCTACGTGCGGTTTCACGAGGAGTTCGAGGGTCTCCCGGGAGCGGTCATCAACGATCCGCTGGCCGTGGCCCTTGCCCTGGAGCCCTCCTGGGGTACGGCCGACGTCATGCCGATTGTCGTGGGCCTCGCACAGGCGTCCGGCCGCGGCGAGACTCTGCTCGGTGGCCCCGGCGATCCGCCGGTGCGGGTCTATCGGGATGTGACGGTGCGCCCGGTCCACGACCTGCTGCTGGAGCATCTCTTCGGCCGGTGGCTTACGGAGGCGGATTTCCAGCCCTAGTTTCTCTTCGCATGACCGCGCCCGCAGGAACGTCCGCCAAGGTCGCCATCATCGGAGCCGGAACCATCGGCCGCGGCTGGGCCGCGCTGTGCGCCTCCGCCGGATGGGAGTGCACGCTCCTGGAGACCGACGTGAAGGCGGCCGACCGGGCGGTGGCGGAGATCGCCCGCCGCGCCCGGGCCCTCGCCACCCTGGGCCGCGCCCCCGCCCAGACGGTCGAACAGGGACTCCGGCGCGTCCGGATGGGCCGCTCGCTCCTCCAGGCCTGCGGCAACGCGGACTGGATCATCGAGTCGGTGCCCGAAGACCTGAAGACCAAGCAGCGGGTCTTCGAGAACCTGAGCCAGGTGGCCAGGCCCGAGGCGGTCATCACCTCCTCCTCCAGCGGGCTGCCCATCACCGAAATCGCGGCCCGCAGCCGCGACCAGGAGCGATGCCTGGTCGCGCATCCGCTGAATCCTCCGGAGCTCATCCCGCTGGTCGAGGTCGTGCCCGGCAAGTTCACGGCGGCTCCAGCCGTGGAGAGCGTGCGCCAGTGGCTCCGCGCCCTCGGACGGATCCCCATCGTGCTGAAGCGGGAGGTGCCGGGGAACGCCGTCGGCCGCATTGCTGCCGCGGTCTGGCGCGAGTGCATCGAGCTGGTGCTCGCAGGCGTCATTGACGTGGATGACATCGATCGCGCCGTGTCGCTGGGCCCCGGCCTTGGCTGGGCGGCGGCCGGCCCGCATCTCACCTACCATCTCGGCGCCGGCGACGAAGGCGTCGAGCGGTTCCTGGAGCAGCTCCTCCAATCGTTCGAGAGCTGGTGGGCCAGCCTGGCGCAGTGGACGAAGCTGGAGCCGGAGCAGGTGCGCGCTCTCACCGACCAGATCGAGCGCGCCTACGGGGCCAAGCTGGACGCCATCCGGGAGGCGCGGGACCGGCGTCTGGCGGCAATTCTCCAGGCGCTCGAGCAAGCCCGGAAGACCTAAGCGACTCCGGGCTCGGCCACGCCCAGCTCCTCGAGCTGGTGCAACACACGCTCGGTCAGGCCCCAGATCGTGTAATCGCCAATGACAATCGAGGGAAACTCGCGCACTTCCCCGGGCAGTGTGAAGCGGAAGGGCCGGCGGAACTGCGCCGAGAACAGCTGGCTGACGGGGAGCCAGACGGCGGCTTCGACCTCGGGGCCGGGGAGCGGCCGCGCCCGTTCCGGGAGCAGGAACGCGAATGGCCTGACCACGATCGGTGGGAGGTAGGGCGTGCGCGGACTCACGTCGTCCAGCGTCCCGAGGAGCTCTACGTCCCCCAGATCGATGCCCGTTTCCTCGGCGGTCTCGCGGCGCGCGGTGGCTTCCAGTGAGGGGTCCTGAGGAGCCGCAAAGCCACCCGGAAGGGCCATCTGGCCCGACCAGGGGTCTCCTATCCGATGCTGGCGCTTGATGAAGAGGATGGCAGGGTCGGCGCCCACAGCAACCAGCAGGGAAACCGCGGCGCGTCTGGCCTCCGGCCTATCCACTGCCTCCGGAACGCGGCTCGCCAGGGTGCTGCGGAGACGCTCGACGAACGAGGCTAGTTCTGGCAGCTGCACCCGCCGCCGGAGCAGCAGCCGCCGGCGTCGTCCGGCTCGCCGCCGCGGCTGCGCGGGGCTGCCACCACGGAAAGCTGCTTCCTCACCTTGGAAGAGCCGCATTCCGGGCAGGCCACGAGATCGTCCGCACGGACTAGTTGCTCGAACTCAAGGCCGCAGCCGCTGCAGTGGTACTCGAAGATCGGCACATCGCCTCCACATAACGCCTGACTAACGCCCTGATAGCATCTTCAGGTGCAAGTATCACCGCCGGCGGCTTGGCGGACAAGGTGACAGGAAACTTCGGGGCTTGCGCGGGCGTATAAATTACTGTGGACCCAATCAAGGAGGGCGCTATCCGCATCTTCGGTGTCAGTCTGCTGGCCGTTGCAGCGCTGGCTGCAGCGGGGCTGCTGTGGAAGCGTCGTCGCGAGGAGTTGCTGGCTCGAGTATCCGTCCCGCGGGAGCGGGACCTCGAGGACTTGAGGCAGGCCGGCTTCTAAGCGCGACGGCACGGACAGTTGCCGGGCGGCCCGGGCGCATTGTGCGTCCGGGCCGCTCCGTTTTCGGTCCCGCCGGGACGGCCCGCGGCGCCCGGCGCCGCCACGCCTAGCCCGGCTTCTGCCCCGCGTCTACCTTTCCCGGCCGGTGGCGACCCTTCCGGTTCGGACCTCTGCCCCCGCGCTCATCGTCCTGGGGCGCGGCATCATGGCTGCCCGGGACGACCTCGTGGCCAAGTGGTCGAGATTCCTTTCGGCCCGCCAGGCCGGCAGCCTGCCGCTGGGAGTGCCCGCAACCGAACGTCTGCTCAAGCTCATCGTGGACCTTCTGTCACACATGGCGGGACCGCTGCGGCGGGAGGCGAGCGACACGTGGTTCGCCGCCACGGAGCTCTACGGCCGGCTGGCCGCCGTGCGCGGCCTCGCGGCCGGTGAGGTCGTCGAGGAAATCCAGTACCTGCGGGAGCTCCTGACGCGGGATCTGGCCGACCTGTTCGTCGCGTTGCCCGCCCGCCAGCAGTTGCCGACGGTGCTGCGGATCAACCGGGTACTCGATCGCGGGGTCGCCAACGCCGTGGTGGGGTATACCGACGCCCTGGTGTCCACCATGTTCTCGAAGGAGGGCGTGCCGGTCCCGACGACCGACAACGTCCAGGAACTCCTCGCCCAACTCGACAGCATCGAGGGGGAGCTGAAGCTCCTCAACGAGCGGTCAACCGGCTGAAATCTCCTCGCCCCCATCCACGTTGATCACGTTCCCCGTCAGCCATCCGGCGTCCGGATGGCACAGGGCCACCAGCGCGCCCGCCACATCCCTCGGCATCGTCAGCCGCTTGCCGGGGTTCTTCCGGGCGGCGCCCTCGAACAGCCTCTCGCTGCCGGGGATCTTCCTCGCCGCGGGAGTGTCCGTCACCCCGGCGCGCAAGGCATTGACGGCGATGCCGTGCTCGGCCAGCTCGTAGGCCAGCTGGCGGGTGTGGGACTCCAGGGCCGCCTTCGCGGCGGAGACCGCGCCGTACGAGGCGATCGCCCGGGTCGAGCCCGAGGACGTCATCGAGAAGACCCGGGCGCCCCGCTGCAGCAGCCCCCTGCGATGCGCTTCCTGCGTCCAGTAGACCAGGCTATGGGCCATCACGCTCAGCGTCATGTCCATCTGCTGCTCGTTGACCGCGTCGTCTCCGATGAACGGCTTGAGGGCGCCGAACGCGAGCGAGTGCAGCAGCACATAGACCTTCGCCTTCTCCGCCTCCAGGCAGCTCAGCACTTCGGCCCGCTTCTCGGCGTCGGCCGCATTGTAGTTGAAGAACAGCGCCCGGCGACCCAGCTTCTCGATCGCGCCCCTGATCTCCTCGACGCGGGCGAGCCCGGCCTTCCGGTCGAGGTGGACGCCGCAGATATCGTAGCCGGCGGCCGCGAGCGCGAGGCCGCACTCGGCCCCGAATCCGCTGGATACGCCGAGGATCAGCGCCCAGCGCGGCGAGCCGCCCTGTGCATTCGACACCCTGAAGACTCCCGGTTGGAGTGCGGGGAATCTCGCATTCCGGACCGCCCGGGAGCAATCCTCGCTGCGGAAGAGCGCTGACAGCCCGGGATTCCGACGACGGGAGGACGCGATGGCGGCGCATACGCATTATCTCTGGTTCCAGACCAAGCAGCGGCAGGAGATCATTGACGTCACCGACCAGGTGGCCGAGCAGGTCGCTGCGAGCGGCATCAAGGAGGGGTTCGTCCTCGTCTCGGCGATGCACATCACGGCGTCGGTCTTCGTCAACGATCACGAGTCCGGGCTCTGGCAGGACATCCTGCACTGGCTCGAGCACACCGTCGCGCCGTGGGACCCCGACCGCTATCACCACAACGAGACCGGCGAGGACAACGCCGCGGCGCACTTGAGGAGCCTGACGATCGGCCACGAGGTCATCGTGCCGGTCACCAAGGGCGCGCTCGACCTCGGCCCCTGGCAGAGGATCTTCTACGGGGAGTGGGACGGCCGTCGGAAGAAGCGGGTCATCATCAAGGTGATGGGTGATGAGTGATGGGTGAGTAGGTGATGGGGAAAAGCAAGGCGCAATGCGGGTCCTGGTCTGACGATGACGCGATGATGGCGTAATGGTGTTTGGCGACGATACTGGGGGTACGATGAGCGAGGCGACGGCGACCGACAAGGGCTGGTTCCACCCGACGCGGGGAGCCTACCGCTACACGGTGCTGCTATTCGTGGGGCTGCTGCCGTTCGGCAGCTACTTCGCCTACGACAGCATCGGCGCGCTATCGCCCACGCTCATCCGTGCGTGGCACACCGATCAGAGCGGCATAGGCGGTCTGTACACCATCTACAGCATCGCGGCGATCATCTGCGTCTTCCTGGGCGGCCTGATGATAGATCGGATCGGGACGCGGCTGGCGAGCCTGATCCTCTCGGCCCTGGTGGTGGCGGGAGCGTGCATCGTCGCGCTGGCGCCGAGCATCACGGTCGCGGCGGCGGGCCGGTTCGTCTTCGGCGCCGGCTCCGAATCGCTGATCGTCGCGCAGAGCGCGATCCTCGCCCGCTGGTTCCGGGGCCGAGAGCTGGCGCTTTCCTTTGGTATCACGCTTGCGATCGCGCGGCTGGGCACGCTGTTCAGCTTCAACGGCATCTCGTCGGTGGCGAGCCGTTTCGGCGTCAACGCGGCGCTGTGGGTCGCGGCGGCGCTGTGCGTGCTGAGCCTGCTGGGCAACCTGGTGTACTTCGCGATGGACCGGCACGGGGAGCGTGCGCTCGGTCTCGCAGAAGCGGGGGCGGGGGACAAGATCGTCTTCTCCGACGTGAAGAAGTTCGGCGCCTCGTACTGGTTCGTGGTGATGCTGTGCGTGACCTTCTACTCGGCGATCTTTCCGTTCACCGCGCTCTCCACCAACCTGTTCCATGAGAAGTGGGGCTTGCCGCTCACAACCGACACCGGGGGCAGCTTCCTGGCCACCGTGTTCAACGACTTCCTGCACATGTTCTCGACGGCGGGCGGCACGACCTCGATCATCATCTTCGCCTCGATGTGCTTCGCGCCGTTCGCGGGCGGGCTGGTGGACCGGATCGGGCGCCGCGCGACGATGATGATGTTCGGTGCGCTGATGATGATCCCCTGCTATCTCGTTCTCGGGTTCACGATGGTGCCGCCGTGGCTGCCGATGATCCTCCTGGGGGCGGCCTTCGTGCTGGTGCCCGCCGCCATGTGGCCGGCGGTGCCCCTGATCGTGGAGAAGAACGTCACGGGAACCGCGTTCGGACTGATGACGATGGTCCAGAACGCGGGGCTGGCGCTGTTCCCCTGGCTCAACGGCCGGCTGCATGATTCGACGGGACGTTACGAGCCCAGCATGGTGATGTTCGCGACGTTGGGGGCGTGCGGCTTCGTCTTCGCGGTGCTGCTTAAGCGGGCCGACCGCCGCGCGGGCGGCGGCCTTGAGCTGGGGGCGCACGCGCACGAGGGCTGAACCCCTCGCAACACTTCGTACCGCCGTGCAATGACGCGGTAACCGCGTTGGCCTCTCTGTTCGCCATTCTGTGCGCCGTCCCTGTCGGGAGCGCACCGCCTGGGCATCACCCCTGAGCTGCTGGCACGGCTTTCATCCCTCGACGACCTGCTCGAGCTGGCTTCACAGCTGGGCTACGCCCCCGGGGGGGACGAGCTGAACGCGGCGGCGCGGGAGCGCCTCGGGCTCGACGGTGCGGGGCTCGGGGCCCTTCGAGCGGCGATCGTCGGGCGGCGTGCCTCCTTCATCCTGTACGGCCTCGTGGCCGAGCGGCCCGGCAGACAGGAGGTAGCCGCTGCCGCCGAGCGGCTAGCACGCGCCACGCCGGGCGAGCGCACCCTGCTGCTGGTGCTCGACCGTCCGGCGACCACCCTCGCCGTAGCCGCCCTCGCCCCGCACAACGGCAGCCTCCGGCCCCGGCAGCTGCGCGTGGCACTGCAGCCACCCAGCCCCGTTTCCGCCGAGATCCTGGCCGGTCTCGCGGCCCGCCCGCACGACAGCGCGGTGACTCTGGCGGCGCGGGCCGCGGAAGTTCTCGCCGAGGAAGGACTGACCCGCCGGTTCTTTCGCGATTTTTCGCGCCTGCACGGGCTGGCCGCCGAGCGGCTGGCGGAGATGCCGCGCGCCACCATCGGCGAGCGGCGCTCCCTCGCACTAGTCATCCTGACGCGCGTGCTCTTCCTCTACTTCGTGCAGGCGCGGGGGTGGCTCGGCGGCCGCAGCGACTTCCTACCGTCGCTCCTCGACACAGCGCTCGGTCACGGCCACCCCTTTCATCGCGCGGTCTTCGAGCCGCTCTGCTTCGGCGCTCTGAATTCGCCTCCCGGGAGCCGGCCGCGCGCCGCGCGCGCGCTGGGAAACCTCCCGTTCCTCAACGGCGGCCTGTTCGAGCGACAGGCGATCGAGCGCCGGTATCCCCGTGCCGCGCTCGACAACGAAACGTGGCGCCTCCTGTTCGACGAGCTGTTCGAGCGCTTCCACTTCACCGTGCGGGAGCGTGAAGAGATGGACGCGGTGGACCCCGAGATGCTCGGCCGTGTCTTCGAAGGCCTGATGGCGCGCGACCGGCGGCGCGCGCAGGGTACCTACTTCACGCCGCGCGAGCTGCTCCAGGAGACGGTTGAGCGGGCACTGGCGGCGGCCTTGTCGGGCGGGGACGCCGCCCAGATCCGGCGGATTCGCATCCTCGATCCGGCGGTCGGGTCGGGCGCCTTCCTGCTGGAGGCTCTGATCCAGCTCGAGCGTGCCCGGGCCGCGCTCTGTCCGGGCGAGCGACCTGCGGAGCGACGGCGCGCGATCGTGCGCGACAACCTGTTCGGCGTGGACCTGGATCCAATGGCGGTGCGCCTCGCCGAGCTCAGGCTGTGGCTCGCTCTGGTGGTGCACGAGGACACCAGCCTGGACGAGGTGGCCCCGCTCCCCAACCTCGACCAGAACCTCCGCCAGGGAGACAGCCTGCTCTCGCCGCTCGACCTCGCGGCGGGCCGCCCGGGAGCTGGGGCCGCCAGCATCAGAGCCGTGGCGGAGCGGCGGATCGAGTACTTCGCGTCGACGGGCCGTCAGAAAGCAGCCCTCGCGCGGGCGATCCGGGCCGACGAGCGGGCGCTGGCCCTCGACGTCGCCGATGCCGGCATCGCCTCGCTCACTGCGCGACTGGCCGATGCCGTCGGCCCCGGCCGGGACCTCTTCGGGCAGCGCGCCGCGCGCGCGCCCACGGCGGCGCGCCGCATCCGCGCCTGGCGCCGGGAGCGGCGCGAGCTCGTGGCGGCACGCCGCCGCATCGCATTCGAGGGGCAGCTGCCCTTCTTCGCCTGCGACGTGCACTTCGCGCCGGTGATGGCGGAAGGAGGCTTCGACGTGGTGATCGGGAACCCGCCATGGATTCGCGGCGAGCGGCTGCCTCTCGCGACCCGGAGCGCGCTGGCCTCGCGCTTCGAGACGTACCGTGCGGCCACCGAGCGCAAGGGGTTCGCGCACCTGCCCGATCTTTCGGTCGCCTTCGTGGAACGGGCCCTGGAGCTGACGAAGGCCGGCGGCGTAGTAGGATTCCTGGTCCCCGGCAAGCTGCTGCGCGCGGGCTACGCCGGCCCGCTGCGCCTGCTGCTCCGTCGCACGGCGACGGTGGTGGCGCTGGTTGATCGCGCGCACGACGCGCGCACCGGATTCGCAGCGACGGTCTTCCCGCTGTTGATGGTGCTGCGCAAACAGTCGCCTCTTCCGGAGCAGGCGGCCGAGACGATCGTCGTCGGCGCATCCGGCCGGCGCCTCGTGGGCGCCGCCGCCCAACGGGATCTCGGCCTCGACGAGGCGCCCTCGCGCGCCCCGTGGCTCGCCCTCCCCGGAGACATCGTCCGCGCGGTCCGGCAGGCGCTGCGAGCCGGCCCGAGGCTCGGGGCCGCCTTCCGTCCCACGCTCGGCGTCAAGACGGGCGCCAACGGCATCTTCCTGCGCGACACCCTTCGCGCGGACGAGTTGCCGCGCTCGTGTCGCGTGCCCGCCGTACAGGGACGTGACATCGCCCCCTTCGCGGTCCATCCGGGCGCCTACCTGCTCGCGGCGCTGGCCGGCGACGGCACACCGCTCGCGCAGCCTCCGCACGACGTGCTGGCGTATCTCGCCCCGTTCGCGCCCCGGCTCGCGCGCCGGGCGGACGCGCGGGGCGAGAGTGCCTGGGCGCTGTTCCGGACGGAGATCCTCCGCAGCCCGTTCCTGGTGATCTGGCGCGACATCGCGCCGCGCCTCGAGGCGGCGGTCCTGTGCCGGGATGCGGCCGAGGCCCCGATTCCCGTCAACACCTGCTACGGCGTGGCCGTCCCGGATGCGTACACGGCGCGCTGGCTGGCCGCCTGGCTCAACAGCGCCCCCATCCGCAACGTCGCCGCCGCGCTCGCCGAGCGGGCGAGTGGCGGCGCGTTCCGCTTCAGCGCCGGGGTGGTGGGCGCGCTTCCGCTCCCGACCTGCCGTGCCACCCGCGACATCCGCAGCCTCGCCGCCATCGCCGAAGTCGCGGAGCGCGGCGAAGACTGGGACGCCAATGATCTCGACACGCACGCCGCGCTCGCGCTCGGCCTCGCCCCGGAAACCAGCCAGCTTCTCGGGTACCTGGGCGACACTCTGCGCCGAGACGCTGGCGGGCATTGCTGATCCGCTCTTCCCGGCGCTGACGCTCGCGGCGACTACGACGCCGCGGGAGGCCGCCCGCGCCGTGTTGTGCGGCCTGCTCGATCCGCTGGACACGCCGGCGGCGGAGCGACCCCTTCCCGAATGGCTCCTGCCTCACCAGGCCGACGCAGCGCGGCGCGCCAGCACGATCCTCGACCGATTCGGCGGGGTCCTGATCGCCGACGGCGTCGGATTGGGTAAGACGTTCATCGCCCTCGCGCTGGCTGCCATGGAACGCGAACGTGGCGCGCAGACCGTTGCCCTCATCCCCGCCGCGGTTCGATCGGAATGGACACTGGCGTGCCGGCAGACGGGGATCAGCGTCCCCCTGTACACGCACACGCAGTTGGCCAGGTCTTGCCCGTCGCTCGCCGGCCGTGTCCGACTGGTGGTGGTGGACGAGGCCCACGCCTTTCGGAACCCGGCAACCAGGCGTTACGCGGCCCTGGCCGACCTCTGCGCCGGCCGGCGCGTCGCCCTGCTGACCGCGACGCCGCTGAACAACACGCCCGCCGATATCGCTGCCCTGACCAGGCTCTTTGCGGGACGCGACCGTTTCCGGGAGTTCGGCGTGCCCGATCTTCCGACGGCCCTTCGCGCCGCCGATTCCGGCAGCGCGACGCTCGCCCTCGCAGCCATCTCAGTCTGCCGCAGCCGCCGCCTGGTGCAGGCGCGCTTCCCGGCCCTCGTGTCCGCGTTTCCCGCGCGCCACCTCGCACCACCCGTCGAATACGACCTCGACGCTTCGTACGCCGGTGCTCTCGTCCCGCTGCTCGAGGAGCTGGCCCGGCTCGCGGAAGCGACCTCCACCGTCGAACGCGGCGCCGCACTGCTGCACCTCGCGCTGCTCAGACGGCTCGAGTCGAGCCATAATGCGCTTCGTCGGAGCCTCAGGCGGCATCGCGTCTTCCTGGCGGAGCTGGCCGAGGCAGAGGCGTGCGGGCGCCACCTTTCCCGGCACGACTTCCACGCGCTCTTTCCTCGCCACGACGCGGACGACGCACAGATGGTCCTCCTGCCGATGCTCCTGGGCCGGACGGACGCGCTCCGGGCGGACGACATCGCCGAGCGCTCCCGGGCGCTCGAGGCGGCCCTCGCGCTGGTGGACGCTGCGGAGGCCGCGGATGATCCGAAGCTGGGCGCGCTCGTGGCCCTCCTGCACGGCGCGTTCGCGGGCCTCAAGACGATCGTGTTCACCGAGTACCGCGACACGGCACTGTACCTCGCACGCCAGCTGCGGCACCGCTTCCGGCTGCTGGCCGTCACCGGCCGCTCCGCGTGGGCAGGTGCGGAGCCCGTCCCGCGGCACATTGCGCTCGACGCATTCGCCCCGGTGTCACGGGGCGCCGCCGCCGATCCGCTGCTGGACGCCCGGCTCCTTGTCGCGACCGACGTGGCCAGCGAGGGGATGAACCTGCAGGACGCCGCCGCGGTGGTGAACTACGATCTGCCGTGGAATCCCGTCCGCGTGATGCAGCGCGTGGGCCGCGTGGACCGGCTCGGTGCGCTGGGCCGCGACGTCGTCGTGGCCCACCTGCTCCCGTCCGGCGGGTTGCGATCCCTCACCGGCGTGTTGCGGAAGCTCCGTGCGAAGCTGGACGCCGCTCCGCGCACCCTCGGCGTCGAACCCGACCCGCTCGCGTCACTCTGGTGGGTGGATCGCGGGCGGCCGCTTCCCGAAACGCTGGAAGCCGAGAGTTGGCGGCGCGTGGAGCCGTTCGAGGCCGCGGAGCGCTGGCGGATGATTGCCGGGCCGCCGGCGCAGCGGGACCGGCTCAGGCCCCTGATCGCCGCGGGCGTGGCGCCGGGGGGCGACGGGCCGGAGCTGGGAGTGCTGCTCGCCCTCGAGTGGCCCGGGGGTTCCCGAGTACCCCTCCCTTTCGTGAGCGACCCGAGCGGCGCCGTCCGACACGACGGCTTCGCGCTGGGCCAGTTGGCGCTGCGCGCCCTCGCGGCGCTGGCCCTCCCCTCCGCCCCGACCGACTTCACCTCCGCTCTCGCCACGATTCTCCCCCACGCGCGCACGCGCCTCCTTTCGCTCTCGGCGTCCCGCCGCGGCACCGACTCCACCGGACCGGGCCGGCGCCGCGCGATCGAAGCGCTGGTCCGCGCAGCCCATCGCGCCGAGGCCGCGCGCGACGCCGCCGCGTCGGAGACGATTGCCCAGGCGCTGGGGGCCCTCGGGCATGAGCTCCCCGAAGGGCTCGACCGCCTGCTGACCCGGCTCATCGAAGGCGGGCTCCGCGACCTGGCCCTCGCGCAACGCATCTGCGACCAGGTTCTGCCGTCGCTCCCGCCCGCAGGCCCGGCCCTCGACGGCACGCCGCGGCTGGTGCTCATCGCGGCGATCGCATTGGTGTCGAGATGCCCGTCCGACCGATGAGTGATCAGATGGGAGATTGCAGCTGGCGGGAAGGTTGCGAGACGGCGAGTTGCGAGTGGTTGCGAGTCTCCAGCATGCAGAGCGAGAAGAGGCAACTCTTCTGCGCTCCGCCCACCTCGCCGCTATCTTCTGATGCGTGCGATTCACGGCGATCCTGTTCGACCTGGATGGAACGCTGATCGACTCGACCCGCCTCATCGTCGAATCGTACCACCACACCATGCGCGTCCACCGTGGCCAGACCTTCCCCGACTCCGAATGGATCGCCGGGCTCGGCACGCCGCTGCGCGTGCAGTTCCGGCGCTTCACCGATGACGCCGCCGAAGTGCAGCGCATGATCGAGACCTACCGCGAGTGGAACCTCGCCCACCACGACGCGATGGTGAGCGCGTTCCCTGGCGCCGTGGACGCCGTGTCGACCCTCAAGCAGCAGGGGGCACGGCTCGGTATCGTCACCTCCAAGAACCGCCACGGCGTCGAGCGCGGTCTCGCCCTCTGCGGCTTCGACGGCCTGTTCGACGAGATCGTCACCTCCGATGACCTCGAGGCCAGCAAGCCGGACCCGGCACCGGTCCTCGTTGCGCTCGCGCGGCTCGACGCGCTGGCGCCGTCCGCGCTCTTCGTCGGCGACTCCCCCCACGACATCGCCGCCGGACGCGACGCAGGAACCAGGACTGCAGCCTGCCTCTGGGGTCCCTTCGAGCGCGACGTCCTCGCCGCCGAACGCCCCGACTACTGGCTCAGCACCTTCCAGGAGCTTGCCGCCCTGGTTGCCTGACGCTCCCCCCACTTGCCCGGGCTGTCGTTGTTCGCCACACTAAGTGCTGCAAACTCCTACGGACGAATGGCAAATGAGCGAGGCGGGACGCATCCTGATCGTGGACGACGACGAGGCGCAGCGACGGCTTCTGGCGACGGTGCTCACGGCCGACGGCTGGGCCGCGCTCGAGGCCGCCTCCGGAGAGCAGGCGATCGGGATGCTCGAGAAGGGCACCGAGAGCGACGTCATTCTCTCCGACCTCAAGATGCCGGGGATGGACGGCCGCGGATTCCTCGCGATCGTCTCCGAGCGCTGGCCCGAGGTGCCGTTCATCGTGATGACGGCATACGCGAGCGTGGACTCGGCGGTCGAGATGCTCCACGCCGGCGCCTACCATTACCTCGCCAAGCCGATCAAGCTGCCGGAGCTCCGGATCACCGTCCGGCGCGCACTGGAATCCAGCGAGACCCGGCGCGAGCTGGCGCGCCTCAGGCGGAAGGTGGGGCTGCCGGCCGACGTGGTGGGCGCCTCGCGCCAGATGCAGCAGATCTTCGAAACGGCCATCCGGGTCGCGCCCAGCAGCACGCCGGTGCTGATCACGGGCGAGACCGGAGTCGGCAAGGAGGTGGTGGCACGGGCCATCCATGGGGCCAGCGGCCGCGACAATTTCGTCGCGCTGAACTGCGCGGCGCTGCCGCCCAGCCTGGTCGAATCGGAGTTGTTCGGCTTCAAGCGCGGGGCCTTCACCGACGCCAACCGCGATCACCCGGGGTTGGTCGAAGTCGCGGCCAACGGCACGCTCTTCCTCGACGAGGTGGCGGAGGTGCCGCTCGCCACGCAGCCCAAGTTGCTGCGGTTCCTGCAGGACGGAGAATTCCGTCGCCTCGGCGACAGCCCCTCCCGCAAGAGCACCGCACGCGTGATCGCGGCGACCAATCGCGACCCGGCCCAGGAAGTCGCAGAGGGCCGGATGCGCGAGGATCTCTTCTATCGCCTCAACATCGTGCACATCCAGATTCCCCCGCTGCGCGAGCGCCCGGTGGACATCCCGGTCCTGGCCGAGCAGCTGGTGCACCGCCTCGCCGATCGCTACCAGCTCGCGGCCGCCGAGCTCACGCCTGAGGCCGTCGCCGCACTGACCGCCTACCGGTGGCCGGGGAACATCCGGGAGCTGGAGAACGTGCTGGCCCGCGCCCTCGCATTGAGAACGGGGCAGACCATTACGCTCGCCGACCTCCCGCCGGAGATCGGCAAGGCGGCACCCACGGCGGCCGGTGCGGCACTGCTGGAGCAGCTGCCGACGCTGCCGCTCGAGGAGGTGGAGCGCCGGTACATCCTGCGGGTGCTCGAGTCCACCGGCGGCAACAAGCTGAAGGCGGCCGAGGTGCTCGGGATAGACCGGTCCACCCTGCACCGTAAGCTCAAGCAGATTCAGGGCGTAGCCGCGCTCCGGCTGTAGCGGCACTTCCAACCCCAGACGCGCACGGCGTGTCCAAGTGAACGAATGGAATGGGCGCTTCGCCGTCCGGAGGCCGGGTTGAGCCGTCCGCCGATGCCCAAGGGACCCGTGGCTTCGGCGGAATCCGAAGCGGCGGATGTCGCTCTGGCCGCGGCGGGCGACCAGCAGGCGTTCGAGCGGCTCTACCGGCTGCACGTGGCGCGGGTCCATTCGCTGGCCCGGCGGATGACGGGCTTCGAGGGCGACCCGGACGAGTTGACGCAGGACGTGTTCGTCCGGGCGTGGGAGCGGCTGGGCACGTATCGCGGCGAGGCCGCGTTCGGCACGTGGTTGCACCGCCTGGCAGTGAACGTCATCCTGAACTGGCGCCGCGGCGCGGCGGCGGAGCGACGGTGGATCGAGGACGGCGTGGACACCGACTTGCTGGTGGGCGGACGTATCGGCAGGGCCGAGTCCATGGACCTGGAGCGCGCGATGGCGCGGCTGCCGACGGGGGCACGACAGGTGTTTGTGCTGCATGACGTGGAAGGGTTCAAGCACGAGGAGATCGCGGCGATGATGGGCGTGACGGCGGGCACATCGAAGGCACAGTTGCACCGGGCGCGGATGTTGTTGCGCTCCCGGCTGGAGCGGTAGCGATGGCCGAGCACCTGGGCGAGCAGCTTTCGGCGTATCTCGACGGCGAGCTTGGCGACGAGGCGCTCGCGGCGGCAGGCGCCCACCTGGCGGTCTGCCCCGAGTGCCGCGCCGCCCTGGAGGGTCTGCAGCAGCTCGCGCGCCGGGCTGAGGCGCTCGACGATCGTCCGCCGGAGCGCGACTTGTGGGGCGCTATCGCCTCGCGGCTCCCGGGGGGCGCGGCGCCGAAGGTCATTCCGTTCCGCCGGAGGCGCTTCGACTTCTCCCTTCCGCAGCTCGCGGCGGCGGGGATCGCAATCGTGGCGCTCTCATCGGGCGCCGCGGTGCTCCTGACGCGCGGGGCCCGGACGCCCTCGTTCCCGGCGGCGACCGCTCCCGGCGTGCCGGCGGCGGCGACCGGCCTGGCCTCGGCCAAGGGAATCCGGTCGTACGACGCGGCCATTCGGGACCTCGAGGCCTCGCTGGCGGCGCGCCGCTCCACCCTCGACACGGCGACCATCCGCGCGGTCGAGCAGAGCCTGGTGGTCATTGACCGGGCCATACGCCAGGCCGAAGCGGCGCTGGCGCAGTATCCGAACAACATGTACCTCAACAACCATCTCGCACACGCGCTGGATCGAAAGCTCGAAGTGCTTCGCCGCGTGACCTCCATGGCCGCGGCGAGCTGAGGAGACCATGAGACGCATCGTCACAGCACTCGCCATCGCCGCCTCCACGCTCGTTCCCGGCGCTCTGCGCGCCCAGAGCGTGGACTCCACCATCGCCGTACGGAGCGGTGCGCGCTTCGAGCTCCAGAGCGTGTCGGGCTCGGTGCGCATCAGGGCGTGGAACCGGTCGCAGATCCGCGTCCAGGCCGAGTCCGACGGTGCGCGCGTGGACCTCGACGCCAGCTCCAGCGGCGTCTCGGTGCGGGCGATCCCTCACCGCGGCGAAGGAGACGTGGACTTCACCATCTCCGTCCCCGTCGGCACCCCGCTCGAGGTGCACGCCATCTCCGCCGATATCGACGCCAGCGCGGTGTGCGGCCCGGTCCGGCTCGGCTCGATTTCCGGCGGCGTGACATTGGTGTGCGCCACCGGGGACGTCGAGGTCGAGAGCGTCTCCGGGGACGTGTCGGCGACCGACATCCGCGACGGGCACACCGAGATCTCCTCCACCAGCGGCGACGTCGAGGTGCGTCAGGTCAAGGGCAGCCTCACCGCGCGCAGCGTTTCGGGCGACGTATCGCTGGAGCGCGTGGACGGCGACGACGTGGGTGTGGAAACGGTCAGCGGCGAGATCGGCTTCTCGGGCCCCATTCATGGCAGCGGCCGCTACCGCTTCCGCTCCCACTCCGGCGACGTCACGGTGCGGACCGAGGGTGATCTCAGCGCGACGGTCAGCGTGAGCACCTTCAGCGGCGACCTGGAGTCCGACTGGCCAATCACGATCAACCCCGGAGGGGGGCGCGGCCGCATGCACGGCCAGGACTGGGAGTTCACGGTGGGCAACGGTGGCGCGCGACTCAACCTCGAATCGTTCAGCGGCACGATCTACTTGCGGCGAGGCTCATCGCCGCGGCGGGAGGACTGATGAACTACGCAACCGTCGCTCTGGCGGCCGCGGCGCTGGCTTGCGCCCCGGGCCTCAACCTCAGCGGAGACCCCACCCCTACTCCGGCGCCGCAGCAGCAGGGCAACCAGTGGAACTGGCACGGCCGGCTCGCCCCGGGAAAGACTCTGGAGATTCGCGGGGTCAGCGGCTCGATCATCGCGGAGGCCGGCACCGGCGATGAGGTCGTCGTCACGGCGGAGAAGCACGGGCGCCGCAGCGACCCCGAGGAGGTGCGCATCGAGGTCGTCCAGGACGCCGACGGCGTGACGATCTGCTCGGTCTACCCCGGCAGCCGGAACCGCTGTGGATCCGACGACGACTACCATATGAGCACCCACGACAACGACGTCGAGGTGCGCTTCCACGCCCGGGTACCGCCCGGCGTGCGGTTCGCCGGTGAGAACGTCAACGGCGACGTCGAGGCCAACGACCTCTCCGGGCCGGTCAAGGCGTCCACGGTCAACGGGAGCGTGCGCGTCGCGACCTCCGCTGGCGACGCGTCGGGCAACACCGTCAACGGCAGCGTCACCGCCGTGGTGCGGGGGCAGGGCCAGGGCCCGCTGCGGTTCCGGACCGTGAACGGCTCGGTGACCGTGTCGCTCCCGAAGCAGCTCGACGCCGACCTCGAGGCGGAGACCGTCAACGGCTCGATCCAGACCGACTACCCGATCACGGTCACGGGCCGGCTCACCCCCCGCCATCTCAACGGGCGCATCGGGCAGGGGGGCCGCAGCCTGCGGCTCGAGACGGTGAACGGCTCGATCCACATCCGATCGGTCGACTAGCGGCTTGCTCCGCCGGGCAGGTGCCGCTACAATCGCCCCTCCAGTCCGGAGGGGCGATGTCGTTCGAGCCGTTCGCGATGGAGCGCTGGCAGAGCACCTGGGAGAACCGGGTGCGGTACAACATCTCGGAGAGCGGCGTGCATCCGCTGTCCATCGCGGAGCTGCTCGCCCTGGCCGGCGCCTCGCTTGAGAAGATCGCGGCCGCGCGCCTCGGCTACCCGCAGTCGAACGGCACCGAGCCGCTGCGCGCGGCGATCGCGGCGCTGTACCCCGGCGCGACCCCCGACCACGTCCTCGTGACCAACGGCAGCGCGGAAGCCAACTTCTGCGTCTGCTGGCGCTTCATCGAGCCCGGCGACCGCGTCGCGATCGTGCTCCCGACCTACATGCAGACTTGGGGACTGGCCCGGACCTTCGGCGCCACCATCGTGCCGATCTGGCTGCGCGAGGAGACCGGCTGGCAACCCGATGCCGCCGGGGTGGACGCCGCGATAGGGCCCGGCACGAAGCTCGTGATCGTGACCAACCCGAACAACCCGACCGGAGCGATCCTCACTCGCGATGCGATGGACCGCATTGTGGGGCGCGTGGACGCCGTGGGCGCTTGGCTGCTCGCGGACGAGGTGTACCACGGAGCCGAGCGCGAGGGCGTGCCGACGCCGAGCTTCTGGGGGCGCTCCGACCGGGTGGTGGTCACCAACGGCCTGTCCAAGGCCTACGGGTTGCCGGGCCTTCGCATCGGCTGGTGCGTGGCGCCGCCGCCGCTCGCGGCGGAGCTGTGGGCCCGGAAGGACTACACGACCATCGGGCCGAGCGTCGCGTCCGACCTGCTGGCCACCTGCGCCCTCTCGGCAGCGGTGCGGCCGCGGATCCTCGAGCGCACGCGCTCCATCCTGAGAGCCAACTGGCCGGTGCTCGAGCGCTGGTTCGCATCGCTGGGCGGGGAGTTCACGTACGGCGCCAGCGAAGCGGGGGCCATCTGCTACGCGCGCTATCGCTCCGCCGTCAATTCCTCCGCGCTCGCCGAGCGATTGCGCCGCGACCACTCGGTGCTGGTCGTGCCCGGAGATCAGTTCGGGATGGACCACTACATCCGATTCGGTTTCGGCCCGCCGACACGCGACCTCGAGGCCGCGCTGGAGCGGGTCGGCGCCGCCATGCGGACCCTGCACGACTGACGACCGCCGGACCCGGGTGCGCGTTGACGCGCCCGACGCCCTGACCTATGGTAGCACGGTGATCATCACAAATCCGCAGCACGCGGGCGCGGCTACGGCCACGATTCGTGCTCCGTACGACGGCGCCGAGGTGGGGATCCATCCGCTCGCTTCCGCAGCCGAGATGGAAGCGGCGATCGGCTCCAACCTGGCCGCGGCGGATGCTTGCCGGAGAATGCCGGCCTACGAGCGGGCGGCCTGCCTGCGGCGGATCGCCGACGCGCTCGAGGCTCGACGCGAGGCCTTCGCGCAGCTCCTGGCGCGGGAGGCCGGCAAGCCCATCACCCAGGCGCGCATGGAGATCGAGCGGGCGACCTTCGTCTTCCGCGACGGCGCCGAGGAAGCGACCCGCATCGGCGGCGAGGTCCTGCCACTCGACGCCATCCCGGCGGGGCGCGGTCGCGTCGGCCTGACGCGCCGCTTCCCGCTGGCGCCGATCGCCGCGATCACCCCGTTCAACTTCCCGGTGCTCCTGGCGGCGCATAAGCTCGCTCCGGCGATGGCGTGCGGCGCCAGCATCACCCTCAAGCCCCCGCCGCAGGACCCGCTCACGACGCTCATGCTCGGCGAGCTGATCGCGGCGAGCGGGTATCCGGCCGGCGGCGTCGCCATCGTACCGAGCGAGTTGTCCGTGGCACAGCAGCTGGTCGCGGACGAGCGGGTGCGGATGATCAGCTTCACCGGCAGCGCCGCCGCGGGGTGGGCGATCCGCGCGCAGGCCGGCACCAAGCGCGTGGCGCTGGAGCTCGGCGGCAACGCCGCAGCCATCGTCGAACGTGATGCCGACCTCGCCCTCGCGGTCGAGCGGTGCGCCGCCGCCGGCTACAGCTACGCGGGCCAGGCCTGCATCTCGTTGCAGCGGATTCTGGTGCACGAGGCGATCTACGCCGAGTTCCTCGACGCCTTCACCGCCCGCGTCCGCAAGCTCAAGGTGGGCGACCCGATGGAGGCCGACACCTACGTCGGGCCGATGATCTCCGAGGCGGCGGCCGAGCGCGCGGCGCAATGGATCGTCGCCGCGGCGCGCGGCGGCGCGCAGATCGCCGTCGGCGGAGGGCGACGGGGCGCCGTGCTGGAGCCGACGGTCCTCACCGGGACCTCGCCCGACCAGCAGGTCAACTGCGAAGAGGTGTTCGCCCCGGTCACCACGGTGACGCCGTACGGCGAGTTCGAGGACGCCGTGCGGGCGGTGAACGCGTCGCGCTACGGCCTCCAGGCGGGCATCTTCACGCGTGACATCGCGCGGCTGATGCGCGCCTGGGACCGGCTCGACGTGGGGGGAGTGATGGGAAACGAAGTGCCGACCTGGCGCGTGGATCGGATGCCATACGGCGGCACGAAGGCGAGCGGCGTCGGCCGGGAGGGCGTTCGCTTCGCCATCGAAGAGATGACGGAACTCCGGCTGCTCACCCTCTCGATCGAGTGATCGCGATGAACGCGCGAAACGTCCCGTGGTATATGCGTCCGGTGTTCGTCATCGGCTTCCCGCAGATGTCGCACCGGCCGCCGCTGCCGCGGCGCTGGGCACTGTACTGTGCGCTGGCCTATCTCATCCCGATCGTCATGATCGAGATCCTGCCGCCCGGAGAGGATGGCCTGTACCGCGAGCTGTCCTGGCTCACCACCCTCGCACCGGCCTTCATCCTCTCGCTCCACTACGGCATGCGCGGCGCCGTGACGGGGCTGGTCGCGGGTACGATTCTGTACGTCACGGTCCAACTCGTGGCGCGTCTCAACCTGATGCCGGTCAACGCGTCGGTGGTCCTGCCAAGCTACGTGGCGTATGGTGCCCTGGCCCTGGCCGTGGGTTGGCTCTCGCAGCAGTTGCACAATTTCTACCAGCGGCTGGTGAAGGCGGAGCGGCTCGCCGCGATCGGCGAGGTCGCCGTCACGATCCGTCACGAGGTCAACAACGCGCTCGCGGCGATTGTCGGCGAGGCGGGGCTGCTCAAGGCGGACGCCGAGCGGCTTCCGGCCGAGGACCGGCAGGGTGTGAATACGATTCTCGAGATGGCCAACCAGATCGGTGCGGACCTGCGCAAACTGGAGACGCTCGAAGAGGCCCCGACGACGACCTACATCGGCGAGACGAAGATGGTGGACCTGGACGCCGCGCCGCCGGCCGCCGGCGCCTAGCGCACCGCCGCGTCGATCTTCGCCGCCAGTTCGAAGTCCCTGACCGTGAGCCCGCCGGCGCTGTGGGTCGAGAGCGTCATCGTGATCGTGGTGTAGCGGACGTCGATGTCGGGGTGGTGGTCCATCGCATCGGCCGCCACCGCGACCCGGTCCACAAACCGGATCCCGTCGGCGAACTTGGCGAAGCTGAAGGTCTTCCGGATCGCATCTCCTTCACGCGCCCAACCGCCTGCGCCTTTCAGGCGCCCTTCGATTTCCTGCTCGGTCAGCTTGGCCATGGTACTCGCTCCCTTCTGACGGTCACACCGCGTGGACGACCAGGTAGGCCAGCGCCGCGATGACCGCGGCCGCCGGGATGGTGAGGATCCACGCCCACACGATCCGGCCTGCCAGGCCCCACCGCACCGAGGAAATCCGCTGGGTCGCCCCCACGCCGCTGATCGCGCCGGTAATCGTGTGCGTGGTCGAAACGGGAATTCCAAAGTGTGACGCGATGAAGATCGAGATCGCCCCGGCACTCTCGGCACAGAAGCCGCCGTACGGACGAAGCTTCGTGATGCGCTGACCCATCGTCTTCACGATACGCCAGCCTCCCAGCAACGTCCCCAGCGCGATGGCGGCGTGGGCCCAGAGAATGACCCACAACGGAATCACCGCCATGGTCGTGATGTGCAGGAAGCGCAGCGGGAAGTCCTTGAACGCCACCTGGGCTGAGAACAACAGGCCAACGACGATCCCCATCGTTTTCTGCGCGTCGTTCGTGCCGTGGCCCAGGCTGTAGGCGGCTGCCGAGATGAGCTGAAGCTTCCGAAACCAGGAGTCGATCTGCTGAGGGCGGGCCCGGCGGAACGTCCATCCGACCGCCACCATCATCACGAGCCCCAGGGCAAACCCCATCAACGGCGAGAGCACGATGAAGAGAATGGGCAGGACCCAGCCAGCCGGCACCAAGGCGCCCGCCCCCGCCTTGACGATCGCCGCCCCTGCGTAGCCGCCCATGAGCGCGTGCGAAGAGGACGACGGAATGCCGTAGATCCACGTGATCACGTCCCACGCGATGGCACCGATCAGCCCCGCCACGATGACCTGCGGATCAATCAGATCGATGCGTATGAGACCGCTGCCCATCGTCTTGGCGACCGCCGTGCCGAAACCGAAAGCCGCCACGAAGTTGAAGAAGGCCGCCCAGACCACGGCCCAGGACGGCCGCAGCACCCGCGTTGAAACCACGGTGGCGATGGAATTCGCCGAGTCGTGAAAACCGTTGACGAAATCGAAGGCGAACGCGACCAGGAGGATCGCGAGGACGAACGCGATGGTACCGTTCACTTAGGCGTGCTTCAGGGTGATGCTCTCGAGCACGTTGGCCACGTCCTCGGCCTGATCCACACAGCGCTCGAGGTTGTCGTAGATCTCCTTCCACTTGATCAACTCGATGGCGTTCGTCTCCGTATCGAACAGCTGGCCGAGCGACGTGTGATAGAGCGAGTCCGCCTCCTCCTCCAGCCGCTTCGCCTCGATGCACTGCTCCATCACTCCATCCCGCTTGCGCAGGTCTTCGACCCCCACCGCGAGGGTCGAGAGCGCCCGCTGGATCACGTCCGCCAGCTTCTTCACTCCCTCCGGCGCCGGCCCCACCCGGTAGATCTGCGCCCGGCGCGCCACCCCGTCGATCACGTCGATCACGTCGTCGAGGTCCCCGGCCAGCCGGTAGATGTCCTCCCGATCGATCGGCGTGATGAAGGTGCGGTCGAGCCGGTTCACCACCTCGTGGGTGATCTGGTCGCACTCGTGCTCGAGCCGCTTGATCTGCTCGGCGTGGTAGGGCGCGCGATCCGGCTCCCTGAACAGCCCGGCCAGGTGCTCCGCCGCTTCCTTGCTGCGGCGCGCCACCTGGATGAACAGGTCGAAGAACTCCTCTTCGCGTGGCAGCAGGCTGAACGGCACGACGACTCCCGGAGGAAAAGGCGGGCAGGAAGATAGCCGCCGCTCGAGGCCGCAGCCATCGGCCAACCGCCAGTTTTCCGAGGTCTGCTCTCACGTTTCCGCCGGCCATCCCGAACCCTTCGTCCCGACCTGGAGACCTTGCGTTGGCGCTTCATCGGTTTATATTCGGTTTACGATACCGAATAAAGACCGAAATACATCAGGTGTGTTGCATGGAAAACGTTACAGTATCAGATGTTGCACATGAAGAGCTGAAGACTAAGCCGCCTGGCAACGAGCCCTGCCCAGACTGCGGGAGTCCCACGGTGCGCGCCTCGGGCTGTCGCCATTGTCCTGCCTGCGGCTGGGGGCGCTGCGGATGAGCCGGGCTCTGCTGGACCAGCGGCAACGCGGCACCCGCTTCGTCCATCTCCCGATCAGGTCCATCCTGAACTCGCCGCAGCAGACGGGGATGGGATTCTGGTCGCTGAACCCGTATGTGGGGTGCGAGTTCGGTTGCACTTACTGCTACGCCCGTTTCGCCCATCGCTACGTGGTCGAGCGCGGAGGGGGCGGCCCCGCCGCGTGGGCCGACGACGCGTTCGAGCGGCAGGTCTTCGTGAAGAGTGAGGCGCCCGACGTTCTGGCGCTCACCCTGAAGCCGTCGCGCCTGGGCGATGCAGCCATCGCGATCGGCACCGCGACCGATCCCTACCAGCCGGCCGAGCGGCGGTTCGGCCTCACGCGGCGGATCCTGGAGCGGCTGGCGCAATTTCACGGGCTCAACGTCAGCCTCGTCACCAAGTCGCCGCTGGTGGTGCGGGACCTGGACGTTCTGGCGCGCCTGGCCGAACGGGGGCGCTGCACCGTCTACCTCTCGCTCATCGGCGTGGAGGTGCCGCTCATCAAGCGGTTCGAGGCGCGCTCGCCGATGCCGCAGGTGCGCCTGCGGGCGCTGGAAAAGCTGGTCAAGGGTGGGATCCGCGCGGGGGTGATGCTCGCCCCCGTCCTGCCGGGCATCTCCGACGGCGTCCCGCAGCTCCTGGCCCTGATGCGGGCCGCCAGGGCGGCGGGGGCGGCGTTCGTCCACGCCGATCCGCTCCGACTCTATCCGGCGGTGCGCTCGACGTTCCTCCCCGCCATTGCGCGGCATTTCCCGACGCTGCTCCCCCGCTACGAGCGGGCGTTCGACGCGCGCGGCTGCGTCACGGAGACCTACGCCCGCGCACTCGAGCGGCGGGTGGAGCGGCTCAAGCGCCGGGCCGGGTTCGGACAGCACGAGCGGAAGAGCGGCCCTGCGGAGCCCATCCAGTGGGCCCTGCCGCTCTAGTGCGATGGCCGTGCCGAACCTGCAACTCGCCTTCCCCGAGCGGCTCCAGCGGCTCGTCCCCGGCGCGCGCCGTGGCCTCGCGTTCGGCATCCCCGCGCTCGATGCCGCGCTCCCCTCCGGCGTCCCGCGCGGGCAGATCACGGCGCTGAGCGCGCCGTTGGGGAGCGGAGGCACCACGCTTCTCCTCGCCCTCGCCGCTACGACGCTCGTCGCCGACGAGGGGGTGGCGATCGTGGACGCCGAGCGCTCGCTCGCACCACAGGCCGCCGCCCATCTCGCCGCCCTCGGTCCCTTCTGGGTCATCCGGCCCAGAAGCGACGAGAACGCCTGGTGGTGCGCCGACGTGCTGCTCCGGACCGGCGCCTTCGGTCTGGTGATCGTGGACCGGTCGCCGGCGCCACCGCGCCGCGTCGCCGTGCGGCTGCAACGGCTGGCGCACGACAAGGATACGGCGCTGGTGATACGAGAGGCGTCGGCGACTGGAGGCACGGACGGACGGACGCACGGACGCACGGAAATGACGGCGAACTACGGTGCATCGGTGCGTCTGTGCGTCTGTGCGTCCAGTTCCGATTTCGTGCCCGCGCTGGCCGGCTGGGGCGGCGTCTGGCCGGCGCCGCGCACGCTGTCTGTCACCACGCTCAAGGGCGGCGCGCCCCGCGCCGCGGAGGTGGTCGTTGGCTCTCCCCTGCCGGATCGCCTGCGTCCGCATTGGGCGGTTCGCGATCGGCGCGCTCCACAGCGCGCCGACCGGCGACCCCAGCGCAAGTCGCGGAAGTAACGCCGCGACGGGAGCGCAGGGCGGCGGGGCCGCCGATCGGGCCGTCGTCGCCGTCGCCGACGTGCGCGGCAAACCGCGTGTCACGGCCACCAGCCGCGAGGCCGAACGCCGCGGCATCGCGGCCGGCATGGCGCTGGCGGAGGCGAAGGCCCTGGTCGCCGATCTCCTCGCGCTGCCCTGGGACGAGGAGCGCATCGCGCGCGCCGCCCTCGAAGCGGTGACCGCGTTTCTCGCCGCGAGCCCGCGCGTGTCGTGGGAGCAGCGGGCCGACGGGCAGGGCGTCTGGTGGGTAGACGCCGCCGGGCTGGGCAGCGAAGCGAAGCTCGCCGACCGGCTCCTCACCATCGCCACCGGCCTCGGCTTCGGCCCCGCCCGCGCCGGGATCGCCAGTTCCGCCATCGCCGCCTACGCGGCCACGTTCGGGCGCACGGTCGCACGGGCGCGCGGGCGCACCGGGATACGACCGCGGATCGTCCCGCCCGGCGGTGACGCCGCCTACCTCGCGCCCTTTCCCGTCACGCTCCTCGACCTCGCCGACGATCTCGCCGAGACCCTGCGCGGCCTCGGCCTCACGACGCTCGGCCAGCTCGCTGCGCTCGAGGCCGACGAAGTGGATGCGCGCTTCGGCCCCGAGGGGCTCGCCGCGCACCGCCGCGCCCGTGGTCTCGATGCGCGCGGACCCAGCACCCCCCGCGACGACGCGCTCCCCGCCGTCGAAGTCGAGCTGGGTGGTCCCGTCGCCACCGCCGAGCCGCTGCTCTTCGTCCTTCGGGGTGCTCTCGCCACGCTGGGGGAGGCGCTCCGCGCCAAGGGACTCGCCGCGCGCGAGCTCACCCTCGCGCTGCAGCTGGACGACGGCAGCACCGCCGAGCGCGCCGTCCGGCCCGCGCGAGCGACCTCGCATGCCGACACGCTGTTCGACCACTGCCGCGCCGCACTCGAGACCTGGCAGCTCCCGGAGCCCGCCACCGGTCTGGTCCTGCGCGCGGCCCTCACCGTCCCGGCCGCCGGCGAGCAGGGCGATTTGCTGGCGCCGCGCTGGGCCGACCCCGCCGCGCTCGCCGCGGCCTTCGACCGGATCCGCGGCAGCGAGGGGAGCGACGCGGTCGCCGTCCCCGGGGCGCGCGACGCCCACCTGCCTGAAGACGGGGGAAGCTGGACGCACGGACGCACCGACGCACGGACGCACCGAAACGCAAAGCCGTCGGCCGCAGGGCTCCAGACCGCACTCCGCCTGCTCGGCGCGCCCGTGCCCGTCCACGTCCGCCTCGGCCGGGACGGCCTCGCCGCGTTCAGGCACGACGACTGCTGGCACGACGTCACCGGATGGTCCGGCCCCGAGCGCCTGGCCCCGCGCTGGTGGCTCGGCGCCGGCGCGGTCCGCGACTACTACGTCACGCGCACCGCCGACGGTGCCCTCTGGTTGCTCTACCGCGCCGCCGGGGGACAGTGGTTCCTGGAAGGCTGGCTGGACTGAATGACAGCGGGCACGGAGGCACGGAGGCGCGGTCAGTCAGCGGCTCAGCTTCCGCTGCAAGCCGAAGGTCGTGCGGCTGGCCCGCTCCCGCACGGTGAGCAGAGCCCTGTAGCGAGCCTCGTCCAGATAGCCAAGATCGCGCGCCAACATCAGCAGAGTGTCCACCTCGGCGAGCGACCCCAGCGCGATGCTCAACGCATGTCGCAGCTCCGCGCGACCAAGGCGGGCATATCCCTCTGCGATGTTCGCGGCCGACGCGACTGCTGCGCGGCGCAGTTGTGCCGTCAGTCCAAATCTCTCGGCGGCCGGGAAAGCGGCGCTCGCCTCGTAGACCGCAAGCGCCACTTCCCGGCAACACTGCCACGCGACCAGCCGACGGTGCGCATCCACACGACCCAGGCTACAGCCCCGTTTCCGCCCGTGACGAATCACTTCGTTGCAGCACGAGGCTCTTTCCGCGCCTTCGTGCCTCCGTGCCTCCGTGCCCGCTGACTACGTCGAGCTGCACTGTCACAGCGGCTTCTCGCTCCTGGACGGCGCCTCAAACCCGGAGGCGCTGATCGAGCGCGCGGCCGCGATCGGCATGGGTGCCATCGCGCTCACCGACCACGACGATCTGGGCGGCGCCGTGCGCTGGGCGGAAGCGGGCAGGGAGCACGGCGTCGAGGCGATCGTCGGCCTCGAGTTGACGGTGGGGCGCGAAGCGCCATCGCATCTGACGCTGCTGGCGACGAATGAAGCCGGCTATCGCAACCTCTCCCGCCTGGTCACCGTGGCACGCAGCGGCGAGCGGGGCGCGCCCGCCGCCACGTGGGAGGACGTCGAACGCCACGCCGCCGGCCTCTTCTGCCTCACCGGCTGTCCCTTCGGCGAGATTCCCCGCCGGCTGGCCCGGGGCGACGACGCCGGGGCGCGCGATCGGCTTGGCCGGCTCGTGGAGTGGTTCGGCGGGTGCGTCGCCGTCGAGTGCTGGGACCACGCCCTGGCCTCCGAGCGCGTCGTCGTTCCGAAGCTCATCGCGCTCGCCGGCTCGTTCGACCTCCCGTGGCTGGTGACCAACGACGTGCACTATGCGACACCGCAGGGGCGGCTCGTGCATGACGTCCTCACCTGCCTGCGCCACCAGACGACGCTCGACGAGGCGGGCACGCTCCTCAGGCCCAACGGCGAGTGGTATCTGAAACGGCCCGAGAAGATCGTCCACCGCTGGCGCCATTATCCCGAGGCTCTCGCCGCCACCCGCGCGGTCGCCGAGCGCTGCGCCTTCCGCATGGCGGCGCTCACGCCGACCCTGCCCGCCTTCCCGACGCCGCCGGGCGTCACCGCCGACGCGTACCTCGCCTCGCTGGTTGCGGCGGGGGCGCGCGAGCGGTACGGCGAGCGGCTGACGGTGAGGCACCGCGAGCAGCTCCGCCACGAGCTGGACGTCATCGGGCGGCTGGGCCTGGCCGGCTATTTCCTCATCGTCTGGGACATCGTCCGCGAGGCGAACCGGCTCGGCGTGCTCGCCCAGGGACGCGGTTCCGCCGCCAACTCCGCCGTCTGCTATTGCCTGGGCATCACCGCCGTGGATCCGATCGGCATGGAGCTGCTGTTCGAGCGATTCCTCTCCGAGGACCGGCGCGAGGCTCCCGATATCGACATTGACTTCGCGCACCAGGAGCGCGAGGAGATCCTCCAGTACGTCTACCGCCGCTACGGGCGCGACCACGCGGCGATGGTGTGCGAGGCGATCACCTACCGTGGCCGCGCGGCGGTGCGCGACGCCGCCCGCGTTCTCGGCTTCTCGGTGCAGCAGGCCGAGAAACTCGCCGACGAGGCGGATCGCGACGGGGCACGCGAGACCGGGGAGAAACTGCGAGACGGCGGAGCGGCGGCGGCCGACCTCGACCCGTCGGATCACCGGGTGCGGATGCTGGCCGAGGTGGTGCATGGACTCCACCAGCTGCCGCGGCACCGCTCGATCCACGTCGGCGGTTTCGTGCTCACGGCCGAGCCGCTCGCCGACGTCGTCCCCATCGAGCCGGCGGCCATGCCCGAGCGCACCGTGATCCAATGGGACAAGGACGATCTCGATCCGGTGCGCCTCATCAAGATCGATCTCCTGGGACTCGGCATGCTCACGATGATCCAGGAGGCGATCCGGCTGGTGCGCCTGCACCGTGGCGTCACGATCGATCTCGCGCGGCTCCCGATGAACGACCCGGCGGTGTACGACATGCTCTGCCGTGCCGACACCATCGGGGTCTTCCAGGTCGAGTCACGCGCCCAGATGAACACGCTCCCCCGCCTGGCGCCGCGGGTCTTCTACGACCTGGTCGTCGAGGTCGCCTTGATCCGCCCCGGACCCATCCAGGGAGAGATGGTGCACCCGTACCTCAGGCGGCGCGCCGGACTCGAGCCGGTCACCTACCCGCACCCCGCACTCGAGCCGATCCTCGAGCGCACGCTCGGCGTGCCGCTCTTCCAGGAGCAGGGGATGCAGGTGGCCATCGCCGCCGCCGGCTTCACGCCGGGCGAGGCCGACGAGCTGCGCCGCGCGATGGGGCACAAGCGCTCGCACGAACGGATGGCCAAGATCTGCTCCAAGCTGGTCGAGGGAATGGCGCGGAACGGAATCGAACCCGACGTCGCCCGCCGCATCTTCAACCAGATCGCCGCCTTCGCCGACTACGGCTTCCCCGAGAGCCACGCTGCCAGCTTCGCGCTCCTGGTCTACGCCTCGGCGTACCTCAAGCTCTACTATCCCGCCGAGTTCGCCTGCGCGCTCCTCAATGCCCAGCCGATGGGCTTCTACGCGCCCGGCACTCTCGTCGAGGACGCCAAGCGGCATGGGGTAGAGGTCCGCGGCGTGGACGTGATGCGCAGCGACTGGGACTGCTCGCTGGAAGCCAGCGGGCACGGAGGCACAGAGGCACAGGCGCACGGGCAATCGCCTCTTTCTCCCGTGCCCCCGTGCGCCCGTGCCCCCGTGCCCGCCGTCCGAATCGGGTTCCGCTACGTGGCCGGCCTCGGGGCGAAGGCGCGCGAACATCTCGAGCCGCTGCTCGGGAACGGACGGCCCGCTTCGCTCGAAGCATGGGTGCGCGAAAGCGGCCTCACCGTCACCCAGCTGCGCGCGATCGCCGAGGCGGGGGCATTCGACGGGCTCTGGCCCAACCGCCGATCGGCGCTCTGGGAAGTGTTGAAGCAGGCGCGCGGCGCTGCCGGGCCCCTGGCGCCGGTGGCCGCGGACCGGAGGGCCGCGCCCGTTCCGTCGCTGA
>Ga0326726_10000498_pt1 | contig 36628 bp, 32 predicted proteins | sample MHFenrmetagenome_2_FD_207603 | JGI IMG/M metagenome (GOLD analysis project Ga0326726, IMG submission 207603) | Lab enriched peat soil microbial communities from Michigan Hollow, Ithaca, NY, United States - MHF15MN | ecosystem: Environmental > Terrestrial > Soil > Wetlands > Peat | place: USA...
TTCCAACCCCGCGGCGACGGCGCGCCGGAACGGCACGAGCTCCACCGTGTCGATCCGCTCGCGACTCGCGTGCACGGTGGTAACCGTGAGGTGCGAGTTCTCGTCGGTGTCGCCGTGTCCCGGAAAGTGTTTTCCCGTGGCCACCATGCCATGATCCTGCAGCCCCCGCATCACCGCGGTTCCCATGACGGCGACGAGCGCGGGATCTTCCCCGAATGAGCGGACGCCAATGACGGGGTTCGCCGGATTGTTGTTGACGTCGAGCACGGGCGCGAACGCCAGGTGCACGCCAAGCGCGCGTCCTTCGGTGGCGGTGACGCGCCCCTGTTGGTACGCGAGGCCAGTGTCGCGAGTGGCGCCGAGCGCCATCTGCGGCGGAAAGACGGTGGCGCCGCCGAGATAAATGTTGTTGGGCAGGAAGTAACCGCCGCGCTGGCGCATGCCCGCGCCGTACTCGTAGTCGGCGCCAACGACGAGCGGGAGCGCGCTGAGGCGCTGCATCGCGTTGAGCTTTTCGGCCGTCTCGATCGGTGAGCCGATCGACATGATGAAGCCGCCGACGTGCTGTCCGACGATCAGATCATTGATCCGGACCCAACCGGGGCTCGATGTCGATGTGAAGTCGCCGAACAGCTGCGGCCAGACGAGCTGCGCGGCCTTGTCGCGCGGCGATAGAGTCGCCAGCACCGAGTCGGGCCATGCGGAAGGGAGCGGGAGGCGAGAAGTGGGAAGCGGAGAGCCGGCGGGATGGCCGGCACAAGCGAGAAGGGCGACGGCGATGAATGACCTCGTCGCGCCAGTTGCCGAACGAGCGCCCGACCTGCGCCGGACTACCACTGAATCGTTCCCTTCTTCGATGTGTCGACGTTCTCTTCGGCGCCGGACTTGAACAGGAACGCCTCCATGTTCTGCTTGAGAAAGCTGCGCGCCTGCGGGTCCATGACGTTCAAGCCGTAGTGGTTGATCAGCATGGTTTGCTGACGAAGCCACTGCGACCAGCAATCCTGGCAGATTCCTTCGATGATTCGCTGGCCGATGGCGCCGGGAAAGGGCGGGCGCTCGAAACCGGGCTTGGTCTGGCCGCAGCGTGTGCAGGCGATGTTGGGCATGGAGTCCTCAGGCTATGCCGCAATTTAGTTGACTGTGCCGGACGAATATCGATTGTCACGGGCGACAGTCCGTTGCGCGGCAGCGAAACGAACAAGGGTCGGCGCGGCGCGCCGACCCTTCTCCGTTCTGATTCACGAGTGTCGCTAACTGGCGCCGCGGCTCACTCGGCGCGGGCGTAGTCAACCTTCGCGAGCCGAAAGACCTGAAGCAGGCGGATGTAGACCCACCCGATGTCGAGCTCGAACCACCGCGCCGCAAACCGAGCGGACTTCGGGTCGGCGTGGTGATTGTTGTGGAGCTCCTCGCCGCCGAGCCAGATGGCGATGGGTGAGATGTTGCGGCTCTCGTCCTTCACCTCGTAGTTCCGGTAGCCGAGCGCGTGCCCCACGCCGTTCACGATGCCGGCCGCCCAGAACGGAATCCACAGCATCTGCACGCCCCAGACGAGCGGGCCGACGAAAAAGCCGAACAGGTAGATGTCGATCGCCAACATGAAAAGAATGCCGAGCCAGTTGAGGCGGCTCAGGAGATGGCGCTCGATCCAGTCATTCGGCGTTCCCTTGCCGTATTTCTCGAGCATTCCAGGCTGGCGAACAGCGCGGCGGTAGTAGAACGCACCCTTGAAGACAATGTTGCGAAGACCCTCGAGCAGCGGGCTGTGCGGATCGCCCTCGCGATCGGCGAACGCATGGTGCTTTCGGTGGCAGGCGACCCATTCCTTGGTCACGATCGCAGTGGTGAGCCAAAGCCACACGCGCATCGGGAGCGCGGCGACGTAGTGCAATCGCAGGCCGCGATGGGTCTGAGCGCGGTGCAGGAAGAGTGTGACGCAGACGTTCGTGAGATGCCCTGCGATCACAACAAAGAGAATCGGCATCCACCATCGAGACGCCCAAACACCAAATCCCGGCATTGCCTTACCTCAGAACGGATGGAAGAGGCGGACCAAGCGAAGAAATCTAACGGCAGCCTGGGGTCGCTGCCACACGGACGATTCGGGGCCGGCACAAGCTACGGTCGAGTTGGGCTGGGCGGGATGGGGGTCGCCAGCCCGCCCGCAGTGGACACGACGAGGCGATCACCGAGCGGCGCGTCACCCCACGTGTCGTTCGCGGAGTTCCAGTCCGGTACGTGGGGATCGGGCCAAAGCCTGACCCCAACGACCGGACGAGTCACCGGGATGACCGCCGTGTAGCGGTTGGTTCGCGTCCAGATCTCCACGGGCAGCTTCACATCCTGGGTCGAGCCGTCGTTGAACTTGAGCCGCATCGTCACCGGAAATGGCACCTCCGTGACCCGACGAAGATGCACCTCCGCGACGTTCTCGCTGCTCGACCGTCTCATCGAGACGCCGTCGACCGAAATGTCGAGCACTCCTGTTCCATAGAAGAAGGCGTTCCAGAACCACGACAGGTCTGCGCCCGACACGTTCTCGACAGTGCGGAAGAAGTCGCCCGGAGTCGGGTGCTTGAACGCCCAACGCCGCGCATACTCACGCATCGCCCGGTCCATCGCCTCTCGACCGACCACATTGTCGCGCAGCGCGAGCAGCACCGCGCCAGGCTTCCGGTAGCCGATGGCAGCGAGCGCGTTCGCGTCGATTCGATCCGGCGGCGTCATCAGCGGAGATTGCGACCCATCGTCGACGACCTGCCGCCAGTTCGCGACGTAGGCCGGAAAGGCGTTCGAACCCGGGACGCGTCGCTCGTTGGAGAACGCGTTCTGATACGTGTTGAACCCTTCGTCCATCCACGCATACCGGCGCTCATTCGAGCCCACGATCATCGGAAACCACTCATGTCCCTGCTCGTGGTCGATCGTGCTGAAGATCGAGGCGGGGTCGTCGGTGCCGTAGTGGACCATCACGAACATGGGATACTCCATGCCGCCGACCGGCCCCGCCACGGAGGTCGCCTGGGGATACGGATACCGAAGCCAGAGCTCCGAATACGTGTGAATCGACCACTGTGTCTGCTCGGCCGCTGACTGCCACGCCCGCCCGGCCTTGGGGAATTGATAGAATGCTTGCGCGAGAACGCCGTCCCAACTGGTAGCGTCCCAGCGGAAGTCCGGCGCCGCCGCCCATGCGACATCGCGCACGTGTTCCGCGTGGAAGCGCCACGTCCTCGCGCCTGCCACGACGCGACCCCGGGCGGCCGCCGCTTCCTGGGCGGTGATCACCTGCACGACCGACGGCGAACGTGACGCCTGATCGAGCCGTTCGATCTGCGCGGACGTGAGCACTTCGGCGCGATTCTGGAGAACGCCGCTGCCGGCAACGACGTAGCCGGCCGGAACGGTGACCGCGTAGTCGATGTCTCCGTACTCGAGGTAGAACTCACCCTGCCCGAGATACGGATCGGTGTTCCAGCCGCGAACGTCGTCATAGACCGCGACGCGGGGGAACCACTGCGCGATCTCGTAGAGTGCGCTGTCACGGCCCATCCGATCGGATCCGTGATCGGGGACGGCGAAGGAGTACTGCATTCCGATGTTCGTCGTTCCACCGCGCGGAAGACACGGCGCGTCGAGGTCGACACGCATCATGGTGTCGTCGATTCGACCCACAGTCCCGCGGCCGTTCACCTGCAGTCCGGTCAACTCGTAGCCGCCGCGAAATCCACGAACGCCCCAGCGGGATTCCGACGCGAAGAGCGCGGAGCCCTTGCTTCCCGCACGATACAGGTTCTGGTCGAGCTGGATCCAGATGAAACGCAGAGTGTCGGGCGAGTTGTTGGTGTAGCGAATGCTGACGGTGCCGCGCACGCTGCGGCTCGTCGTGTCGAGCGTCGCGGCGATGGTGTAGTCAGCGCGCTGCTGCCAGTAGTCCGCACCCGGAGATCCGGAGGCCGTCCGCAGCGTGTTGGGTCCGGGCCACTCCATTCGGTCGAGCCTGCGCATTGGATCGTCGACGACCGTCAGCGGAGGCCGGCTCGGAGTCACGACGGGAGGATTCAACGCCGGCAGCGCGGTGTCGACGCGCACGGGTGTCATCACCTGCGGGTGGTGAAGCGAGCACCCTGCGAGCGCGACGAGCGACGAGATGACGATCGGTCGTTTCACGAAAGTGAGTCCTCTCGAGATAGCTTCCAGCTGTGGCGGGTGGCCGACTCAGCTTGAAAGGCCGGGGCGCGGCGAATAATCTCCGATTCAGACAATGCCCAAACGAGCCTCGCCGAGCCCGCCCGCGATTCCGAGCGTCGACCCGCCGGTATTTCGCGCGACACCAGAGGGAAGCGCGCGGTTCGCTGCGCGCTTTCCGGATCTCGTGCCCGGGTTCTATCGGCCGGCGACGTTCGGGGTGTCGATGTCGTCGATCGGCATTGGAACCTACCTCGGCGAAAACAGCGACGACGACGACACTGCGTACCACGCGGCCATTCGGCGGGCGGTGTCATCGGGGATCAACGTCATCGACACGGCGATCAACTACCGAAGTCAGCGATCGGAGCGAGCCGTCGGGGCGGCGGTGCAGCAACTCCTGGCCGCGGGGACGGTGACTCGCGAGCAACTCGTTATCAGCTCGAAAGGCGGGTACATCCCGCTCGACAAGACCCCGCCAGCGAGTCGGGAGGAGTACCGCAGCTATGTGCAGCGAGAGTTCGTCGATCAGCAAATCCTGAGGCCGGATGAGATTGTCGGCGGCGGCCACAGTCTCGCGCCGAGGTTTCTACGGTACTGTTTGGCGAAGAGCCGTCAGAATCTCGGGCTCCGTACAATAGACATCTATTACGTCCACAACCCTGGTCAATCTGCCACGGGAGGTTCGTCGGACGAACTTCGGGCGCGGCTTCGCCCGGCATTCGCGGTGCTTGAGGAGGCTGCCGAGCGCGGCGAGATTCACGTGTACGGCTGTGCGACATGGGACGAGCTTCGTGTTGGGCCAGACGTCCGCGGCCACATCGAGCTGGAGATGCTCGTTCACATCGCGGAAGAGTTGGCCGGGGACAGCCATCGGTTCAAAGTGGTCCAGCTGCCGATCAATCTGGCGATGCCGGAGGCCGTTCGATTGGCGACTCAGTCGATTCGCGGGAAGCCCGCGAGCGCCCTCGAGGCGGCGGCGGAGCTCGGGCTCACCGTGATCGCGAGCGCGTCACTGATGCAGGGGCAGTTGACGACCGGCTTGCCGCCGGCGTTGAGCGATCACTTCCCCAACGCGCGGACCGACGCCCAGCGCGCCCTCGAGTTCGTCCGGGGCATCCCCGGCGTCACCTCGGCGCTCGTTGGAATGAAGGAGTTGGCCCACGTCGACGAGAATATGGAAGTCGTGCGCAGACGCTGAGCCAGGCGACCAGCCGGAATCAGGTGTTCGCAGGGTTCCGGCCACTCGTCGGCGGGGCGCCTCCCATTCTCGTTCCGACCGTACGAAACGCCGTTTAGCGCCTGGTCGTCTTTCTCGGGATAGCGAACTCTTCATTTCGCCCCTTCTCGTTCAATCCCGGGGAGAATCCATGTCTCGCGGTTGTCGCAGTGGGTTCACGCTTCCTGAGATCCTGGTTACCGTCTCTGTGGTCGGCGTCCTGGCTGCCGCGGTCGTTCCGGCCGTCACGGAGTACGTCAACAAGGGAAACGAGCCGGCGTCGCAGCCCGACGTCCAACGGCTCCAGACCGCTATCGCGGGTTTCACTGCCGACGTGCGGCACTATCCGGGCGACCTGCAGCAGCTCGTGACGCCGATCGTCTCGATGAGCGGCAGCGGTGATTCGCTCGACTTCGATGGTTCGGCGACGCCGGTTCAGTTCACGCCGATGGAGGCGTCACGTTGGAAGGGGCCGTACACGTCGGCCCTGATTAGCACCGGGGCGACGGCCGGCGGCCAGCTCACCAGCGACCGCGTGTCCCTTACGATCGGCCGGAAGATCACTCTGTCGACCGGCTGGCTCACAGTCCCGATCCTCAAGCCGAGGACGTGCGCCGCCATCCTCGCGCTCGACGAGTCGATCGACAAGCCGTCAGCCGGCGCTGGCAACGAGGGAACGGAGGGCGTCGTGATCTGGAACGGCACCTGCCATGCCGGCAAACCACATGGTACGGTGACGAACCCCGTGCTCCGCGTCGGTCCGGCGAACTGAAGCCCTAAGAAAACTCGCACAACGAAGAGCCGAAGCGCGGCGGGCGCCCGATGGACCTTATGGTGCCGCGCGCTTCAGCGCGTCGATGTGTCGCCGCATCTCGGCAATGAAGTCCTGACCGTCATCGGCGGAACGCAAATCGAGGACGGTCTCGAATTCGCGAATGGCTCCGCGAAAGTCGCGAGCTCGTTCGAGGAACGAGCCCATGGCATGGTGCGCCGCGGCGTCGTTCGGGCTCGCCTTGATCGCGTCCTCGAGATAGCGGCGCGCCATCGTCGTGTCGCCGTTCGCCTCATACTCGCGCGAGATGCGCGTCTTCACGGCGGGGCGCGCGGGATCGAGCTGATTTGCCCGTGCATACGCTGGCATAGCCCCGGCATGGTTGCCCATGCCGCCGAACGCGTCGCCCAAGTTCACCCACGCCTCGACATTCTTGTCGTCGTGGTTGAGGGCCTGGCGAAACATCCCGATGGCAGCAGTTGTATCGCCGCGCGCCAGCAGGAGCACGCCGTAGTCGTTGTACGCCTCGGCCGTAGCATGCTGCGTCGCGATGGACTGTTGGTACAACGCGCGTGCGCTGTCGAGGTTGTTCTTCATGTGCTCGGCGTACGCGAGTCTGAAGAGGGAATCGGCGACTGCCGTCTTGGTCTGTGCTGGTCGCACAAACGACTCGCGCGGCAGATCCTGCGCAGCAGTGGTGTTCGAGCTGACCGAAATTGAGTCGGGCTCGCCGGGTTCCGGCTTCGTAATCTCGCGACGAGCATTGCTCGATTGCGGCTGCACGATCGACGGAGTCTTCGGCGGCGGCGGTGAAACCTCAACAGTGCGCGCAACGACCGGCGACGGAGCACCCTCGTTCGCGGCGACCGGAGGTTCGGATGCCTGAAGGAGGACCACTGGTTCCGGCATCGTCGGTACCGAGTCAACCAATGCCGGTGTGGTCTGCGCGAGGGCCTGCTTGGTGTTCGATGATCGCGTCAGGATGCCTCGCGGGATCAACGCGAGCGCGAGGACGACGACGAGCGCCACCACGATTCCGCGGATGAGCGTTAGCGGCGCTCGGCTGCTCTGGTGCGAGCCGAAATGGTCACGCGGGCCTTCGGTCAGCGGTCCAGACTCGGGGACGGAACCGCGAATGCTTCGCTCTCGCTGGGCTTCCTTCAGCGCATCGTTGATGAGGCTCATGGTGCCGCGCCGGTCGTGGCGCCGCGCTTCGGAGCGGGCTTCGCGACCGTGTCGCGACCGACCGGCGGACGCGCCGTGGTGTCAGGCGACGCAGCAGCGGTCGAGAGATTCCCGACCTGCGCGCAGAGGGACGAGATCGTCGTCAGCTGATGCGCAAGGCTCGTGTCGGACGCGGCGCTCGACGTAAGCTCGGGAGAGATGCGCTGACACGCCGAGGTCGTGTCGCCGCCATCCAGGTGCGCCTGCGACGCGAAGACCACGGCGCGTGCCCGGTCGAGGGGGGCGGCCGTGTGCTGCGCGAGCCGCTCGAGATTCTGAATCGCGGCCGACCGGTCACCACGCGAGATCTCGAGCTGGGCGAGCCGGAGCAGGACGTCATCGAGATGCTTCGACGTTCCGAACCGCCGCGCGAACGCGGTGAGCGCTCGCTCGGCGTCACTCGCGCTCGCCGCCGCGATCGTGCGCTGGTACGCCAACTCGTCAGGCGAACGAAGGCGCGAGGCAAGCCGCGGCCAGAAGACGACACCCGCAATGACCGCGGCAGCAAAGAACGTGGCGAACACGGCGCCGCGCCCCCACGAGCGTCCGGCGCGAACGGCTTTGGAATCGACCACACCGTCTTCGCCGCGAACCGCGGCGACGGCTTTTCGCACGTGTTGCGGTTGGATGTCGTGCGTCTGCGAAGCGTAGCCGGCGAGGAGCGCGCGATCGGAGATGAGATTGATCAAACGCGGTACGCCATGTGAAGCGCGATAGATCTCCTTCACCGCGCGCGGAGTGAAGCGGATCTGGTCTCCGGCGCCCGCAACGCCCAGCCGATGGCGGATGTAGCGATCGGTCTCCTGCGCGTCGAGGTCGGCGAGGGTGCAGCGAATCGAGACGCGCTGATCGAGCTGGGCCATCTGAGGCGTGCGGATCCGGTCGAGCAACTCCGGCTGCCCCACGAGCACGATCTGGATGAGCTTCTGCCGGTCGGTCTCGAGGTTCGACAACACGCGGACCTGCTCGAGCACCTCGGGGGCGAGATGCTGCGCCTCGTCGAAGATCGCGACGCAGCTCTTGCCGAGCGCGCTCTGCGCCAGGAGGAACTGGATGAGGCGGTCGAGCAGCTCCTTGCGCAACGCTCCCGGCGGCCCAGCGATCCCGAATTCCGTCAGGAGCGCGGCGAGCATCTCCAAGCCGTTGAGGAGCGGATTGACGATCAGCGCCGATTGAGCCCCGTCTCGATCCAGCCTCTCGATGAGATCGTAGCAGAGCGTCGTCTTGCCCGTGCCGGTCTCGCCGGTCACGATCATCAAGCCTTCGCGGTTGTTGATGCCGTAGATGAGCTGATCAGCCGCGTCCTGATATTGCTTCGAGCAGAGGACGAAGCGCGGGTTGGGCGTCAGCGAAAACGGCTTGTCGCGAAGTCCGTAGAACTGTTCGTACATGCTGTGGCCCTCCGCCGTGGAAGGCTGTCCGGAGACGATCGTGGCGTGAAGAGGCTGACGAGCTCGGAGCGCGCGCGGGTCAGCGTGTCGCGGCTGATTTCGGCAGACGACCGCGTCTCATACATCGCAGAGACGATCACATTTCCAATCGGCAAAACGCGACGCTTGCCGGGTTCGACTCTCAACGCCGCTTGTTGGGCGGCGGAGGTAGGCATCCTCCCCACAGAGCAGCCGCCGAGTCGACGGCTGTCGTTGCGCGCCGGCTCCATGCCGGTTGGCGCGGGTGCTATTTCCAGTCGGCGATGAAGAGGTTGAGTCCCCCTTCCGGCACGATGCGACCCGACGCCCAGACGAGCTTCTTACCGTCCGGACTGAACATCGGAAAACCGTCGAATTCTGGATCGTCGGTTATCTGCTCCAGGCCAGTGCCATCCACGTTGACGAGATAGAGCTCGAAGTTCCGACTTCTGGGGGCTTTGTAGTTCGACGAGAAGATGATTCGACGGTCATCGGGGGTGAAATACGGCCCGAAGTTCGCGCCGCCGAGGTTCGTGATCTGGTGCTGGTCGGAGCCGTCGGCGTTCATCACCCACAGCTCCATGCGGTTCGGACGCACGAGCCGCTGCTTCAGGAGAGTCTCGTACGACACGAGCGCCGTATCGGTCGGATGCCAGGCGCGGTAGACGATCTTCTTGCCGTCGTGGGAGAAGAACGGCCCGCCGTCGTATCCTTTCTGGAACGTCAGCCGCTTCATGTTCGACCCGTCGACGCTCATCGTGTAGATGTCGAGGTCCCCGTCCTTGAGGGACGTGAACACGATCGTCTTCCCGTCGGGTGAGAGCGTGCCCTCGGCGGTGTAGACGCCGAAGTTGGTCAGGCGCTTCAGTCCCGCTCCGTCGGGATTCGCGGTGTAGATGTCGTACGGATCGAGCCCCCACACGTAGCCCTTCGACGGATCGGGCTTCGGTGGGCACGCGGTGTCCGCGGCGTGCGTGGACCCGAAGAAGATCTTGCGGTCCCCGTCGTAGAAATAGCCGCAGGTCGTCTTCCCGAATCCCGTCGACACGCGCTTCAGGTTCGTGCCGTCGATGTTCATGACGTACTGCTGATCGCAGGTGCGTCCGTTGCGCGTCGACTGGAAGATCAGCCGCTTGCCGTCGCGACTGAAGTACGACTCGGCGTTGTCGCCGCCGTGCGTGAGCTGCTTGATGTTCGAGAGATGCGGCTCGCTCGACGCGGCGCGCTGCGCGCTGCGCGCGGCGCGGTCTGGCCCAAAGAAAACCGCCGCCACGACGGCGGTCGCGGCGGCGGTAACGTGGAGAGTTCGCATCCCGATAATCTAGGGCTTCTTCGGGGGAGTGGGAGCGATGGTCTGCGCCAACGGCTCCCCGGCGACGGCGAACAGCTCTCGCTGCGACGAGCCCTTGTCGAGGAGATCCATCGCCTTGCGCAGCGGCGCGTCGAACGCGATGTCGCGCCGCTTCGCGGTCGAGTCGCCGAACGCGTAGTGCGCGACGTTCTGATCGAGGAAGCGGGTGATGTAGCGGCTCGCACCATCGTACAGCTTGCGGTCGCTGATCACGCCCTTGGCCTGCAGCCGATTGTACAACTCGTTCACCCACGCCGGCTGCACGGTGTAGCTCTGGTTCACCGTCTTCGCCAACTCCATGCTGTAGTCCGTGATGACGGTGCGGAAATCCTGGCCCTTCGGCGCGATCGCCTTGTTGAACTGCTGCTCCGGCGTGGTCAGCGTGTCGTCCTGGACGATGACATCCGGCGTGATGCCGCCGCCGCCGTACACGACGCGACCGGCGTCCGACTTGAAGGCGGGACGCGCCTTCTTGGTCGCGTTGGTTTCGTTGGTGTCGACCGGCGTCTCGACGAACTGTCCGTTCACGAACTTACGCGGACGCTGAATCGTGCGGCCGCTCGGCGTGAACCACTTGCCCGTCGTGAGCTTCAGCGCGTAGCCACCGTCGAGCGTGTAGACGCCCTGCACGAGACCCTTGCCGTAGCTCGTCTGACCGACGACCAGGGCGCGATCATGATCCTGGAGCGCACCGGCGACGATCTCGGACGCGGACGCGGTGTGCTCGTCGGTCATGACGATGAGCGGAATCGTCGGCGCGAGCGGCGCGGACTCCGCGACGTCGACCTCAGGCGCACCTTCGCGGCCACGGACTGCCAGAATCTGCTGTCCCTGCTTCAGGAACAGATTGGCCACCTGCTCGCTCTGTTTCAGGATGCCGCCCGGATCGCCGCGCATGTCGAGAATGATTCCACGCACGCCCTCAGCCTGGAGCTTCTTGACCGCGGCCGAGACGTTGTCGAACGCATTTTCGTTGAACTGCTGGAGCGGGATGTAGCCGATCTTGTTTCCGAGCGACAGCGTGTACGGCACCGCCGGAATGTGAATGAGCGCGCGCGTGAACGACGCATTGATCGGCGAGGGAACGCCCGGCCGCGCGAACGTGACGTTCACCTTCGTGCCGGGTTCGCCGGTGAGCGAATCGGAGACGTTCGTGATCGTCCAGCCCTGCGTGGACAGCGGTCCGACCTTCACGATCTTGTCGCCTTCGCGAACGCCGCCAGCTTCGGCGGGCGTGTTGGGATACACGGTCTCGACGGTGATGAGGTGCGTCTGCGGGTCCTCGGCGATGAGCATGCCGAGTCCGCCGTAGCGACCGCCCGTCTTACTCTCGAACTGCTTGACGTCCTTCGGCGTGAAGAGCTCGCTGTACGGATCGTTGAGCTCTTTGACGAGCCCGCGAGCGGCCTTTTCGAAGACGTCCGACGTGGGAATCGTGTCGACGTAGCGCTCGCCGACGAGAGACATCACCTGCTCGAGCAGCAGGCCGCCTCCGCGCTGCGAGCGGCTCTGGATGATGAAGCCGCCGGCGACCACAGGAACGCACAGGGCGCCGATGAGCGCGAGTTTTCGGGAGCGAAGCATGCGAAGATCCAGCGTGATGGTTGTTCGTGAACGATAACGCGGGCCGCCACGTGTTCGTTCGGCGGCGGGGCCTACTGCTTCTCGGGCGAATCTGGCAAGGAAGGGGCCTCACCACCATGGCGGCCCCAAAGGGACTTCCACGACAGCGCGACACCGGACCGGAATCGCTTCTTTGTGAGGCGAAAGCCCTCGGGAGAGATAGCGATGGTAAACGGCTCGCCGTCGATCTCGATCTCACGCCGAATGGTCTTGTCGAGCTTTGTCGCCATGGGTCTTCTCGAGTAGTACCCTGATGAATCGCGCCCGTTCGACGGATCCGTCCGGTCGGTAGGTCCTACGGTTGTTTACGCGCCAACAAGTAGTCTACGAACCAAGCTCTTTGCTGTTGACGAACGACTGCCTCGCGAATCACTCCGCTGGCGCGAAGCATGTCGTGAGCGGGCTGAAGCACGCGTTGGAGGTGGGACGGATATCGTTGTACGAGTGGCAGTTGCTCGCGAAGGCGGTCCAGCGAAACGCGCCACGCCAAGGCGCCGCCGGCCCGGGCGACCTCGAGCAGCCGATAGAGCCTCCGGGCGACGGGGGACGGAAGCGACAGATACCGAGCCACGTTGAGCGACACCGTGTGGCGGGCCGCCAGGTTTTGCCGGACAACGGGAGACACAACCACCCTCGCCTCGCCCGGCTCCGACGCCACCACCGCCGGGAAGAGCGCCAGCTGGTCGCGCTCGGACAACCGCCGGCGCTCGATCATCACGGAGCTCAGGAGCGTGAAGCTCAGATCCGCGACCTCCGAGGTTGCCGCGTCGAAGTAGCTCTGCTCCGACTGCAGCACCGTTCGCTCGAGGCGGGTGAGCGCTCCGCGCAACTGCTCGTACGTGCGGCCGTCGGCCTGCCTTCCCGTGGAGCGAAGGAAGGAGTGGAGCGTGAACGACACGACGCCATCGGCCGGCTGACCCGCCTCGAGATATCGTCGCATCAGCTCGACGTAGACGTCCTGATCGAACGTGCCGGGGAGACGGTCACCCGGACTCGCGAGCACGCGCCAGCGGCCTCCCTGATCCGTGAGATATGAGATCGAGGGTTCCTCGCCCGTATCGCTCAGGCGAAAGAGCGGAAACTCCTCGAGTGAGCGATCGAGCAGCACCGTTCTCGCCGCGGCGCGTCGCTTGACCGCCAGCGTCATGAAAGCGGCACCAGCGCGCCCGTGACGGCACTGGCCGCCGGCGAGCAGAGGAACGTGACGACCGCGGCGACCTGCTCACGCTCGACGTAGCGGGCGTCAGGTCCCATCGAGGTAAGATTCGCCGCGGTGCGAATGGACGTAGGTGCGACTGCGTTCGCTCTCACTCCGTTCGCGCGCTCCTCGGCGGCGATCGCGCGCATGAGTGTCGCGACGCCGTTCTTCGCAACGGTGTAGGCGGACATGTTTGCCCCGGTCGATCCAGGAAGCGCCGCTTGCGACGCGAACAGAACGATCGCGCCGCGCGCGAGTCGAATCGAAGGCAGAAACGCGCGCGTCGTGAGAAACGCGGTGGTGAGATTGATCGACAGCTGACGATTCCACACCTCGATCGTGCTTTCGGCGACGGGGCCACTCATGGCGAATCCGCCGGCCATGTGCACCAGCGCGTGAAGCTGCGGCCCGTGGTTCGCTCGCACAGTCTCGACGAGCGCCGCGATGCTCTTCGGGTCCGTGAGGTCGCAGGCGTAGCCGCGCGCGGACTTCCCGCTCCGCTGCAATGCGGTGGCGCGCGCCTCGACCTTGGCGGCGGTTCGGTCGACGAGTGCGAGAGAGGCGCCAAGGTCCGCGAAGGCGGCAGCGACCGCCTCGCCCACCTGCCCCTCCCCGCCGACGCCGGTTAAGAGAACAGTCGAGCCGGAAAACATTGAGAGAAGACGACGGAGGTCGTGCGACTGAGCTGCGGTCTCGTGGGTCGTCGCGCCGCGAAAAGGCGGAGCGCGGCGACAGCCTTAAGCATGGCAGTCGAGGCCATCGGGCCGCAAACGTGCGCCGAGCTCGTCGTGGCACGGTCCGTGTTATGTGTCCCCCGGGGGTGTCAATGTCCCGGGTTACCCGCGTTGGAAAAGTGCTCGTTGCCGTGAACGTCATCGCGCTGGCGTTGATCGGCCTGCTGACGGTGACGCGCGGCACCCCCGTGGGCGCCGTCGTCACAATGTCCGGCTCGGGTCCGCCGGAAGTGCGGGACACGCTGTTCGAGCGGACGTTCGAGCTGTTCACCGGCACGCACATCTTTCCGGGCAACGTCGTCGAGCAGGCGCTGGACGGCAACGGAACCTATCCGCGACTCTGGTCCGACCTCCGCGGCGCGCAGCATTCGATCACAGTGCAGATGTACTACTCGCTCCCGGGTGTGGTGGCCGACTCGATGGCGGCCATCCTCAAGGCGCGGGCTCGCGCGCACGTTCGTGTTCTCTTTTTGATCGACGCGTTCGGCTCGCAACATCTGTCGCGGTCGTGGCTCCGGTCGCTGCGCGAGTCCGGCGTCGAGGTCGCGAAGCTCCGGTCGTTGCGCTGGTATTCGGTTCACGACGCGAGCGATCGGTCGCACGTGCGCGTCGTGGTCGTCGACGGGCGCATCGGGTACACCGGTGGATTCGGTCTCGCGGACTATTGGCTTGGCAACGGCCGCGCCGACGATCAGTGGCGCGAATCCAACGTGCGGTTCCGCGGCCCGACGGTGATGCAGCTCCAAGCGGCGTTCGCCGCCGCATGGGCGGAAGCGACGGGCGAGCTGCTCACGGGTCCGCTGTTCTTTCCAACGACCGGCTTTCAACCGGTCGGGTCCACGCACGCCGGGCTGCTCTTCACCGCGCCGACCACGGGAAGCACGCCCGCCGAACGATTCCTCGCGCTCACGATCTCGGGAGCGCGCAGGACGCTCTACATCACCAACTCGTACTTCGTTCCGGACGACGACTTCCGCCGAATGCTCGAGGAGGCCGTTCAGCGCGGCGTCGACGTTCGCGTCCTCACCGTGAGCGCGAAGACAGACGTGAAGACGACCTGGTACGCCGGACGACACCGATACGAGGAACTGCTGCGGGACGGCGTCCGAATCTACGAGTACCAGCCGACGATGCTCCACTCGAAGACGATCGTTGCCGATGGCCTGTGGAGCTCGATCGGGTCGATGAACTTCGACAATCGATCGATGGCGTTCAACAACGAATCGAATCTCGTGGTGCTCGATCGTCCGTTCGGAGCGCAGATGGACTCGGTGTTTCTCGACGACCTTCGCTATTCGAAGGAGATCAAGCTCGACGAATTCCGTCGGCGGTCCGCCTGGTCGAAGCTGCTCGAGGCCGGAGCGACGCTCTTGTCGCGTCTCCTGTAGTCAGCGAATGTCTTCGCGGCCGAGCGCGGCCCGTATCGCCTCGCGCATCGCGACCAGCGCTTCGTCGCGCGACGCCGGCGAGTCGTCGCGCACGTGCAGCTCGACGCCGTCGGCGACGGTGAGCCGGCGCCAGCTCGGGGGCGGCTCGTCGTCCACCGTCTGCCGGCGCGTTTCCACGGTCGCGCCGAGGGACGCGGCGAGCGACGCGGCGACGCGCCGCTCGAGTGCGTCGCCGGTGAATTCCGCCATCTCTTTCTTGATGGTGTCGAGCGTGACGCCCTCGCGCTGGCGGATCTTGATCGCGAGCAGCTGCAGGAAGTGACGGTAGTTGTAGGTCGCCGAGGTGCCGGTCCCCTCCGGCCGAGCCAGCAACCCGTTCGCGACATAGAAGCGAATCGAGCGCGCACTTGGCGCGGCGCGAGCCGACGCGTTCGTCGGTCGCACGCCCGCCGCATCGACGAGCGCGGTGACGTGCGCCGCGAGCCCGCGCGCGTTCCACGGCGCTTGCCGCGCATGCGCGCGGAGCATGGCGATCGGCGATTCAGCCATGCATCGCGGGGAGCGTGAACGTCAGCGCCGCGCCCGCGCCGTCCGCGCGAAGCGCAACGGCCCCGCCATGTTCGATCAGGATACGGTGCGCCACCGCCAAGCCGATGCCGGCGTGTCCCTGCTTCGTCGTGACGAGTGGCTCGAAGGCTCGGGCGAGCGTCTCGTCGTCGATCGGAGGGCCGTCGTTGTGCACCACGGACACCCACACGCCGTCGTCGGTGACGACCGAGCGAATGCCGATATCGCTTCCCTCCGGCGCGGCTTCGATCGCGTTCGTCAGCGCGCAGGATAGCGCGTGGCCGAGCTGCTCAGCGTCGATGTTGCAGGTGGCACGGGGCTCCGCGATCGTGTGCTGAGCGAGGATCGCCTTGGACTCGAGGTCGCCTCGATGCCGCTTGATCACATCGTCCCAGACGTCGTCCGGGTCACCGGGCTCGAGACGGACCGGCGTCGGAGCGCCGTATTCGAGCAGGGCGTTGACGTACGTGTTGAGACGGTCGGCCTCGCGCAGAATCCGACCGATGTTCTTCTCGATCACCGGATCGTCGCTGACTCGATAGCGGAGCAGCTGCGCCGCCGAGGCGATCGCGAAAACAGGATTCCGCAGCTCGCGCGCGAGCGACGTGGCGACGCCCTGCGCCGCCCTCATCCGGTCGCGCTGTACGTGCCGTTGGGAAAGCGGAGGTGACTCGGATCCAAGCTCGGGCTGTGCGGCGGTCATGCTGGATATTATCCGTCGCGACGGCGCGGGGAAACCAGAAAGAAAACGGCAGCGGAGCTGACGTGCCGACGCTCCGCTGCCGAATGAGAGTGCGCGATCGACTCAGCGACGCTTCTTTCCGCCCTTCTTCGCGGCTGGTTTCGCGCTCTTCTTCGCCGCTTTCTTGGCCGGTGCTTTCTTGGCCGGCTTCTTGGACGCCTTCTTCGCGGTTGCTTTCTTGGCCGGAGCCTTCTTGGCCGCTTTCTTCGCGGCCGGCTTCTTCGCAGCCGCCTTGGCGGGCTTCGCGGCTTTCGCCGGCGCGGCGGTCTTCTTGGCGCCGGCGCTCGCCGGCGCCTTGGCGGCAGCCGATTTCGCGGACTCAGTGCTCATGGCGGCGACGGCGCCACCAGCCAGCGCTCCCGCAGCTGCTCCCGCCGCGGCGGCAGCGGCCGCGCCCGATCCTGCCGGCCGACCTGGCCGGCCGCGGCGCGGCGCACCACCGAACGGTTCGGCCTCCTCCTCGTCCTCGTCAGCGGCCTCGATTGGCGTCGCTTCCTCCTCGTCCTCGTCGACGTCGTCGGCCGAGTCCCACAGGTCGTCGCTATCGTCCTTGTGGGTCATCCAACCGCCGTCGTCTTCATCATCGTCGTCGTACGACGCGCCGCCCCCGCCACCACCCCCACCGTATCCGAGATCGTCGACGTCATCGTCTCGATCAGCGAACCGGTACTCCTCGCGCAACTCGTCACCTCGCGGCATGCCCGCCTCCAGAGGGTTGTGATTACCGAGATATGGATCGGCAGACGGCGGCCACACCGACTGCACCTCGTTTGCCGAGCTTGGACTGCGCTTGCTGCCGCGCAGCGCTTGTTTTCAACGCCTTAGTATACTGAGCGGAGCGCTTCGTCAAGGAGATGACGGCGAGGGCTCACACAATGTTGGCGACTGCGGATCGCGGAGAGTGAAATCGTGCCGAGAGTGATCGTCCTCGTGGCCGGCGCGGAAGACGCGACGGCGGTGTTGGCGGAGGCAGTCGCCGCGGGAGCCGCGCACATTCGATTCACCGAGGTCGACGTGCGCACCACCTCGAGCCGCTCGACGAACGATCGCCAGATCAGAATGTGGGGCGGGGTCGATGAGCTTCGCGACTGCGACGCGGTGGTGTTCGTGCCGTCGCTTCAGGCGGATTCGAACGCCGCGTTGAGCGGGGTGCTTCAGACCGCCGAACGTGAGCCTGCGGACACGTTCCTGAACACCATCTTCGCCGTCACCGGCGCGAGCGACGCGGCGTTCCTGGCCCGGATCGCGAACCTCGGGCGGAATCATCGTGTCGCCCCCGCGCGGCTCGCAGGACTCGACTCGGCAGGCACACGCCCTCGGCGGGCGCGTCGCCAAGGTGGTGGAATGGGTGCGGCATGCGCGGTCGCACGACCACGGCCACACCCACGAGCACTCACACCATCACGATTGAGCCGACGTCGCAACCCTCAATCGACAAATTCCACGGTTATCGTCTTCTCGATGACGCCGGCCTTTACGCCGCGCTCGAGAAAGAGACGCACCGCCTCACGTCCGCGCTCGCCGTAGTCGAGCGTCCAGTCGTTCACGTACATCCCGACGAACGTATCGGCCTTCGAGCGGTCGAGACCTCGTGCGTATTGCATCGAGTGGTCTAGCGCAGCCGTGCGATGATCCAATCCATACGCGATGCTGTCGTGGAGATGCCGCGAAATCTTTCTCGTCATCGTCTCGCCGAGGTCCTTCCGAATGACGTTGCCGCCGAGTGGGAGGGGCAGCCCGGTTTCGCCAAACCACCATTCTCCGAGGTCCTGGATGAGGTGCAGCCCGTTGTCCGCGAAGGTGAGCTGACCCTCGTGAATGAGCAGGCCGACATCCACGTCGCCCCGCATGACCGCATCCTCGATTTGATCGAACGGCGTCACGACCGGCTCGAAGTCCGGTTCGAAGAGGCGAAGCGCCAGGTAGGCGCTCGTCAGCTTTCCCGGAATGGCGATGCGTTTGCCGCGAAGGTCTGAGCGCGACATCGGGGACCGAGCGACGAGTCGCGGTCCATATCGGTCCCCCATCGACGCGCCGTGGGGAAGCAGCGCGTAGCGGTCCGACAGGTAGGCGTACGCATGAATCGAGACAGCCGTCACCTCGAGCTCGCCGCGCATGGCGCGCTGATTCAACGTCTCGATGTCCTGGAGCTCGTGGACGTACGTGAGACCTTCCGTGTCGATCTTCCCGGACGCGAGCGCGTAGAACATGAACGCGTCGTCCGAATCCGGGCTGTGCGCAACGTGAATCGTCGTCATGGACGCTTGGCCGTGAGGGCGATGGTGATGTCGTTTTCGTGCGTGATGTACTCGGGGAGCTGCTTTGCGCGTTCGGCCGGCGCCGCCGCGACGAACTTGTCATAGTACGAGCGCTCGGCCGCCGCGTCCTTCCGAATTCGGGCCGCGTTTCCCGCGAGGATGAGCCCCAGCAGATGCGTCGGCTGCTTCGCGAGGATGGTATCCGCCTCGGCTCGCGCGATTGCTTCGTTTCCCGAAACGGCGGCAATTCGGCCGAGGTCGTAGCGTCCGTCGAGGTCCAGATTGTCGATCTGTTGGTAGGCCGCGATGGCCATCGGCGCGAAGAGCTGCACCGAGTCGGCGCGACCGCGCTCGTGGGCGCTCATGACGCGGTTGTAGAGTCGGACTGCCCGTTCCGCCGGAGACATGCTGCTGATGTCGGGAGGCCGACCACCGCCGGCGGCTCCAGCGAACGGCGCCGCCGACGTGTCCAACGGCGCGGCGCCCGACGCATCGGGGGCCGATCGACTGAACCGCTGGCCAGCGACGAGCGCCACGAGGGCGACCAACGCGATCGCCGCGACGCTCCACGGAAGGGCGTTCGAGAACCCGCGCTGATCGGCCGCCGCCGCCGGTGCCGCACTCGCACCCGCCGGTGCGCCGCACCGGTGGCAGAACTTCGCGCCCGCCGTGAGCGAGCCGCCGCACGAGGCGCAGGTGGCGCCGGCGAAGGGAGTCCCGCAGTTGGAGCAGAACTTCCCGACAGATTCGGCGCCGCAGGCCGGGCATTTCTGCGGCGTCGCGCCGGGCGCGGTTGGGGAGGAAGCCATGCAGGAAAGCTACATGCCTGACTCGGCGGGCGCGTCAGGGGTGGGCGCGCGCCGGGGTCATTTCACGGGCCGATATTCCGCGGCGAGATAGATCGACAGCGGCGTGTCGCCGGGGACTCTCACGAAGCCTGTGCCGGGACCGCCTCCATACGATTTGACCCAGCTCGCAGCGAGCCCCCAGTCGTCGGTCCCCAGCACCGTGATGCCTCCGCTCGGCGTGATCCCCCAGCCGGAGCGCCAGCGGGTCGGCAGACCCCAGCGACGTCCGTCGGCGGTCGATCGCACGGTGCGCTCGTCGAAGATCGCAGCCTGATGGTCCACACCGAGCAACTCGGTGGGGGCGTCCCACTTGAATCCGCCGAGCCCCGGAAACTTGCCGGCCGAGTCGAGTGACCAGAGGAGCGGCGGTGCACCTGACCAGACGATCTTTCCGCCGGAATCGAGATAGCGCCGGAAGAGCGACGACTGCGCCGGCGTGGACATGAGCGAGTGCGGCACGTGATCTGTGGCGAACACGACGACGCTGGGTTCGTGGTCCGCGATACGCGCGCGAAAGAAGTCGGCCGCGTCGTTCGGGCCGAGCGGTGCATAGCGGCGATGCGTGAGGAACGTCGCGATCTCGGTTGCATGCGGCCCGAAGTCCGGCCCGGCATAGGCAGAGTCGAGAAACACCGCGCGGTGCACGTCGGCGCCATTCGACAGGCGGAGTGCGTAGACCCCACCATCCGCGCTCCCGAAGAAGACGAGATCGCCAGCGACGACAGGCGAGCCGAAGATTCCCGCCCCAGCCACGAAGACGGAAAGGCCTTTGCCCGTACGCCGATCGATGACGCGAAGGCGTCCAGCACCGTCACCGATGAAGAGCTGATCGCCCGCGACGGCCGGCGACGACCACGCGATCGCGCCGATGGGCGTGCGCCACAGTTCGCGACCAGAGGCCGCGTCGAGCGCTTGAACGAACTGCGCATCGGAGCTGCCGTCGTAGACGACGCCATCGGCGACCGCGGGCGAGCTGTTGATCCACGAGACCTTGTGATCGTAGCGCCATTTCAGCTTGCCGTCGCTCGCGTCGATGGCGTACACGAAGCCGTCGCGCGCACCGACGAACACGACGCCGTCGGCGACCGCCGGCGACGACTGAATGCTCCGTCGATCGAATCCGTAGTTGCCGGAGTTGAGCGACGCGCCTTCGGTGTCGTAGCGCCATCGCTGCTTGCCGGTCGCGAGGTCAAAGGCGTAGACACGGCCATCGAAGCTGCTGGCGAATACCACGCCATTCGCGACAGCGGGCGACGTGCGAACGCGACCGTCGGTTTTCGCGCGCCAGCGCACCTTGCCCGACGCGACGTCGACGGCGTACACGTAGCCGTCTCCCGCGCCGAAGAGCGCGACGTCCTTCGCGATCGTCGGCGACGACGTGTAGCGATCGCCGCTCTCGTGGCCCCACGGAAAGGGGAGGAGCGGGCCGGTGGACATTCGCCACTTCACCGCACCGGTGCCTGCATCGACCGCGAAGAAGTGTCCGTCGTAGCTTCCGACGAGCACCAAGCCGTTCGCCACCGCGGGCGACGACGCGATCGCGGCGCCCGCGTCGAAGCTCCAGATCTTCGCGCCGCTCACACGGTCGAGCGCGTACAGATGGCCGTCGCCGCTTCCGACGTACACACGGTCGCCCACGACGGCGGGCGACGAGATGACGTCGCCGTCGGTGGGAAAGCGCCACTGCATGCCGACGATGGTGGTGCCGCCGCCCCGGTATACGCCCACATGCGCCGGTCCGCCGCGATACGAGGCCGTTGGCGGTGACTGTGACGCTGCGTCAGACGCCAGTGCCGATGCGACGGCGGCGGCCAACGGGATGATTCTCACGATCGTCCGGTGCGATGTCTCGAACATGTGGAACGCTCCAAAGAGAGGCCGCGGCAGTGGACACATGTCTGACGCTCTCGCAAGCTGTGACCGTTCGATCCGCGCAGCACAGTGGCGCAATCGAAAGGAAATTGTGGGCAAGCCGCACCAGGGCGTCGCGCTTTACAATGCCGCCGGCCGAGCCTTAGCGTTCAGGCGACTAGCCGCCACGAGGCCCATCTGCCGACGCGTACGCGTTCCATTACGCCCGACACGACCGGCGCATCGAAGCAGGACATTCTCGAGCTGACCGAAAAGCTCAACGTCCGCTTCATGCGCTTACAGTTCACCGACATTCTCGGCATCAACAAGAACGTCGAGATTCCGTCGTCGCAGTTCGAGAAGGCGTTGGCCGGCGACATCATGTTCGACGGCTCGTCGATCGAGGGGTTCGTCCGCATCGAGGAGTCGGACATGCTGCTCGCGCCGGACCTCGAGTCGTTCCTGGTCTACCCATGGGGTGACGAGGACAACCGCATTTGCCGCCTGATCTGCGACATTCATACGCCGTCGGGCGAGCCGTTCGCCGGCGATCCGCGCGGGACGCTGAAGACGCTGCTCGCGAAAGCGAAGTCGCTCGGCTTCACGATGAACGCGGGCATGGAAGCCGAGTTCTTCCTGTTCAAGCCCGACGCAACGGGGGCCGCGAGCACCGAGACGCACGACGTCGGCGGCTACTTCGACCTCGCGCCGGCCGACCTGGGCGAAGACGCGCGTCGCGCGATGGTGGACATGCTCGAGCGCATGGGCTTCGAGGTGGAGGCGGCGCATCACGAGGTCGCGCACGGCCAGCATGAGATCGACTTTCGCTATGCCGACGCGCTCAGGACCGCGGACAACATCGCGACGTTCCGATTCGTCGTGAAGCACGTCGCGACGCAGTTCGGGTTGCTCGCGTCGTTCATGCCGAAGCCGATCTTCGGCCAGAACGGCAGCGGCATGCACACTCACCAGTCGCTGTTCAAGGGAAAAGAGAACGCGTTCTGGGATCCGAAGGCGGAGTGGGAGCTATCGCGAACGGCGCTTCATTATATAGGCGGACTGCTCCGCCACGCGCGTGGCATGTGCGCGATCACCAATCCGCTCGTGAACTCGTACAAGCGATTGGTGCCGGGATACGAAGCGCCGGTGAACGTTGCGTGGTCGATGCGAAATCGATCGCCGCTCATTCGTGTCCCGGATCGCCGCGGACTCGGCACGCGACTCGAGCTTCGCTCGCCCGATCCAGCGGCGAATCCGTACCTCGCGCTGTCCGTGATGCTCGCCGCTGGCCTCGACGGCATCGAGACGCACGCCGACTACCGGGAGCCGGTGAACGAGAACATCTGGGAGATGAGCTTTCGCGAGAAGCGGAGGCTTCGCATCGACGACTTGCCGCACGATCTCAACGAGGCGCTCGACGAGCTGGAGAAGGACGACGTCATCACAGGCGCGCTCGGCAAGCACATCACCGCGCACTTCGTCGAGGCGAAGCGTCAGGAGTGGCGTGACTACATCACGCAGGTGAGCGCGTGGGAGCTCGACAGCTATCTCGCGAAGTACTGAACCGCGGGCGAACAGCAGATCCTTCGCTTCGCTCAGGATGACACGGCGCGCATGTAGCTAGCGTCGTTCCGCGACCAGCGCGAGCGGCACGGGACGCACGCCGCGCCACGCGTGGGTCGACCCGCCCGTGTCGCGCACGAGCAACTGCGCCGAGATTCCGCCGTCGAGCATGACGGCGTCGCGCGCGCCAAGCGCGCCCATCACCGCCACCATCTCCGGGGACGTGAGGCCGAACGGCACGAAGCCGAGCGTCGAACCGAGCGCGTCGAACCGCGTGATCGCGACGACGACCCGTCCGGCCGCCGTCACGCCGATCGCGGCGCGTGCGTCGCGGTGCTCGAGGTCGATCCCCGGTCGCGCGCCCTGAAGCTCCGCCGGAACGTCGCCGGCGCGGAGGAGCGTCGGATACGACTGAAACGCCCACGCCGCTCCGGTCGCCGTCGCGTCGTCGTGGAGGATGCGAACTGTTCCCGTCGAATCGATCGCGACGGTGCTCGAGAGCGGGCCATGTCCCGGCGCGAGCCACTCGTCGCCGCTCAGAACGACGTGGCCCCATGGCATCGACTGAAGGAACTGCCCGGCGTTGACGGCGAACACTGCCGACGGGCGTGCGCGCTCGACGGTCCACGCGGGCGAGTGCTCGGCGTAGGCGGTGTCGAGACGAAGCCGAACGCGCGTGGGATCGATGCGCGCGACGATCACGCGGGTGCGCCACGCTTCACCGGTGCCCGCGAGCACGAGCTCGGACCATTCGACGCCCGGCGCGCCCGCGCGCCACTCGACGCGTCCGAGCCGCGCGGTGTCGGACGGTTGCCACCGCGCGGGCGCTTGTCGAGCTGTCCACCAGACCCGCCAATCCGCACCGCGCCGCACGGCGAGCGACGACGGCGGGAGCGACGGGCTGCTCGCGATGCCGAGCAGCGCCGGCGCGATCCACGATCGGTGGAGCGACCCGCCAATCATTGCAGCGCGTTCTTGTACTTCTCGATCTCGCTGCGGCTCGACTCGAGGAGCTTGCGCTCGTCGCCGCCGAAGACCTGGACCGCCGTGCCGCCACGCGCTTCCTGATACCAGTTCACGACGCGTTCGCGAGCCAACGAGTATTCCTTGTTGGTCATGCCGCTGGCGGAGGCACCGGCGGTGGCGGCGTCGTTCTCGAGTTGCCGAATCTGCCCGTCGATGCGGCGCGTCTTCTCGCGCAGCGAGTCCTGTTCGGCGAGCCACGCCGGAGCCGGTGGCTTCGCCCCGCACGCCGCGATCGCGGCCGCGGTGTCGGCTGCAGGGTCGATGCCCTGCGCCTTCGCCATGTTCGCCATCAGCTTGCGCACGCCGGCGGTATCGCCCTTCGCTTGGAGCTGGCCGGCCTGTCGCGCGAGATCCATCGATGCCTGCATCACCTTCGCCTGCTCGGCGGGATCAGCAGTTCGCCGCTTGTACGCGTCCTGCGCGGCCTTACCGCGATCGCGAATCATGTCGCTCTGGCAGCGCGAGATCCTGTCCGACGCGTCCTGGTAGCGCTGACGATCGCTCTCGTGCGCGGTCGACGACTTGGCGTAGTCGGTGTTCGCACGGTCGCGCTCGGGCTCGAGCTGCTTGACCTGGTCGAGCTTCGCGGTGGTCGCGGCGAGTCCGCGAAGCACGGCGTCGAGCGAGGCCGGCGTCAGCTCTGGTCCGAAGGTCTCGGACGACTTCAGGTTTGTGTTCTCGGTGATCCTGTTCTGGGCGGCGCCCTTGGCCTTCCTGACCAAGCCGCCGAGCTGCGCCGACGCGTCGCTGGGAAGTGTGACGATGACCAGCGCGGCGGACATGAGACAACGAGCACGCATTGTGAAAACCCTCACTCGAACGTTGAACCCAAGGGCAACAACCAAGCTCGCGCGACCGGGCGGCGCTCGAGCGCCGCCCGGTCACGCCATCTCACTCGAGACGTGGCGTTGGTCTGCGGCCGCCAAGGTGGGTGGCGGCGCATGTGTGGTGCGTACGAAGGGAGGCAGGAAAAAGTGTCGAAGCGCCCGGTCGCGGCAGCGGCGTGCCAGCTTGCGCCGTGCCATCTGGTGTGGTGCCGGCGGCCACGCGAGCTTTCGTCATGCTTCGAGTTCGACCCGCAGAACGCAGCGACGCCGACGCCCTCGCTCGGCTGAGCACACAGTTGGGCTATCCGGCTCTGCCGGCCGACATGCCGGCGCGCCTCGAACGTCTTTCCGCCGATCCAAACGCGCGTACCCTCGTTGCCGTGGAGGACGGCGCGGTCCTCGGATTGATCACGACGCACGTGCGTTACACCATGAACCACGCGGCGCCTCTCGCGCAGATCACGCTGCTCGTGGTGGACGAAACCCGGCGTGGCAAGGGCGTGGGCCGAGAGCTCGTCGTCGCGGCTGAGGACTGGGCGCGCGAGTGCGGATGCAAGCGCATCGTCGTCACGACGGCGCTGCAGCGCGCCGACGCGCACGCCTTCTACGAGAAGCTCGCCTACGCGCACACCGGACGGCGATACGGCAAGGACTTCTCGCCCGGAGGGCACTAGGATGTCTCGTCGCTCGGCAGCACGTGTCACGACCGCGACCATCGCGGCGGCCCTGGCGGTTGCGTGCGGTGGACGCACGACGACGACCACCGCCGCGCCGGCGACGCCCACGTACGACGTCTATGCCGTGCGCTATGCGTCGATCCCCTTTCGCGTCTCGGGGCTGATCGCCGGCGCCGATACGAGCCGCCGACTCGACATCGCGATGATGGTGTGGTTGCTCAAAGGCCCACGCAACCGAAACGTCGTCGTGGACGCCGGGTTCCATCGCGCCGATCTCGTGACGCGGTGGAAGCCGCAAGGGTTCATGACGCCGGCCGCGGCCGTCGCGCGCGCGGGCGTCAAACCGGAGGACGTCACCGACGTCATCATCTCGCACATCCACTGGGATCACCTCGACGGCGTCGATCTCTTTCCGAACGCGCGGGTCTGGATCCAGCGCGAGGAATTCACGCACCATCTCGACAGTACGGGCACGGTGAAGGACCGCGCGATCGACGCGGCGGACGCAAAGATCCTGGCCGGGATCGCGCGCCAGGGCCGTGTGATGCTCGTGGACGGAGACGCGCAGGAGATCATTCCCGGCATCACCGTCTACACGGGTGGCAAGCACACCTTCGCGTCGCAGTTCGCCGCCGTGAAAACGGCGGAGGGCACGGTGGTCGTCGCGTCGGACAACATGTATCTGTACGAGAACCTGGCTCGGCACGTCGCCATCGCGCAGACCCTGGACGCCGCGTCGAACCTGCGCGCGCAGGAGCGCATGGTGACGCTGGCTTCGAACCCGAGGCTCATCGTGCCGGGCCACGATCCCGGAGTATTCACGCGCTTTCCGTCGCCCGGGGACGGGATCGCGAGAATTCGCTGATCCGACGCGGCGGTCGATCTGTGCGCGACCTGTGCGCGACTAGTCGCGAAGTCGCCGGATTCCAGTGGGCGTGGTCCGCGTTCCGCGGCTCAACGCGAACGCGGAATTCAACAGCGCGACGTGCGAGAATCCCTGCGGAAAATTGCCGACCTGTCGCTGCAGCCGCTGATCGTATTCCTCGGAGAGCAGGCCGACGTCGTTGCGAAGCGCGAGCAGGCGGTCGAACATCCGCCGCGCGTCGTCGTGGCGGCCCATGAGCGCGTAGTTATCGGCGAGCCAGAAGCTGCACGCCAGGAACGCACCCTCGCCGGGAGGCAATCCGTCATCGGTGGCGGCGCTGTCGTAGCGGAGGACGAATCCATCGACGAGGAGGCTCTTCTCGATCGCCTTGACCGTCCCGATGACGCGCGGATCGGTGGCCGGGAGGAAGCCGACGAGCGGAATCACGAGCGCCCCGGCGTCCATCAGCTTCGAGCCGTACGATTGCACGAACGACCCGAGCTCCGCGTTGTACGCGTTCTCGCAGACGTCGGCGTGGATCCGATCTCTCAACTCACGCCATTCATCGGCCGGGCCAGCGAGGTTGAACTGCTCCATGCTTCGCACGGCTCGATCGACGGCGACCCACGCCATCACCTTGGAGTGTGTGAAGTGCTGCGGCCGGCCGCGCGTCTCCCAGATGCCCTGATCCGGACGCGTCCAGATCGTCTCGAGGTGTGCCATGAGCGCTTGCTGGAAGTGCCACGCCTCGTGGCTGGCCGGGATCCCGCCCACGCGCGCCTGGTGTAACGCATCCATCACTTCGCCGAACACGTCGAGCTGGAGCTGTTCGTGCGCCGCGTTACCGATGCGCACGGGACGAGAGTTCTCATAACCGGAGAGCCACGGGACCTCCCACTCCCAGAGAAACCGCTCGCCGCTCAGTCCGTACATGATCTGGACCTGGGACGGACTCCCGGCGGCGGCGCGAACGAGCCAATCCCTCCAGGCCTCGGCCTCGCGGAAGTAGCCCCCGCCCATCAGGGCGAGGAGCGTGATCGTCGCGTCGCGCAACCAGCAGTACCGGTAGTCCCAGTTGCGGATGCCGCCCACCTGCTCCGGGAGCGAGGTCGTCGGCGCCGCGACGATGCCGCCGGTCGACTGGTAGGTGAGCGCCTTGAGCGTCAACAGCGACCGCACGACGGCCTCACGCCATTCGCCGCGATAGGTGCATTCGCCGGCCCACGCGGTCCAGTGCCGCTCGGTCGTCGCGAGCGCCTCGCGGGGATCCACGGAGTCGGGCGGCGGCAGATGCGACGGCGACCATGTCATCACGAACGCGACGCGGTCGCCCGCCGACACGAAGAACTCGCCGACCGTCGTGCGACCGACGCCGCGCAGCTTGACGTCGGATCGAATGATGATCATGTCCGGTCCGGCGACGGCGCGCAGCCGGCCGTCGTCCATCCGGCTCACCCAAGGAACGACGTTGCCGTAGGCAAATCGGAGAATGATCTCGGTCTTCATCTCGACGCGCCCACGCAGTCCCGTCACCACGCGGACGAGATCGGAGCGGCCGCCGCGGATGGGCATGAAGTCCGTGACGCGTACGGCCCCGTCGTCGGTCTCGAAGTCCGTCTCGAGAATGAGCGTCTCGCCACGATAGCTTCGCGTCACGCGGGGGTTGCGAGCCGTTGGCGCGATCTGCCACCGGCCATTGGCCGGCGTTCCGAGCAACGCGGCGAAGAGCGCTCCCGAGTCGAACCGTGGCCAACACAGCCAATCGATGGACCCGGTGCGCGAAACGAGCGCGGCGCTCTCGCAGTCGCCGAGCATCGCGTAGTCTTCGATTCGCGCGGCCGGCGCCGCGTGCCCCGCTGTTGCGTGCGTGTCAGGCATTGGTCCCTAGTCGTAACGCAGAAACCGCACCCGATGCTGGCTCAACCGTAATACGTTCCCATGGTGGACCCCGGACCATCGCTCTCCGAACCGCGGGTGATCGTCGTCATGGGCGTGGCGGCATCGGGAAAATCCACCGTGGGCGCCGCGCTGGCGCAAGCGCTCGGGTGGCCGTTTCACGACGCCGACGACTATCACTCCGCGGCGAACAAGGCAAAGATGCACGCGGGCGTGCCGCTCACGGACGACGACCGCATACCGTGGCTGTCCACGCTCAAGGCGTTGATCGGCGACGTGATTCGGCGGGACGGGCACGCCGTGCTCGCCTGTTCGGCGCTCAAAGCCTGGTACCGCGATGCGCTCGTCCCGTCGGACGCACCTCCCGGAGCGGTTCGATTCGCCTACCTCGACGTGTCGCGCGCCACACTCGAGGCGCGGCTCGCCAACCGTCGGCACTTCTTCCCGATCTCACTGCTCGACAGCCAGTTGGACACACTGGAGAAACCCCAAGACGCCGTGTGGGTGGACGGCGCGCAGCCCGTCCCAGAGATCGTGCGGAAGCTGCGCGCCGCGCTCCACGTCTGAATCCAACGCCGTCAACACACGAGACGACGCAGATGAAACCACGCTTCTTTCGTACGGTCGCCACGTTCCACGCGTGGCTCGAGGAGAACCACGAGACGCGGGCCGAGCTGCTCGTCGGTTTCTACAAGAAGGCCTCGGACAAGCCGAGCATGACCTATCCCGAAGCGCTCGACGTTGCGTTGATATTCGGATGGATCGACGGCATTCGGCGCAGCGTCGACGACGCGGCATATACGATTCGCTTCACGCCGCGGCGGCCGACGAGCATCTGGAGCGCGGTCAACATCAAGCGAGTGGGGGAGCTGACGGAGGCGGGGCGCATGCGGCCGGCGGGACTCGCCGCGTTCGCGAAGCGCGATCCCAAGAAGTCGGCGATCTACTCGTACGAGCGTGCCACCGCGCGAGAGATGCTGCTCGACGAAGCGGCGATGGCCTCGATCAAAGCCGACAAGAAAGCGTGGGCGTTCTTCGACGCGCAGGCGCCGTGGTACAAGCGCACGTGCGCGCACTGGGTGACGAACGCCAAGCGACCCGAGACTCGCGCCAAGCGAATCGCGATCCTCATCGAGTGCTCGCGGCAAGGCAAGCGAATTCCGCCGCTCAGCTACTGACGTCGCCGCGCCGACGCCCCGGCAACACGCCAAGGCGTCGACCGGGACGATCTCCTACTTCATCGCTGTGCCTTTGAGCGTGACGATACGAACGACGAGTCCGTTCACGCTAACCTCTCCCGCGGCGAACCTGGTCATGTACATGTCCTTCACCAGTGACGCGTCGACGTCGCCGATCCCGGCGAGCTTGATGAAGTGAGGCTGGCCGTCGTCACCTCGCGGCACGGCCACCGCTGCCGCGGGCGCCACCGATCCTCCCGTTGCACTGGAAAACCCGCCCGCCGCCACGGGCGACGCTCCGCCGGCGATCCCCGAGGCGCTCGTCGCCGACGCCGGGCGAATCGCACCGGCGACCGCTCCCTGGCTGGTCCCGCTCGCGACGTAGTCGCCGTTCGACGCCACCACGATCGTCAGGATGTTGTCTTCCGAGGTTCCCGCGACGACGCCCGGGTGGTGCGCGGTGAGGATCGCGCGCACCTGATCGGCACTCAGCTGGATGCGGTCGGCCGGCGCGGCCGCGGCGATGCCGAAGACCCGTCCCGTGGCCGGCTGCGGCGTTTGAGCCGCGGCATTCGCGGAACCGAGCAACAGGACGACAACGGGGACGACGCCGCAGTGCCCCAGCCTGAGGTTCAATGACATGATGCGATCCTCCATTCGAGAGATGACCGTCGCTCGGCGAGCGCGATGGTCGGGACTGGTGCCAAGGGCGCCGCTCGCCGGCGGCGAACAATGAACTATTACATCTTTAAGACATACGACCATCGCTGAACCGCTTTTCGCCGTGTGCACCGTAGTTACCGAGTTGGTGGCTTCGCGCCGGCGCGGGCGACACTGCCGGCGCTGTCGCGTTTCACGGCTATGCCGAACGCCCCACCGGCGCTCGCTCGACCGGCACTCGCGCGAAGCGAGTCGGGCCTTGCCGGGCGCACGAGGCCGAGCGTGTCAAACCCGGCCACGGCCCGGATGAAGCCGCCAACCGCGCGCGGAACGAGCACCGCGCGGCCGACTGCTCGCGCCGGCAACGGTGCGACCGTGGGCGACGCGAACGAGGCGACGGAGCCGCTCGGCGTGATCTGCACGGGCGGCAGGGCGCGCGCAGGCAAAACACGCGATGGCAAGGCGCGCGCGCGTGCGGAGCTCCGACCGGACGGCTCGCCCACCGCCGGACGCGGAGCATCGGCCGGCGTCGCCGCGGCTCTCGAGGCGCTCGCCGGCCGAGTGAGACTGACAGATGACGCCATCGCCTTTGTGGGTGGCGGGAGAGTCGACGCAGGACGAATGGACGGCGCCGGCACGAATGCGACGGCGCCGGTGAGAACGACGATCGCCGTCACCATCGCGGCGGCTCGCCGAGTCGATTGGCGCGGAAGACCAAGCAGCGCGTCCACACGTTTGCCGAGCGATGATCGAGGTTGGACGAGGGCGAGCGCGGAACCGACGGACCGCGGCGCGGCGACGTGCGCGCGCACGAGAAGCTCGCCGTAGCGGATCGGGTCGAGACGATATCGTCCGACGATCCGGCAGTCACAGTCGATCTCGATCGCCAGGCGCAGACGCTTGTGTTGCCACCACAGCGCCAGGTTCCAGGGAGTGGCAACCGCGAGTCCGAGGCCCGCGAGCTGCCAGAGCGGATCGCGTGCGCGAACATGTTCGCGTTCGTGCGCGAGGACGAACCGGCGATCGACGTGATTGGCCGATAGTACCCAGGCCGGAAGAACGATCCGCGGCCGCACGATGCCGACGACCGCCGGGCCAAATTCCGGCGACACGATGACGACGTCGCCGTCGATTCGCGTCCGCTCGCACTTGGCGAGTGACCGTTGGAGACGCGCCTGCGAGATCACGAGCCACGCTGCGGAGGAGAGGGTTGCCACCGCCCACAGAGTCAGCGCGATGCGATCGAGGTCCACCGGCATGCGGTTCGCCTGGCGCGCGCCCGAGACGGGGGCGGTGGCGGCGATCGCTGTTTCACCACCAAGTGCCGGTGCTGCGTTCCACGAGATCGCAATCGGAGCGAGCACCGATGCCGCCATGGCCCCGATCCAGAGCGCGCGCCGCGGATAGCGGCGGTGCGCGAGCAGATGCTCGGCGCATGCGGCACACGCGCCGACCGCCGCGGTGCACAGCATGGCGTAGCCAGCCCAGGTGACGATCATTCCTCCGCCTCCTTGATGCGGCGCTGCAAGACCTTCCTGATCCGCCGCAGCTCCTCCGCGGAAATCGACTCGTCCGCGATCAAGCGCGACACCAGCAGCTCGCGCGATCCGTGGTACACCTTCGCCACCAGCCGGCGAAGCACGCTGTCGGCGAGCTCGTCCTGGGCAACGAGCGGATGGAAGCGGAAGGCGCGCCCGTCCTGCGTGTGGCGCACGTATCCCTTGGCCTCGAGCACCCGCAGCATGGTCTGCACCGTGGGATAGGCGAGACTATCCGTCAGCTCGTCGCGGATCTCGCCGACGGTCGCGCTCTTCCGGCGCCAGAGCACCGACATGATGTCGAGCTCGCGCTTGGTGAGGCTCACGGACTTAGGCATGTCTTTAATACTTAATAGTTGACCGGATTACGCAAGCGAGGCGGTGCCTTTGTGCTAGACACCGCCTCGCCGGAAACCGTTGCGCCAGGGACGAACCGCCAGCCCGATCGCGCCGCTACGGTGTGACGCGCATCGCCGGCTTCGGGCCGAGCTCGAATTCCTTCGGCGGCTCGGCGCCGAGCAGGTTTTTCACGAAGTAGTCCCACCGGCGACGCGTCATGTAGTTCGTCTCGTTGCCGTAGCCGTGCGCCTGGTTCGGCAGCATGAGCAGATCGAAATCCTTGTTGGCTTTGATCAATGCGTCGACGACCAGCATCGTGTTCTCGGGCGGCACGTTGTCGTCCATGGTGCCATGCGCCAACAGCAGCTTGCCCTTCAGGTTCTTGGCCATGTTTTCGTTGGCCTGGTCGTCGTAGTTGGATCCGTTCGGTCCGCGCGTCTCGAGCCCGGCGTAGCGCTCACCCCAATCGTCCTCGTACTCGCGATTGTCGTGGTTGCCGGACTCGGAGATTCCGACCTTGAAGAAGTCCGGGTATCGGAACATCGCGTCCGCGGTGGCGAAGCCGCCGCCCGAGTGGCCGTAGATCCCGGCGCGGTTGATGTCGATCCAGCGGTAGCGCGATGCGAGCTCCTTCATGCCGGAGATCTGATCGGGCAGCGTGTTGTCGCCCATGTTGCCATAGTAGAAATCGTGGAACGACTTCGACCGCCACGGCGTCCCCATACCGTCCAGCTCGACGACGACGAAGCCGAGGTCGGCCAGCGACTGGGCGTCGCCGCGCGCGGGGATGAACGACCGGCCGCCGACGGAGCCGGTCTGCGGCCCCGGGTAGATGTGGTTGATGATCGGATACGACTTCGACGAGTCGAGGTTCGTCGGCACGAACATCAGACCGTAGATGTCCGTCTTGCCGTCGCGCGCCTTGACGGTGATCGGCACCGGCGGCTTCCAGCCGGTGGCAGCGAGGCGTGACACGTCGACCCGGTCGACGTCGAGGACCACTTTCCCGGTGAGGTCGCACACCACCGAGATCTGCGGCGTCTCGGGACGCGAGTAGTTGTCGACGAAGTACTTGCCGGACGGCGACAGGACGACGTCGTGGTCCGCGTTTTCGGGCGTGAGGAGCGCGAGGCCCTTCCCGTCCATGCCGATCTTGTAGAAGTGACGGAAGTACGGGTCGCGCCCCTTCTCCTTGCCGACGCCTTGGAAGTAGAGGGTCCGGGTCTTCTCGTCGATGCGCAGGAGCTGCGTGACGTTGCCCTCTCCGGTGGTGATCTGCTGCTTGAGTTTGCCGGTGGCGAGATCGTACAGGTACAGCTGTCCCCAGTTGTCGCGCTCGGAGAACCAGATCACCTCGTTCGACGCCGGCAGCACGTGCCAATTCACCCGCCCGTTGCCGGACTCGAACTGCGTCGCCACGGTCTCCTCGAGCACGTCGCGAATCGCGCCCGTGGTGGCGTCGGCGATACGGAGCACCTCGTGCGTGTGGTCGCGCGACGTCGACACGAAGGCGAGGTGCGATCCATCCGGATACCACTCGAGATCCGCCCATTCGCCGCCGCGGCAGGCGATGTGGTCGCACAGCGTGGATCGGTGCTGGTCGGGGCCCATCTGAAGTCGAGTGATCTTCGGCGTCTCGCTCGAGACGTCGATGATGACGCGATGGATCACCGGCACGACGCTGTCGCCGACCAGCGGATACTTCCACGCCTTGAGATCCGGATGGCCGACCTTCGTGGTCACCAGGTACATCTCACCCACGTTGCGCTGGTCCTGCTGGAACGTCGCGATCTTCTTCGAGTCGGGAGACCAGACGAGAATCGCGCGATCGCTGGCCGTCCATCCGGCGTTGTCGGTGGCGTAGCCGAAGTCTTTCACGCCGTCGCGCGTGAGCTGGATCTCCTGGTTCGTGGCCACGTCTCGCATCCAGAGATTCCAGTCGCGAATGAACGCGGCGCGCTTTCCGTCCGGCGACAGCGCCTCCGGCGCGCGCGCGGCTCCTCGTCCACCGCCTCGGCCGCCCGCCCCGCGTCCGCCGCCCCGGCCACCGCGTTGCCCGCCGACGTCGGCCGCGACATCACAGCGCGCCGTCTCGACGTCGCAGCGCACGCGTCGACCGGCGATCGTCACGTCGAGCGAGCGGCCGTCCGCGGAGTACGTGGTCTGCGTGCTTGCCGCGCGCAGCGAGTCCGCCGCGGCGCCGAACGCCGCGCGCAACGCGGCGGCGAGACGCGCGTCGTCGAAGACCTTGGTTCGCGTGCCGCGCGCCGGATCGACCACCACCAGGTCGGTGCCGGTCGGCGTGGGCGAGCGATACCAGAACCGGTCGTCGGGGAACCAGGTGGGCCGCACCGCCGTGCCGAACACGAGCGGCGTGGTGTTGTACGCCATGAATCGCTCGGCACGCGAGTAATCGGCGGCCGTGTACGTACGCTGCTGCGCGATGGCGCGCGACGCGGTCAGCGCGACGACGGCCAGCGCGATCCGGATTCGCATGGTCATTCCTCGGGATGGAGTTCTCGCCCGGAAGTTGGCGGCCGTCGGCGGGCGCGGCAACGGTGACGTCGCTCGGCCGGTCAGCCGAAGATGAAAGCGATCTGCAAAGCGAAACGGGCGCGGCCGTCCGGCGTATAACTGATGTGTTGCCGCGCGCGACCGGCCTCCCAATACTTCTCGGTCGGTCCGCTTCCCACCTTCGTTCAGCCTTCCATGACGAGCAGACGTCTTACGATCCTCTTGGCGCTCCTGTGCGCCGCGCCCCTCGCGGCGCAGAAGAACGCCACGCCGACCGCGCCAGGGGCACCCGCGGCGTCGACACCGCTCCCCGTCGATCCAAAGGTCCGCATCGGCACTCTGCCAAACGGTCTCAAGTACTACATCCGGACGAACCCCAAGCCGGAGAAGCGCGCCGAGCTGCGGCTCGTCGTGAACGCCGGCTCGGTGCTGGAGAGCGACGACCAGCTCGGGCTCGCGCACTTCGTGGAGCACACGGCGTTCAACGGGACGACGCACTTCGCGAAGAATGACCTCATCAAGTACCTGCAGTCCATCGGCGTTCGTTTCGGCGCGGACCTCAACGCCTACACGGGCTTTGACGAGACGGTGTACATCCTGCCAGTGCCGACCGACACGGCGCGGATCGTCGAGCAGGCGTTCACGATTCTCGAAGATTGGGCGCACGGCCAGGTATTCGATTCCACCGAAGTGACGAATGAACGCGGTGTCGTTCGCGAAGAATGGCGGCTGGGGAAGGGCGCGAGCGACCGCATGCTCCACCAGTGGCTCCCGACGGCGCTGCGAGGCTCCCTCTACGCCGACCGTCTGCCGATCGGCAACGAAGGGAGCATCATGTCGGCCACGCCGTCGCGGCTCCGATCGTTCTACTCGCGATGGTACCGGCCCGACCTCCAGGCGGTCGTCGCAGTGGGCGACTTCGATCCGGTGGCGATCGAGGCGCAGATCAAGAAGCACTTCAGCGGACTCCCGCGGGCGGCGAGCGCGCCCAAGCGCACGCTCTCGACGGTGCCGTCGAACACGACGCCGCTCATCGGCATCGGGCACGACAAGGAAGCCACCGGCTCCGACGTCGAGCTGATCTTCAAGCTGCCGGTGGAAAAGACGCGCACCGTGGGCGACTATCGCCGCGACCTCATGGCGCGCATGTACCTCGGCATGCTCAACACGCGCCTCGACGAGATCTCGCAGAAGGCCGATGCGCCGTTCCTCGGCGCGGGCGCATCGAAGGGGTCGTTCATCGGCCGGACAACGGACGCGTTCACCCTGGGCGCCAACGTCAAGGACGGCGGGATCGATCGCGGACTCGAGGCGCTGCTGGTCGAGGCGAAGCGCGTCGACCAGTACGGCTTTCTCCAGTCGGAGCTCGACCGGCAGAAGGAGAGTCTGGTGCGCGGCTACGAGCGCGCGTACGCCGAGCGCGAGAAGACCCAGTCGGCGTCGTTCGTCAGCGAGTACGTCAACAACTACCTCACCGGCGAGGCGATTCCCGGCATCGAGTACGAGTACAAGCTCGTGCAGCAGCTCGTGCCGACCATCTCGTTGGCCGACGTGAACAAGCTGGGCAGCGCGTGGATCACCGACTCGAATCGCGTGATCATCGCGCAGTCGCCGGAGAAGGACAGCGTCAAGATTCCGACGCGCGACGAGCTCCTCGCGGTGTTCGAGCGCGCGGCCCAGGCGCCCGTGACCGCGTACACCGAGAACCTCTCGGCCGAGGCGCTCGTTCCGACGCCGCCGATGGCGGGCACGGTCGTGAGCACGCGCAAAGTGCCGTCGGTCAACGTCACCGAATGGATGCTGTCGAACGGAGTTCGCGTGCTCGTGAAGCCGACCGACTTCAAGGCGGACCAGGTGCTGTTCAGCGCGTCCAGCCCCGGCGGCACGTCGCTGGCGGCGGACGCGGACTTCATGTCGGCGAGCATGGCGTCCGACGTGATGGGCGTGAGCGGCGTGGGCCAATTCAGCCGCGTGGACTTGCAGAAGAAGCTCACCGGGAAGGTCGCGTCGTCGGGCGCGAGCATCGGCGAGACGAGTGAAGGCCTTGGCGGACAGGCGTCGCCGAAGGATCTCGAGACGATGTTCCAGCTCATCTATCTCGACTTCACCGCGCCACGACTCGACATGGCGGCGTTCCAGGCGCTCAAGAATCAGATCGGGCCGTATCTGG